>Ga0065711_1030997_pt1 | contig 30849 bp, 23 predicted proteins | sample Hoacrofraction12_FD_59098 | JGI IMG/M metagenome (GOLD analysis project Ga0065711, IMG submission 59098) | Hoatzin crop microbial communities from Cojedes, Venezuela - Epithelial fraction 12 v2 (version 2) | ecosystem: Host-associated > Birds > Digestive system > Esophagus > Crop | place... | reverse complement strand
CCCCACTTTGTGTTATGACAAAATTCAAAAAATAAAAGCCTAAATCACCATTTCTAAGAAGCGCTTGTTATTCCTGTACAACTCTTTTCCCCCGTAATCAAACAGTCCTCATAAGGAAGTCCTTCTAGGTCTGAAATTATTAGCTAACCATTGCTGCAACCCCTCGGTTAAAGCACATCTTTTAATCATCTTTCCAAGGGAATTCAAAACTGGCTGCTACTACTGAGAAGATACAAAGATACCATATATAGGTAACTGCTCCATTCCCGACTGTCACATCTTAAGAAACTGTCGTATATGCTGATTATACAGCTTCCTCCCCGCAGCGCTGGTTTTATTCAGCAGTGCCACACGCAGCTTCCTGCTGCTGAAGAAAGGAAGAATGCCCTACCCTTTGCCACCGAACCAGTTCTGCTTTCCCATCCCACTTTCACCATGCAGATTTGTGCAACCTTCCTGTGTGGTCTGACTGCTGTTATCTATTATAAGAACAAATGGGGGGGGGAGGGGGGAAGCAGAACTCATTCCTCCCTCCAAATTGTCGTGTTTCGTGATGTTGCAACCTGGAGCCCAACGCTGTTTTGTGTCCAAATCACAAGCTCACTGTATACATGGCTCATTTTCATCAACAGAGCTTGTTTTCCCCCTGTTGTTACAGACTGTATTTTCATAGTATCTGCTTAAATTTAATCCATAACCTGAATTGCTAATACATGAGGTACAATCAACCCTGTAACAACTTGCAGAGAGTTTAATAGGCAGAGAAGGCAATGATTAGTACAGTCAGATTAACACAGGTACATGGTACATTCAAGCAAGGCTCCTGTATGTTACAATATATTTTGCTTTTAAGGTATTTTACCTTTCTTAAACAGTGACTACGACGTTTTTTTTTCTGGAAATTAACTGAAGTGTTTTCCTAGGACTTTTCTGCTATGATGCCTGCCCAGTAAATATCTGTAGCTGCAGCAAAAATAATTCTGGCAAAGGTAACATCATCTGCATGTAAATAGGATAAAGTTATGCCTCCTGCAATTGGACTTGCAGCTTCATCCACGCTCATTCTTCTTGTTGCCTTCACTCAACCACACCAACAGGAACAACATGAATTTTCTTTGCGGTGGATCAAAGTCTTTGTGCTATTTTACCACTGTAACAATAATTGCCTGTGTTTGTTGTTGGGCACTCTGCTGTGCATGGTGGTACAGTATTTAAAGACAGAGAAGAAAGGATGTAAAATACAATAAGTGCATCCCAGACTTCTACCAACAGAAAAATTCAGATTGTAGTTTGCTACAGAAAATATTGCCAGAGAGGGTACTTTTAAATTAGGGGACGTCTTAAAAAGAGAGCAACTTGTTTTTTCTTTGGGGTGTGGGGCTAGAGAACTGAAACTGCTTTTAAACTCTTCTTACGAGAAGAATGAGAGTAGAGATGCAAGAGAAGCCCTCAAAGTCCACATAAAACAGCAATCTAGCCAGCTTTGAAGCATCACGTAACAAGACTCTGCAGTCACACTTGTAAGACCTGTGCGCACAATGTAAGCTCTCATTAACCACAGATTTTAATGAATCTCATGGCAAGCAGAGCACACAGATGTAGCTGCAACTCTCAGTGAACAGCAGGGAGATCAGAACTCAAGTCAAAGAGCAGTCTCAGAGCTGTATGTGGGAAACACGTTGTTCTGGCTTAAAAATACACACTGCTTTTGCAGGAATCTATGATTCCATGAATATATATATTAAAAAAAACACCTTTGCAAAAATTAGGAAATTTTCAGCTTAAACAGGTAGCAAAAGAAAAAGTTACTGTACAATACAGCAAATTTGGTTTCTCTCATCACCACTTTCCAACGATTTCAAGTAGATACGCAACTTATACAGTTTACATACTTTCTCTGCAACCTAGGTTTAGGTTTGTTAGTAGATTGCACTAAATTAATTAGTATACTTGACTGCTGACTGAAAAGCCCAGAGCTATGTCACCTGTTTCTTTTAAATACTGGAAAAAATAACTAGAAAATGAAAACTTAATGTAACCTTACTCTCAAGAGCTTTTTAGAGCCTAGACTTCAGACACGGTAAAACTGGACATTAACAGCCTTATTCATACAGCCTTATTCATACAGTAAGTGCTCTGATCAAAAAGTTTATTTCTCCTATAAAATCCAGAAACTTTCTGTATGAAAAGAAATATGTCAAGTCTTCTGCAAAACATGTGGGTCCCAACTACATATGAGTTACTCTAAGTCAGTAGATATCGCTCAATGGAACTTCGTCAGTTCATGCCAGCTGGAAATCTAAACCCAAGAAGTCACATAGAAGACGCTGCCAATCAATTCCTTTCAGAGTCAATGAAAGTTTACATGAGTGTTTAAATGCTTTTCTCCCCGTCACCCCATTCCAGACCTTTAATACCTGTCTCCCCTTTCCAAGCCTGTAATTCTCCCCACGCTCACAGAAATCCCTTATGTTGGCATGTCCAGCCGAAACTTAACCCCACTCAACAACATTTTGCAACTCTTCGCAAGGTCAGTTCTTCCAACGAGGGGGAAGTCCAAGGGCTACAGGGACACCCACCAGCCTCAGCAGTGCCAGCTACTGGTGCGACCAAAGTTCTTCCCCAAGGCCACACCAGGGCAGAAAGGATGTCCAGCTGATGTGCCAATCTAGCAAACACGCCCAGCAACTCTACTGACAGAGCACATAAAAATTAAGGCTCAAATACAGAACATGGATCACAGACCCAGTACTTCTTGAAGGAAGTTAGATGGAAAGCCATGCAAACCTCCAAGGGACTAGAAACCGCCTCTGATTAATCTGCAGCAACCCCTTGCTTGCTTCAAGTAAAGACTAATTACAGCCTAAGAGACTGAGCAGTGAAATTCATCCTACAAATGCCTGAACGTGAATTTAGTAACTATCTGCAGAATTACGTAGTCTCAGCTTGAAATCTGCCAGTGCCTCCTGGTTCAGGATGAATGCAATGGGAAAACCAGTGCTGGGGTTACACATGTAGATTAACTCACTTGTAAATTTATAACCTATTCTTCGTGGAGAAAGACTATTACGTCCACATATCTTTCAGAACTGGAATGCCCACAGCTTCAAAGACCCACTTGAAGTCCTTTCTGTAACACGTCATTGTTTTCTTTGGGATCTGTAAACCAAGAACCCTATTTAAAATTAAAAGTCTTAAAATGAAAAAAAACTATCCTCTCTCCCCTTTAAAGTTTTCCACAGTATCTTTCTTGGATGGAATACGCTTTGTCCAACCACTCAAAAGTCATACGGAGATTTCCAACCTCATCTAAGGTCTCACTCCACTGATCTACTAATTTAATACATAAGTGTAGTCTGCAGTAGAGGTATGTTAAGCTGAGAATCAGTCTTCCATGACTGAAGACTCTTGCAAAGTTATCTGAACAAGTAAATCAACTTTTTATCAGATATCAATTATCTACATAAAGCATTTTTTGAAGATAGCCAGCTACAACTTAATCTGATATCTGAAAAATAAAACGAAATAAAAAAAAAATCTAGCACAACTGACACGAGAGATTTTCCAATAGTCTGAAATCCAGATGTGCAACAAAGAGAGAGACAGTACAATTGTTGTAGTAATCGCTGGAGCCTCCCAATATTTCTACCTTTAGAAAGTCCTCAGTTTTAAAAGTCAGTTGCAAAAGAAAAAAAAAACCACCAACAAAAAAACCCCAAACAACAACAAAAAGCCAGTATCTGCAGACCAATGGGAGTTCAGTAAACAAAGTGGTCCATTAATATCAGCTTGGGACCAATTCAAGAACAAATATCCTATAACGCATTGTCAGAACAAACTTCGTATACAAGGGATGCATGGACTTTCCCAGATGAGGAATCAAAAACTGAGGAACCTCTTCCACTTGCAGTGAAACACGGGGAAACACACACACTGAAAGAAAAAGCATCTGAGAAGGTCATACAGAAATGCAATCCATACAAAGTTTTTTGGTTTTGGGTTTGTTCAGGTTTTTTTATTACGGAAAATTAGAGTATAATCAGTAGAAGCATGTTCAGCTGTTCATGTATGTCCTGGTTTTGGCTGGGATAGAGCTAATTTTCTTCCCAGTAGTTGCTGTGTTTTGAATTTAGTACGATAAGCATGTTGATAAGACTGATGTTTTCAGCTGTCACTAAGAAATCAAGGACTTCTTTTTTCAGTTTCCCATGTTCAGCTAATGAGCAGGTATCCGAGAGCTGGGAGGGAGCACAGCCAGGCAGCTAGCCCTAGCTGGCCGACAGAAATATTCCATACAATAGACACCATGCTCAGTTTATTAATAAGGGTTGGCCCACTTTTCCTTGCGTTCGGTGAGCTCCATGAAATCCGCAAGTTTTGGCGATTACTGCTCAGGGAGTGGCTAAGTGATCGGTCATCAGGTGGTGAGAAAAAATTGTATTGTGTATAGCTTGTTTTGCATATTCTTCATTATTATTATTGTTCTTTATTATTATTCCTTCCTTCCTTTGTTGCCTTATTAAACGGTCTTTATCTCAACCCATGATACTTCTTTTGACCAGTTTCCTCCCCAGCCCACTGGGGGGGGGAGAGGGAAGAGTGAGCGAGCGGCTGTCTAGTCCTAGTTGCCAGCTGCCAGGTTAAACTACAACAATATAAAAGAGGTTGGATGGTAAGATTTAGGTTCTGCTAAGAATTTTTTTAGTGCCACAGCGCATTTTTCAGGAGTATCATAGCTCTTGAAGTCTGAACAGCTTCCCTGGGAGACGGTGATACCCACCAGACAACACCCATAGGGAACAGCTAGAACATCTTCCTTGCAGCTAAGAAATTCAGATCCTGCTCAGGTCAAGCAAAAGAAAATCCTCTGGATCTTGATGTAAAGGCCCGGCAAGAGAGACTGCAAATCTCCCTGGTTTCACCTTCCTTTGCTCCACACTTGATGCGGCACCTTGAGATTAGCTGGGGTGCAGGAGATCCTTAATGAACTTCTCTTGAAGAAAACAAAGCCTGATATCAAGGCAATGCTGTGGTAGTGCCTGCTGGCATAGTAACTATTGGAAGAGTTTCATTGCTTTCATGACAGCCCACCATGGGGACAGCAGGGTATGCTACCAATGGCTAGGAAAATGCCGTGTGCCACAGGTATCGCTGAATGAAGGGAATGAAACACAGGTGAGTAAAGTTGCATGTCAACTGGGGAGGAGATTAGAAAAATGAAGGAGAGCAAGAAGTGAGCCTATAAAAAGAATTGTTCAGACGTGCAGCTATCAGACATGAAAAGAGCCACCAAGCAGAGAAGGAACTGCATACCAAAGGAGAGACTAAGCTTGGGGAGGGGTTTAATAAAGCAGAATAGTAACTGAGCTTATGGACTTCTATAAACAATCACACTGAACAGAAGCATCACACAGACCACCCAAAAAAAACCCGAAGGGGAAAAATAAGAAACCCAGACCCCCAAGCTAAGTAATTTACCATCAGGCAAAGCCCAGCCAGACTATTCTGCTCTGGGTTCCAGGCTTCAACCAGCTTCAGCCTAACAACTGTTAAGAAAAAAACTGGTGAGTGCGAGGAATTCCAGTGGCTTGTTTGTGGAGCAGCTTTGCAAACACTGAAGAAAATGTTGTAGTAAGTGAGCAAGGAACCACTTGTTCTCAAAAGAGTGAAATGCTTGTTTCATTGAAGTTGATTATTTTTACGAGGGCAGGCGCTGAAGAGCCCAGCCCAAGGCTGAGCCCTCACACTGCTGTGGGCTCTATACGGACAGAGCCTACGTCTCTACAGCCGTGAAAGTTTATAGCCAAAGTAGATAAGACAGGTATTAACAACTCCATTTTACTGGTGGGAACTGAGGCACATCGAGATTAAGTAACTCATCCAAACTGCCACAGAAAGTCTGGGAAAAACTTGAAATTATAACCTTATCTCTGAAGGCACAATGTAACGCTGCCACTGTCTGGTTACCTTTCCTTTCTACAGGCAATTTCCTCCTTATTTCAGTTCCACTGAGCACAGAACTAGACAAAGCTTAAGATCTGCAGTGGGTCAGTTATGAAAGGGCTGCAGAGACCTGCAGAAGTACATCAGGACTCTCATTGAGTTAAGAGATGTAGATGAGAAATGGTAGATGAAAGTCAGCATGATTAAGTAATGCATGTAGGAAAGGATGATTCTGTTTCTACCAGCATCCTGCAACATGTGCATCCATGTATCTGAGTGTCACTAATCACAGTCAGGAATGAAATTTTGGGGTAAAATAGACGGAGAAACAACACAACCTCCCCCTCCCCTCAAAAAAAAAGGAGCCTGAACTCAATGTCTCAAAGCCTTAGCAGGGAAATCATCCCAAACAGCTACCACATCCCAACACACGGATGCAAGGCAAATTGACACATAAAAAAAAGCCCTTCCAATGCATGGCTTTGCTAGCATGGATGCAACCAGCATGTCCAATCACAGAATTTCTTTGCTGCAAGATGTTGTGGGCTCAAAGTTCGAACTGCAAAACCAGTCAGATAAACTCACAGAAGGAAGCCCTCAATCAAGAAAAAGACATCACTGCTGGCATAGAAAGCCCCTGAACTGCAAATCATTGGTGACTGGGAGAGCGTTACTACACGCTTACCATCACAGACTCTGGCTCAGCATCTGTGTCGTTGGCGCAGTAATTTTGTATCATGTTTTAGGAGTTAGGGCAATTTAAACAATTAGGCAAAGAACATAGCAGCAATAGTAAGTAAACCTCTTTGCGAGAGAGCATTCATTTGAATTGGATGGTTAAATCCTCCATAAAGCACCTGGAAGATTTAACAACTCATGTCCAAACAAACAAGATGTAATAAGCTTGTACACAGGCTTGATATGAAAAGTGGATTGTTTTTAGCAAAACAGTGGAGAATAAGCTCTTGTTGAAAAGAGTGATATTGAATTTTAATCAGTGGAAAATAAAGATGCAAGAATAAGTCTGCACAGGCTTAGAGAAGGACTCGATGACTTTCTCAGCCATCAACAATGGATGCAGGAGTGTGTTACATCCTAATGTGCTACTTTCTGTTATCTTTACTTTTTCAATCATCCCATATATCGTGCCTTCTTCAGAAAAAAAACCCAACACAAACCAAGAGAAACTGCCAGTATTGCCCTCTATAAAGTGCACAGGAAGTACAGATACTAAAGATGAAAAAATGATTCAAAACATATATTTCAATGTAGCTGGCCCTAATTTTTCATTCTGGTATTGCTCACTTGAGTGATTGTAGAGCTACACATTCAAACTGAAAGCAGAGGACTCCAGACTATGTTTTGCTGCTCACATTTTACATATCAGAGTTTAGTAACCCCCATCACCCCCCTGGTGATTCTAATCTGTGTCACAACTTGGGATTTACGTGACCCTCACTAACATCCCTTTCAGCACCATCTCTGACATGATCTGTGTTTTTGGAGGGGTTAACTGGAAAACCATTGCTGAAGTGTGTTTTTAGTTATTACAAGATGTACACACACCCTCTTCTTGTGTGTATTTTTTTTAATCGAGCATATTGTGGCAATTATGGGGGAATTTGTATTCTCCACTGACATCTGAAATTCCATTATCTGTATTTCATGGTGGCAATGGAGTCCAGCATTATCTCCCTGGGCCAGACTTTCAGGGCTTGTTTTCTTTTGGTTTTGAGTAGTGGGTGGAGACAACATTGTTCAGGTCCTCAGAGTAAAGCACATGTGAAATAAATCTTTTTTACTCCCTTTTCTGAACAGTAGTTCTGTGCTGGGGGCTATGCATTTAACTGGTCTGTTCAGATACTGACTACAATACAGGATGCCGTATCTTAAGCTTTGCTGAGATGGAAAGGCAAAAGCCAAAACAGAAACAAGACTCGCATCACTATGGTTGTCTAAGTTTATTGTTCTGTGCCAACAACTGAATCTGAGCTGTTCTGTGTACTTTCCTTCCCCCTTCCCCAACTTAAAGACCTTGAAGCTATTTAACTCTTAATTCACAGGCAATCACAGGAGCAGGGTGTGGGGATAGGACTGTTTGCCCAAAATAGCTCATAATACAAACACCAACAAGGCTGAAAATTGCTCCTCTTGGACTGACTTGCCAAGCATGAAAAACACTTTCCCTCCCCTCCCCCTGAAAAGCCAAACCATTTACAGGCTGTTTGGATGGCCTGTGTGGTGGGAAAAGGCATACTGGAGAGAACATCTGAATTGGTACACCCCCCTGACACATGACGTGTTCCAACCAAGATGTTCCCAGCTCCACCAGCCGAGTCCTATAGGCCAGTTCAATAAGACTTGCGAAATTCAAGTCATCTGCATGCAGAGAAGTACAGCAAAATTCCCTGCTTCACAGACTGCAAGCTGACCACTCACCTGAATGAAAACTCCTTCTCTTTGCTTGCATTTCACCTTGAGGTTCTGAAGTCAAGTTAAAAACAACTTTTTTTTTTTTCCTAGCAATAAGCCATAGAGAGGTCGCATACTTCTTCAGACAGTAATGCAAAGGGGTATAAGGTCTTCCCTGTATAGGTAACTTGTGATTTATAGCGCTGAATTTAGCCTTGTTGGAGCCAAACTAAGGGAGAAAAGCAACAGACAAGACATGGCCTCGAGAGATTTTTCATTTTTTTTGCTGCCTCTCCTTGCCGGGCTCTGCTTTTGCTGTTGTAGGGGACCACAGCACAGGCTCTGGCTTCACAAACAGCGACCAAAGCTGTCCCCATCACACATAAGAAATAAAACTACATCCCAGAAGTACAGGGAAAGTTTTGAGCAGGGATTAGAGGCACCTCTGGAGTCACAGCAGCTGATCTTAGTCTCTCTTATGCACTACGGGGGCTAGATCCCAACTCCCACATAATTCTGGAGATGGGTAAATGGGATTTCTATGTCTGCGGAGGGCTGGGCAAGCACACACCATTTGCTGGTAGGGCTCAGAAGGATTTTAAAAAGGCCTGAAGTTTTGCCAATCTCTTCTGGCTCCCAGGAGCACAACAGACACGGCACTTATTCTAGTCTTACTATGAAAAGTGAGAAGGCATCTACAAGGGAAGATCAGGCAGCAGTGTTAATGTCAAAGCATAGATGTTTTGCTGGGAGCTTATCTGAAAAGAGACAACAGGAGGGGAAAAAAAAATAAAATCCAGGAGCTTCCACAGATCTCCTTTCCAACCACTTGAATATTCAGATCACTATCAAGAAATCCAGTGAAAGGAAACCTTTTCTGAAGTGGGTTTTTTTGGGCACATTAAACTCTGTTGAGAGCCCCCGAGTTCCTCCCCCTTGCTGTAACGTGAAGCCAGTGGGTGCTGAGCATTGCAACTCTCACTGTCCTACCCCAGACAGACTCAGCGAAAGAGGGAGGCCTCATGTAATATTATATATACATACCACATCGCTGTTTATTTATTTTAATATCTCTGCTAGCTCTCCTGGCCCTGCTGGGTGAGGTCCAGCAAAATCCCCTGCCATCCTCCAACACCACCTCTCCCACCCGTTAGGTTCCACCACCAGCCACAGCCTCAGCTGTTGTTATACCGTGCTTTTTCCTTTATTATTACCTTTGTTCAGAGGGCAGAGGATGTGCTTCCAGGGGATTTGGGGAGGAGGGCAGAGGAGCCAGAGATGGGGGTAACCAGCACCAAGGCAGCCCACAGCTGGTCGAAGCTCCTGGGAATTACTAAACCCCAGTGCAATCTCTCCCCCCGCCTCCAAGAGATCTGCATCCTTCAGTCTTTTCCCAGCTAAGCAGCTCTCAAACTGTGAGCGAGTCACAGAATAAATTGCAGGGGGGGCACAAGTAAGACATAATTGAGAATTTGCCACTGTAGGACACTACTCTTGAGCTGATCGCGGCATTTGTTACCGCGTTTCATTTGGGTCTTAAAAAAATTTCTTTGTGTGACCTAAGAAAAAAACACAGAAACACGCCTCTATTTCTTATAAATATTAGTGACGGACTCCCTTGATACATGGAGGGGTGACACTACAAACGGTAAGCTCAGAAGCATCAAACAGTCTGGAAACTGGCCTGCAGAAAATGAACTAAAATTTATAAGAAAAGGTAGAAGTGGCATTACAATTTAGTAAGTTACAAGCCATATCAGCTGCATGTTGACTTCTGGCTCTTTTTTTGTTTGTTTGTTTACTATCAGTGATCATTTCACATATATTACACACCGCCTTTTCCAACCTGTTAACCCTCTGCATCCTGCAGCTCATCTGCACATCCTCACGTCTGTACTGAGTCACTGCTGTAATCATACACAGCAACTGCACAAGGAAATGTTCAGTAAAATTGACTTAACCACATCTTTGACCTACTCTGTGTCCATGCAGCTGTAAGCTCCTGATTCACACACAAAGTTGGGAAACTTCAGTCATGCTGTAGGGAAAAAGTGCCAGGGAGATATTTCTTCTACAGTCATGTAAATGCCATTTTTCTAATAAAACAGTGTTCTTCAAGTGGGCAAAAGTCTCTCCTCCTTCAGTCTTCTTGACTTTCACGTCATGTGTCATCCCTCAGCTCAGCAAAACCCAGGTACCACCTGACTTGATGAGCAGAGGAATCAGAAGCAGTCTCACCGAGCTGAACTTTAAAAATAATTCCTAGGATAGATTTTGTGGAGCACACACGCTGTAAGATAGCAGAGATGGAGCTCTGCAAAAGCACTTTACTGGCATTCATTGGCGATGACTCACAGAAGTCCCCCTGACCCTGGCCGTAGCGTGACCACCCGCCGCAGATGCAATCACAGCCCTGCACTCCACCACCCCGCACACCACTGAATGTGAGCTCACGTCCGCAGTGAAGTTTTGGGAGTCAAATAGAAGCTCATCATTTTGTGCTGACAGTCCTAAATGACTTTAAAAAAAAAAACCAAACAGACAAGCAAAACCCCCCAAACCACCACAAACTTACAACAGACCTCTGTGCCAAGCCTCATACCACAGACAAGCATAAGGGATCTCAGTCCACACTCCTACACACAGGCTCAGAAGATGGACAGAGAAATTTAAACTTCAGAAGAAAGTTCAACGCTCTGCAAATATGAGAAAAAAAATCACCTAGTCATGTAAGCAGACTTTATAGTTTGACTTTAAAAGTGTTGTTTTTCCTCTTTCAGCTCAGGACACATATTTTTAAAACGTTGTAGCAAGAAGCTCAAATACACCTTAAAATATTACTATATAACAATATCATCATTCATACACCCCCTCAAAATCCCTGTAATTTACTCCCTTTAAAAATACATATATATACACACACTGTATTAGGTGCAGCTTCATGTTTTGCTTAAGAGCTGAGGGAAATAAACTTCATAGTTAACCAACTGTATAATTTCACCATCTACAGTCCCAGATGCTTCCCATGCTTTAGTGAAGTTTCTGCAAGCCAGCTGCAAACTTTTTACATGTCCGGATTCTCAACAGTCAAACCCAGGCACTTACAGCAGCACTAAACACGGACATTTAACACTGGGGAGTTTTAGTATCTGCAGCAGGCATTAACAGTAATTTTTTTCCCCCCCCTTATCCTTCTTTTTAGCAGTTCGAGTGACCATTTTTCACTATTCAAAGAAAAAAAAATAGCTGAAGGTAAAAATCAGCAGCAACTTTTAAGTATCAACACATGCCTGAGAGGGACAACAAACGGAAAGTTCCAACAACAAACCGAAACAAGCCCGTTTGTCCTCCTTCCTTCCCCCAGGACCATTTTCCCCTTCTTGATCAACTTTCACGCTGTTGTTTTTTTTTTCCTCCTCCGAGGTTTCCCACCTATTCCCCCGCAGAGCACGGTGAGGACAGTAGAGAGTTAATCCTGCGGTTGCCACTGGTGTGAGCCTTTACTATTAACTTGAATTTACGGAGCAATCTCTCCTTAAAAAAATAGAAAGAAAGAAAGAAAAAAAACATTCCTCGCTGCACTGTAACACCGAGAAGTATATTTTTAAAATCTCCCTCGGGTCTCTCTAAACATCTGCTTAAAGGTTTGCTGTATCTGAAAAGGGCTCTAATTACCAGAAACTCCTCTCTTACTTCAGCCCAGGGCTCACATTTCGGTTCTAACTCAAGGCTCCAGTTAATTCAGGGCTAAACAAAAAATGCCTGCACCAAACAGAAGAAAACATAGGCCTACCTTAAAACTTTCCAGCTTTTCAGAGGATCCAAGTCAGAGATTATAGACACCATTGTAGTAACAATAACAATAAAATATATAAAAAAAAAATACCAGGGGAGGGAAGTCTACCCACAACAGCAGCAAGTACTCTACTCAGTGTGGGAATGACAACAAACCCAGCACAGCTCTTCCTCCTCCTCGAGCTGATAAGCACTTGTCCCAGCTTCTCTCCACCCCCAAAATCAATCTTGTGCTATATTGCTTCACAGTCCCAGTTTCATTTCTTCGCCACTACCTTTTAAAGCCCTTGTAATCTGCTCCAACTGATCAAATTTGACCTTTTTGTAGCCCACTTTATTCCGAGCACAGCCCTCAGTTAAATCTCTCTTTATTAACACCGTCCTGCTTGGCTTTCTTTTGGAACAAACACAGCTCAAGCTTGAAGCCTCCAGTCTTTGCCAGCAATCATTTACAGATTACTGCAAGCTGCAGTCTTCTCCTTTTGGGTATTTTCTTCTGCCTCTGAGGTTTGCTTTTATATTATTTTCTGAAGGTTGTTGGGGGTTTCCCTTTCCCTGTTCTGTGCAGGCTGGAGTTTGACACTTTTAAAGGAGGGAGTTTCTCCTGCGACTCCTCTCCCACCCTTCCCTCCTCCTTACCCCTCACCGACAGACAGATACACACATTAAAAACAGTTCACAACCTTTTGGATACAGAATCATCTTTCTCCCCCCGTTGTTTTTCTAGATCTATAACACTTGATATAGACTTGTAAGCTAAAGCTGTGACGGGAAGCGGTCTGATTTATAGCAGAATAATGGTAGAATAATAAAAAGCCTAGTAATGCAAAGACAGATGTAACCCTCTGGATGTTTGAAAGGGGAAAAGGTGTCTATATAATTCCATTAAATCCACATCTTCTTTTTGTTGCTACTTAAAAAATAAATAGTAAAGCATCCTCCAGATCACTATGGTGATCTGAAAAGTTGTGTAACTGCTGTGTGTGTTTATTTTCCTAAATAAACATGAATGATTGGCTTCTTTTGTGTTTCTGTAACGCTTTTTGACATTGATTTCCCTGCATTTAAATATTTCTCTTTTTCATTTTTTTTCCCTCTAAATGTTTTGCATTCATCCTGTGACTGACTGTACCCTCTCCTTGAGCTCCACGGATTCACTGGCATTTTGAGAAGTTCCCAAATTAAAATTCTGGGGGGACAAAAAGCAAAACTGTACCTTATGAAGTGTTCAGTTGGAACCAAACTACCCCAAATGACAGATACTTCCACTTTGCTATTTATATCGCAGGCATATGCTCCTAGTTTCTCCCTGCCACCAGTTCTCAAGAAAAAAAAAAAAAGATCAGCCCTTGTATATTAAAAAGAAGCAGTAATGTGATGGTCACGTGGAGATCTGGTAGTATGTGACATGGAAACATAATAAAGGGTATAATAAGGCATAATAAGGGGTAAAATAAGGCATAATAATTTTTTGAGGCTGCTTTAAGTCTTCCACCACCTCCTCCTTTGGCGAGATAAAACTCGAACTACATCTAAAGTCTTTTCAGGGCTCCCTCATATGCTGCGGGCTGGTTTTGGGCAACCTGAACCTCCCCTCGCTGGTGTCCCTATGATACAAAGGCAGCACAGCCTGCCCTTGTCAGAAGGTGGCACTGAGGCCTCCCACTGCCCCCAAAAGATTCCGTGACCATTTTGTCTGCCTGACAGCAGCCAGGAGATAGAAACGACCAGTCTCAAACTACCTAGATAAAAATGCCTGCTTTGTTCCAAGGCCAGAGCATTGCTGGCCCCTCATTTGGGAGAAACTTACATGGAGTCCTCTCCTGCCTCTTCCTCCATGCCTCAGGCTGGAGGAGCTCCTGGCTCAGTGTCTGGGGCCACATCAGTTGATCTGTTTAGCATGCCCAGCTCCAAGTTCAGACCTCTGGATTTTACATCCCCCCTTCACCCTCAGCAAAAGGATAAACACATCAGAGCGAGCTGATGGTGAGATTGCAGGTGCAGATCTGGGGGAGGAGGGTGGAGGACACCTGTGGGGGGGGTTACAGATGCTCCACCTCCCTCTTAACACCAGGGAGGCACTGAGTGCTTCTCATCTGATACAGGCATATCTCTGAGCACTTCTTCAGAGATAAGAATTGTGTCCACCTTGGAAACTCTGGGGCCATATATTTATTTACCTACGGGAGATGGGTTAGGTGCTTGCCATGGAAAATGAAACTCAGTTGCCACTTTTCATATGTTTCTTTGTGGAGCTGAGGAAACCTTCATTTTTAGCGTGGGAAACAATTAAAAAGAGATTGGCCAGTGTCTCTTCCTTTCTTCCCAAAAGTTTGTAAGCCATCGCTACACAGGTTAATCCCTCACTTGAGGCTGGGGAGGACAGAAATGGTTACAGTACACTGCCTTTTCTCTTTCCTCTCTACCTTACTGTCACATTTGCTGGTTTTAGAGCTATATTCATGTATTTTCCCATGTAAACTTCTCACTGAATCTTTCATATTGATCACCAGGCTCACATTAAGAAAGGCTTCAAGCTTAGCTGGCAAACAAAAAAAATTCAAAATACCCTGTCCTATCATGTCGCCTTAGCAAGCCCAGTCTGAGTCCTTGTCACATCCCGTGCATCCGCTGTTGCACGTCAAGATAAGAAAGAGGCGATGGTCTGCCTTTACACTCCACTTATAGATGGAACTGGTTTCAGTGTCTGCATGGGTCAGGAGTATGGAAGAGCTACAAGGCTAAAAAATCTTTACATTAAGGTTGGATGTTCCTGTATCCCTCAACTTCAAGGCCACGGGGTGGAGGACCACAGTTTCCCCGGCTGTCTACCGAGCATCCAAGGCCAAGAGAAACAACTCAGCCCCTGTCCCCCACTTCAGCTCAGTGCCAAACCTGCCCAGAGCTCCGCTGCACCAAGGTACTGAGCATCTCTTATTCTGTTCATCCAGAAATTCCACAAACTATCTCCATTTCAAGAATTTTATCTCTAACAAATAGAATTTATGTTTTCCGTAGACACATTTTTCACTGCCTTCCCACAGAAAACACTCCATTATTTCTTCCAACATATCCACACGAAAACTGTACCGTAGGAGTAAAACTTCTTATTCCTTTCCCATTTGCAATTATTTACGGTTATTTACATTATTTTCATGTCAAACTTTTTTGTGTCTGGAACAAAAGCCAGGTCTCCGTTTTGCTGGACCTGGCTGGCATTTTTCCAGCTTTCCCTACCACATTGAAGAAAGCAACTATAAGCTTTCTAAAAATAAAACCAGAAGATTAAGTTTAGCACAGAGAGACTTGCAACAGGCAATGGATTTTCCAAAACAGCCTCGTGTATATCATACAGCATGTAGCTGTAGTAGGAAAAAACAAATAAAACACAAACAGAAACCCACTGTAAAATCATTTTGACTCTTGTGCTTGGATAGCGGCACTCCAGCCCATCTTTTAGCTAAATGTATTTTCTGTTGCGGTTAAGGACTGTGTCTTCAAAACTTTGATTTTTATGCTTGAAGTGAAGAAAGTTCCTATGATCTTCAGGTTGTTTGCCAAGAAACAGCCAGCACATCTGTGAAATATTACTTAAGCAAATTTATTACAGTTAGCCTGAAGGCAACAACCCTGAAAGTTTCCTCTACCTGCCGAAATCCAGCCTATTGTATAACTTCGGCCTTTCATGCCGTAACATGTCCCACTAGCAAGAGCTTAGCAGTTCTCAGTTAGTATGATAAAGAAATACAAGCTTTCCAAGATTTTGAGGCATGTTAAAGTAAATATATATATATACTTGTGAAAACAGTATTCGTATATACACACACATACACAAAAGGATCTCTAAGCAATGTCATCATCCTTAGTTTAGACAGCTGTGTAGTCAAAGAAGTTCCAGATCAGCTAGCTACAAACATTTGAAGGTCAAGTACGGGACAAAGCCTTTAAACAGCGTAAGCAACGATGGCTATCGAGCATTAGAAAGATGGTTTTATGTCATGAGATTTTTTTTCCCAGCCATTTCCTTACCATAAACCTATTGGACTGAGGACTTCATAGTGTTGGGCAGGAAAATAAACCAAGTATAGCAAGCATTTTGGGTTGGTTATTTAAGCTTCTTTCAAGGGTGTTATCTTATTCAAAATATTTTAGGAGCCAAGGAAAGTCTGCCAAAGCACAACTTTTTAGTCAGGATGCCCAACAGCCTGGTTATCAAGCAATAATAGGGAAATAAATAACCTTCTAACATCTTCCCAACACATAGTTTCCATCGCTTTTTTCATACAAAGCAATATTAAGTTATCTGAAAGAAATCCTGGTCTTTTAACAGGAAAACCTCACTCTCCCTAGGGACCCTGTTGTTAAACAAAAACTTATCTATTAAAGAGTAGCCTCCAACTTCAGGGCTGCTGTTGTGGATTGATAAAGGCTCTTCTCCAGACTGTCTCATGCTGTCCCTCCTCCCATCGTTGCCACCCCACTGCCTCTCCTCCCAGTGCCTAATGCCTCGCCTTTTAAGCAATGGAGTGACTAATTGAAAACTCATTCCAGTGCTTTACAAAGAGCTTTTCCTTTCCTGCTGACCAGCCAAATGTTTTAAAGTTGGCAAGATGCTGTTTTAACTTGGGAACTTGGGCGCTTGTTCATGGCCTGGATGTGTGAAAAAAATCTGGCTGAATTCAATAATTCCATTGAAGAAAAAAAAGATTAAAAATCTCACTTCTAGAACTGGTTTGAGTAAATCCAAGTATTACAAATCTTTAAAGCAAGTCCATTCTCTGTGAAATGCATGATCCGGGAGACAAAAAATTGTAAGTCCTAAATTTAAGAAATGCACAACGTCATGCACCAGCGCTTGGACACAACCAGAGAAAAAGCAGTTACAAGCAGGCATAAATCCAAATGGCAATTACCCATTGGGGAAAAGTACTGTAACCCAAACACCCTGGAGACAGTCAGTAATCGCTGATTCACGGCCAATCAATGGCCAACCAGTCTGGGATTCAGCACGTCTTATCACACGCAGCAACTTACAAGTTGGCTTCATCCAGCAGCTGCAGAGATTTAAGGGTTTTGTTTCTTTGCTAAACAGCAGGCCTGATTGTACAAAGCCTTCACTTTAACAGTTAATCATTAATCTTAAATTACATAAATGTGTCTCATACTTATCGACTTCTCACTTTTACGAAGTCTATAGAGACAAACTTTCAAGAGATGGTATTTTTTTTTTATACGGATTGTGATTTTAATGGATTTTCAAGTACTTTCAGGTTTTGCTCATGACAACTGCTACAATAAAAAGCCTTATGAACAATGATGTGTTTTGTGCCTATTCACCTAGCAGAAAATGACTATTACGGCATACTTTATTATGGGAGAAATGCTTTCCAGCCTCTCTGAAGAGACAGTCTTCTCCAAACTCCCATCATCCTAATTGTTTTTAAGGTGTTTGTCGTTTATTTTAAACAGCGTATGAGCCAAACATTTACATCGTGTGCTAAATTTCTCTTTATTGGCCAGCAGGAGGGTTTCTTCATTCTACAGCACTGGCAGAGCAAGAACACTTCTGTAGTCCGAGGTAGGTCTTGCCCTTCCTAACCCAAAGGAAAGAATGAAGGAAAAGAAAAGCTCCTTGTATTTGCCAGACATGTTCAAAAAGAGCTACTTCCACACCCCAATCTGCTGCTTTCATTCCATTCGGGAGAGTCATGGGTCGAATTTGGTAGAGAGGAAAATAGCAGCCGTTAACTGTTCCAGTGCTGCAGCAGACTGAAAAGTCAAAGCTGACACTGTCTGTCTTTTCATTTCCATTCTTTTGGTGTCAGGTCATACAGTGAACACCAAGAGGTCCTTATGAATCCTTATGAAAAGGTTATTGTCCAGGCTGCCTCCGCAACATAGTCCAGAAAATGGAAACTTTGGTAACGACCTTAGTAAGGGCTTTGTTGTGAAGGCCATGTTTTTGCATGGACCGCAGCTGCATTTGTACAGTCTGAATGCCATGTCATGCAGCGTTGAAGTATACATCTAAGACTAATTAAACTATGCTGAATGCATACTGTAAGATATTTAGGAAACAACTTCCAGAGAAACAAACAAAAAGTAGTGACTCCATTTCCATATGTGGCTTTAAGGGACTCTTCAAATATTTACCTCTGGTTTTCTATCCATTGCAGAAGTTCAGAGAATAGGATGATTATTGGTAAGGGGTTAGATGGAGATGCTCGGTTAATTCCTCTTAGTCTTTCTTCTTGACATTGAGAAAACAATTTTTTATCTGTGCCCTACTTTCCCATCTGGGAGGGATAGATACCACCCTAGCAATCTACAGAGCAGAACACTAGGAACTTAGTAGAAGACACAAATTTGGCAGCCTTATGAAATTCCCTCCTTTCCAAGATTGTTTTAAGTCTAAATCAACTGAAATACTGATTCGTCATTCAGCGTAAAAGAACATGATCTGTCAAGACAGATGGCTTCTACCACTTCAAAAATTTAAGAGTTTCTGTAGCAAAGCAAGGAACCCCTGAAGCTTTAAAAAATTGTCACCTATACTATACCCTTTAAAATGAAAATTATTTAAAAGGTCCAAACTCCTAGAGGGAAAAGAAGGGAAAATAGCAATTAAGAAAATGGTGAAATAAATCTTCAATTTGTGTCATTCATCTTTCTTAAACTACATTCAAGCACATGATTTTGAACGCACCGACCACAAACGCCTACCTTGTACATGGAGCTTATACCCTTTAAACAGAGACAGTGAGACACAAGGTCCCCCATGACAGTGTGCTTTGCTATTGACCTAAAGATGATGACCTCCAAGCAGGGAAGGAGAAAATGCTTTAGATGCCAGAGCAGTCACATACATTTCATATAAAGGCGGGAAGAAGCATCCTATTAGCCTGTGTAGGAACTGCACCAGCACAGGCTGAATTTCTGTCTGACGCTGGTCAGGATTCAAGATTTTATGGGCTCACTAGAGGTAACACTGTTTCATCCTCCCTTCCTATCACAAAGGCGGGGAGAGCTGACAAAATGGAAAGACTACATTTTGTCATAACAGCTGGCGAGAGATTTTTATAGGCACAAAAAGCAAGGAAGTGTCCTGATTCTGGGCATGTAACCCCCCTGGAACCTTTGTTTAGAAGTGCTTATCTGCTTGGATAGGCACAAGCATGTACAAATCCATGTACAGCTCTGTGTGTATATCTAAACAAAGCACCATGGACCACACTGAAATAATCTGTTGTTCTCCCAAGAAAAAAACCCAACATGTTATCCTTGTGAAATCAGCACAGAAGAGAGTTTCATAGCAGTATTACTTCATCAACAGAAGACTGGAATTAAATTCAGTTCTAAAATGCAACTTATCTGTGTAAAAACTTCACTAAAAAGGTCCTTTTCCTAATCAAGGGGAAATCAGAGAAAACTTTTTTTTTCCTTAATTACTGAGTGCAATTATTTGCCTTCATTATCTAAAGAAACTTCTTTTATTTGTGAAAAAACAGTACCAAGTTCTTTCTGAGGACAACTCATTTCAAAAAAAGCGTCACATAAATGTTCGTTCATTCCCAAGTTGGCTATTCTGTTACTTCCTACATCTCTTCATGGCAGCTTTGTATCTTTCAAAGCATTATAGCTCCTGTAACCCAGATTACATTATTTATGTACACAGGTCATGTTCACACACGGAGTTTGTTTACATGAGGTCCTTTCCTTCCATTCAAAAATACTCAAAATCTTATGTCACACTTTTCTTTCTTGCTGACCTCATTTACAAAACCTCAAGTGCGTTAATGATTCTTCTCCCAGACAAGGCCTACGCTGTGACTCCAGTTAAGACAAGCACAGGTCCCCATGCTGAAAATAAAAAATTTTTATTACTTTCCAAGTCATGCGCATAACCATTGATTGTTTCATCTGACAAAATCCAACCAATAAAGACTGCAAAAAGAGTTAGATTAATAGAACCAGCTTTCTAGAATGCTACACTGCCCTCTAGACACTGGATGTGTTGAAAATTGCATATTGTATGGTTTGGCCCATAAAGGAGCAAGGAAAATGTCCTTGTTTCTCATTTGGATGGTCAGTTATTACAGCCTCAGCAAATTTTCATGCTTTTCTGGAAGCTGCAGGACCTAGCATGGCTGAGTCCCCCAAGCCTGGATTGGGTTGGTTGCTAATAACTCATGGGGTGTCCTTGAGCAACTTCATTGCACAGGTTCTTTGTGTGCCTGGCAAGAAGAGATCAATTGATCATCCCATATGGCCATCTTAAATTTCACTGCTCCCCCCGTCTGGCAGAATTTTTTGAGGACTGAGTTATGCTTGTTCCTCATACACCAGGAAGAAGTGCAGTCTCTGTCTGAGGAAATCAGGAGGGGAAGATGCTGCAGCTTTTCATAACAATTTGTTCAAATAATTTATATTTGTGTCTTTTAGTTAGTAGCTTGTCAGAGAAGAGGAGGCTGAGGGGAGACCTTATCGCTCTCTACAACTACCTGAAAGGAGGTTGTAGTGAGGCAGGTGTTGGTCTCTTCTCCCAAGTAACTAGCGATAGGAAGAGAAGAAATGGCCTCAAGTTGCATCAGGGGAGGTTTAGATTGGATATTAGGAAAAATTTCTTTCCTGAAAGAGTGGTCAGATATTGGAACAGGCTGCCTAGGGAAATGGTGGAGTCCCCATCATTGGAGGTGTTCAAAAAATGTGTAGATATGCATTTCAGGACATGGTTTAGCAGTCATGGTGGTGTTGGGTTGGTGGTTGGACTTGATGGTCTTAGAGGTCTTTTCCAACCTTAATGAGTCTATGATATTAAGTGAGAAGTTCCAGCTCCTGGTAATTATTATTGAGTAACTTGACAAAACTTGTTCCTCTTCAGAAAATATGTGTCTAGTCACTTACCAGGCTGCTTTTACATAACCCCAAGCCTTCCTTCTTACCCCCTTTTTTTGTACTAGGTCCTTGGAAAATAAACAGAAAGTGAACTAATCAGGAACAGGTCTAAATTTCCTAGGAAAGGTGTAGGGGTGTTGCCTCTAGTGGAACATCTATATGGCTCCACAAATGAAAAAAAAAAAGGGTTGAAAAGTCCCAAACAGACTGGACTTTATATTCCTACCTTGAGGGATTTTCTTTAGTAGTTGAATCATTTGTTTCTTCCAGAATCACAAAATGTTTGAGATTGGAAAGGACTGAACTCAGGAGGTCATGCAGTTCAAATCTCCTGCTCAAGCAGGGCCAACCAGTGCCAGTTGCACAGGACCATGTCCAAATGGGTTTCAAGTATCTCCAAGGGTGGAGAAACCTGTGCCAGTGCTCAGTCACCCTCACAGTAGGAAAGTGTTTCCTGCTGTTCAGAGGGAATCTCTTGTGTTTCAAGTTGTGCCCATTACCGCTGGTCCTGTCACTGGGCACCACTGACAAGAGCCCAACTCCATCCTCTTTGCACCCTGCCTTTGGGTATTTATATACATGGGCAAGATCCCCTTGAGCCTTCTCTTCTCCAGGCTGAACAGTCCCAGCTCTCTCAGACTTTTCTCATAGGACAGATGCTTCAGACACTTAATCATCTTTGTGACCTTTTGTTAGATTCTCTCCAGTATGTCTACGTCTCTCTTCCACTGAGGAGCCCAGAAATGGACACAGTACTCCAGATGTGGCCTCACAAGTGCTGAGCAGAGGGGAAGGATCACCTCCCTCGACCTGCTGGCAATGCTTTGTCTACTGCAGCCCAGGATACAATTTGCTGTCTTTGCAGCAAAGGCACGTTGCTGGCTCATGTTCAACTTGGTGTCCACCAGAACCCCCAGGTCCTTTTCTGCCAATCTGCTTTCCAGCTGGGGGGTCCCCAGCATGTACTGGTACATGGGGTTATTCTTCCCTGGGTGCAGTTCTTTGCACTTCTTGTTGAACTGTGTGAGGTTCCCATCAGCCTGTTTCTCCAGTCTGTTGAGGTCCCTCTGGATGGCAGCACGACCCTCTGGCATATCAGCCACTTCTCCCAGCTTGTTGTCATCAGTAAATTTACTGAGGGTGCGCTCAGCCCCATCATCTAGATCATTAATGAAGGTGTTAAACAGAACTGGACCCAGTACAGACCCTTGGGATACACTGCTAGTTACCAGCCTCCAACTAGACTTTACACTGCTGATCACCACCCCCTGGACCCTGGAACAGGTTGCCCAGAGAGGCTGTGGATTCTCCTTCTCTGGAGATATTCAAGACCCGTCTGGACAAGGTCCTGTGCAGCCTGCTCTAGGTGACCCTTCTTCGGCAGGGGAGTTGGACTAGATGACCCACAGAGGTCCCTTCCAACACCTAACATTCTGTGATTCTGTGATTCTGTGATTCCGTGACCCGGCTATTCAGACAACTTTCAGTCCACCTCACTGGCTGCTTATCCAGCCCACACATCACCAGTTTGTCTATAAGCATCTTATGGTACACACTGTCAAAGGCTCTACTGAAGTCTAGGTTGACAATATCCACTGCTCTTCCCTCATCTACCAGGCAAGTCATTTTGTCGTAGACTTTTATCAGGTTGACTATTCCTGATGTCTTTCTAACCTGGAAATGGTACCCAGGGTTAGTTGTTCCATCACGTTCCCAGGGATCAAGGTGAGGCTGACTCATCTGTAGTTCTCTGGGTCCTCTTCCTTGCCCTTCTTGAAGATAGGAGGGATATTAGCTTTCTTCCAGTCTTCAGACACTTCTCCCAGTCACCATCATCAATTGAAGAGATTTGAGATAATCCTTGCTATGACATCTGCCAGCTCCCTCAGCACTCATGGGTGCTTCCCTTTGGGGCCCATGGACTTGTGTCTGTCGAGTTTGCTTAAGTATTCCCTGACCTGAATTACTTCCACCAACAGTAGATGTTCCTTGCTTCAGCCTTTCCCTCTGGTCTCTGGGACTTGGGATTTCTTAAAGCTGGTCTAACTAGTCAGGACTGAGGCAAAAAAGGCATTTGGTACCTCATTTTTTTCTATATCCTGTGTAACAAGGTCCCCTGTCTCATTGAGAAATGGGCCTGCATTTCTCCCAGTCTTCTTTTTGTCAGCTATGTACTTATAGAAGCCTTTTTTGTTGTCTTTGACATCCCTGGCCAGATTCAGCTCCATCTGGTCTTTAGCTTTCCTAACCTCATCCCTGGATAACAACGACTGGGCAATGTTTCTGTATTCCTCCCAGGCTACCCTTCGACCTGCCTTTTTGTGTTTGAGTTTGGCCAGCAACTCTGTGTTCATGCACACAGGCCCCCTGACATTTTTGCCTGACTTCTAATTTGTTGGGATGGAACTCTCTTGAGCTTGGAGAAGGTGATCCTTGAATATGAACCAGCTTCCAGATAACTTTATTTTCAAATTTTGGATGCTGCATCTAAAATTCATGTTCATTTCATGATGTCAGCAGGGAGTTAAGGCTTCATGTTGACATTATTGATGACAAAACTGGGCCTAATACTTCTCCCAAAATACAGTCATCCAGGCCTGCTTTGGCCTGTGTTCAATCCAGTTAACCTGTGCTCTGTTGGTAATCAATAGCCATAATCCTCAGATTGTTAAGGGTTGCAAAGTAAAAAGCCTAGGAGGACTAATACTTTTCCATTGCAATGTCATAAAGGAATGAAATGGGTATTTTTGATGGAATTACTGGTTTTCATTAGTTACATTCCTATTAATTGAATATTTTTCAGCCAATTTTTTTGTATCTTTTCTGGTATTTTCCCTTTGTTGGCAGATTGAGCAGTCCATGGGTATGTGGGGCAGCCCACTTGCCCCTGTTGAACAGGCATAACTTTAGCATGGCCATGGTACGGCAAATAAAATTTCCCTTGTGGTACAAATTAACCCAGACTACACATTCAAAATGATCCACTCCCAAGAGGTGTTTCTAGCTATCTAAATTTTCTATAAATTTGAAACAAATTTCATTATCCTTAGATCATCCTGCTACATTTCAAATACAGAACCAAAGTATTGACCACCCAGGATCTAGAAAAACCTGTTGCCCACCTCTGCCTTTCCTACAGTGCTCTTAACAACTTCATCTGTGGCTAGTAGTGACCTGTACCAAGAGTTCATATACAGAAGGTATTATGAAACTGTTTTAAAGGAACCTTTAAAAGAGTATGCAGCCCAGCATAGAGGAGAAATGCCACTTTTTATCTCTCCCTATACGTGCTGAAGGTTTGCCAGCTCTTGCTGAAGCAAATTCCTACTTCCCAGCTCCAATCTGGCCATTCTCCCCTGCCATCAGAGGTGACAATCATTTTAGCAAAACCACCTGAACTGATACATCTGTCATAGTTCAAACTCATATCTGAGCAAAATAACTATCATGGAAAGCTGTCCTGACGTGGGCAGCAGGACACATTTTGGATACCTGGCATGGAAAAATAGCACTGAAACGTTAATATAGTACAGATTCTTTAATTTCTGCTCCAGTTGCTGTAAAACCTGGTGCAGAACTGGAGAAATAGTAGCTGCAACTTCATCAGCCATTGAATTTGGCAGAAAGGAGACCTTCACGAAGATCAATGAAGTGTTGCAGATCATGATTTGTTCTGGAGTTCTGCTCAGGGGAGGAGAAAAGGGAAGGTGCTGTCTTCTCTGCAAGCACTGCTTGTGGATTTATTGAGAGCTATCATCTAAAGCTGGGAGACGAAATTCAGTGTGTATGGATGGATACTCTTTGAAAGACTGCCAAAGGCTTTAGAAATAAGAACATAAATTGAAGGTGAACAAAACTGCAATTGAAACTATCTCCAGCAAATATAATTAAGAAAATAACCTACTGAATGAAAAATACATTGAATTTTTAGAAATTATGTCATTTTCAATAATACAAGAACAGGATTCCTAAAGGCAGGAAATCCCAAATTAAAAAGTGATATAAGAACCACTTTCAAGTAAGTAGGCTGTCCCAGAGCCAAAAACTGTTCCTGCCTTACCATCAGCAATACCAGTATGTGGCAATAAACGTTCACAGTCCCCTGAACTATAGCACTGCTGTCTGCTCCTGGCACACCTTCAGCTTCTCCCACTTGGTCTTAGTCCTGACAGCCACCCCCTAGCCCCCTCCATGTCTTTGGCTTCTCTATTACAACCTTACATATTTCATATCTTTTAATTTACCCCTTTTTCCCCTTTTTTTCTCGTTTTCTCATGCCTTATCTCTACATATGTATCGTTTCTGTCCATACCACTGAGATAGCATAAGCTTTTAGCCAAAGGTAGCCTCTTTACTCACTGTGGAATTATAGTAATCTAATAAACCAAGAATAAAGAACTTACTGTTTTCCAATCAGTTTCATTCAGAGTTTTTCTCCTTTGGAAAATTATCTCTTTTAAAGCACCAGTATGTGTATGACCAGCAGCGATGTGCTCAGTTTGCCACACTGAATGTAATCATGTCGTGATCGTTCATCCTTAGGCTATGAGTAACTTCCAGTCTAGTGACAAATTCATCTTTATCCAACCTAATGAAGTGCAGAACAGGCCTTGTTTGCATTAAGCACAGTATCATTTATGTTTGAAACTACTTTGTTTAAAAAACTCAAACAAATCATCGATATTTTGCTACCAACTGCATGGATACAGTAGCCATGTCTCAGGAACTGAAGCCTCCCCTCACACCTTGATTCCTCTCCGTGCATTACTGACCGGTGCTTATGGAATCTTATTCTGAGGTTTGATTTGTGTCTCTTGTTTGAAATAGTTGAGTGGAGATGCCTTTACAGCACTATTAGTTACATCACTGATTGATGTGTACTCTCAGTCCTGCCAACGCAGATGCAGGTGGTGGTTTTAGTACACAGCACTATGGTGCATGACCTTATGAACTTGCACAGCGCTCCACAGCATGGAGACTCTGGCCGTCTCCTACTCCATCTACCCATTAATTCCACAAATGATCTCCTTTTCAAGTACTTACTTTACAGCAAGTGTATTTTATGCTTTACATGACTCATTTTTGCAGACTCCTCTTTCTGAGCAACCCGGTGTGACCTCATGGCTGGCCCAGCTTTGCACAGGAGGTTTGACTAGAGATCTTCTGCGGTCCCTTCCAACTCCAGTCACCCTATGGTCCTAAAATTCTCTCCACTCACCCATTTTTTTCCCACTCCACCCTTTTTAGACTGGTTACAGGTAGAGATACTAAATATGTTTATTCAAATCAGCCACCTTTCAACAGGATAACTGCATCAGATTTTTCAATACAAATTCCCAGTTCCCTTGATTTAATTTACAGGACTAGAACTCACATGTAAGCAAGAAGAAAACATATTTATTTCATATTCATTGCTGTACAGGTTCAATTTTGAGTTTGGACTGACTGGACCTTCGCAGTACCTTACTAAACAATCTAGTGTAAAGCACTCTTGGCTGCTCCAGCTCTTATTTGACTGAAATGTTAGGATTGTGCTGTGTGGTTCATCGATTGAGGGTCAGGCAGTGCTAAGAGCAGACAGACAGCTTTCAGCCAGCCCTCAACACAGGTACACCCAGCAGTCTAGTGGGGAATGAGGCGAGACCAATATCCAATATGTCTCAGTCCAGTTGTGTCTTCCACAAACATGGAAAACTGGCCTTTTTACAACATGTCAAAAGCATTGAAATTTCTGCTGTGTTATGGCTGTAGCCAGCACGAAGCATCCCAGTGTGCCCTGCCTTTCACTCTCCAGCTTGCGTTACAATGCAGAGCTAACAGAGGGACAACATCTGCTCCCTTGTATCCTTTCAGGGCTCAAGGAGCAAGAGGTGGTGATAAGATTATTTAAAAAAAAAACAACAAAAAACCAATGGTATAAGGCTCCTGGTGGGATCTTCTGAAGATTGTATAGCAGCTGAGGCCCAGGGATCTGGGGGATGAGTCATTTAAGCCAGACACAAACTTTCCCCACCACCTCCCCACCTCACATGAAAAGAAAGAGGGTCAGAGCCAGACCATCTGGACAACTCTGTGGGAGAAGAAGCCTGTGGAGAGGATTGGGCCGCCCGCAATGCTTAGCAGAAAACAAAACAAAACAACTTGCTCTGCAGACCTTCCTCAAACACTCTCATCAACAGCTATCAGCTGATTTTATATCAATGAGCATTTACAATGATTAACCCTTATTTCCACTCTCCAAATGGGAAAGAAGATTAAACTAAAGAAGAAAATATTGCAAAGCAGACAACACTACAGAGAAGGCAATATTATGAGGAGGATGACATTAAATTAAGTCTGTGATAGGGTTTCAGAGCCATTGCCATTGAAGCTAAGAGAAATTTGCCTCTGAATATGCAGCACTGGTTAGAAAGCGCTGTAAGGATTCAGGGTGCTCTACTGCTGTCACATTACCTTACTGTATTCACAAAGGGTTTAGAAGTTAAATTTGATATGGAAATTCATAGGAGAGGCAACTGAACAAACAGGATAATATGTCACCAGGAAATGTAGATTTGCAGAGCTTGAGACTTTGTATGAAAATCCCAAGACAATTTCTTCATTGATCAGATTTCTATTGCTATACAAATCGTCTCTTGTGCAGATTACTGCAAAGCAGTAAAAATTAACATTTGTTCCTTTATTGTTAGACTAGAAAATTTCCAACTTTTATAGCTTCCCCAATTATCACTTTCCATTAACCCCATTACCCAGTCGAAGTATTTTTTTTCCTAGGACAATTCCAGCATTTTTTCAGTTTTGAATCAGCCGGCAATAAAACATACAATGGAGAGAAATTGGCAATTGTTGTATACAGTTATGCTATTTATTCAGGAAAGTATGAGCCTGTCTCCTACTAAATATACCCTAAAAAGGCAAAAATTGGCTTAAAATTTCTGTTAATGTTACCACACCTCTTACACAAGAAACAGCATATTTCCACCCAACATTGTATTGCCTATGAAGGCTGTTAAGGAAGGATTTATTCTAGCTGACACAGCTAAGACAAAAACCGTTGGCTAAAGCTACAAAGTAGTCTGTTTCTAAAAGAGCAAAGGATGGTTCCACAAAGCTTAATAAATTAGAGAATTTCTGATATATACTTCCGATACTCATTTGTTTCAAGTAGATGCGTGTAAGCAAAGGACTGCTGCTTTCATCAAAATCATGATCTGTACTTAATGAGATCAGCTCCGGTTATTTTACTTTTTGATGTTCAGGGTTTATAAAATGTATATGTATATTTTTTGGAAATTGCAATGGAATGCAGCAACCATCACTGTTTCCTTCTCCTATATTGCTGCAGAAAGTGGCTGTGTCCACTTATACTGCTGGAGAACAAAATAACCCATACAGGTAGCTTTGGAGTCTCCTGAAGTTCATAAATTAATGGTAGGAGAATTGCTACACAAATAAAAGATATTTTAATTACCCCTGGAATAATTGCTACTAGAAGGATTTTAAGATACTAGAAATTTTGGGAGTTTTAAAACAAAGAGAATACAGAGGTCAGGAAAATACTCTTTAGATTAAATGAATGTCATAAGAATGTATTTATGAGAGAAAACGTTAGGGACTTCGTGTATAACTAGCTTTCTTTCTAACATATATGTGAAGTTATGATGTAGAGTGGGTCCCTGATGTTCAATATACCAAGAAATAAAAGTTCAGATGTGTGTCATGATAGAGGCAAATTTCTGTTATCTCTAATTTGGCAGAAATATAGGAAATGTGGAAGAGATGTAAACAGAACATAGAAGCTTCACCATGAAGTTGGGCAATGGTACAACACTGAATCTTAATTAGTTTATTGATTAGCTCTATAAAGAAGATTCCCTGTTGACAATAAGGATATGTTACCCATCCTCTGCCTATTGCAGTGCTGTAGCAATTCCAGCAAGCTTAGTATATAGATTTATATACTTATCTCTACAGTCCACTTGTATAAACAAGTAGCTCAGAGGATTTAGCTAACCCCCATCTGGTTACTTTAAAAGCAGAAGTACAGAAATATCAAAGTAACAGAAACAAAAATAATTTAAACTGGTCTCCATCTGGCAATTTTAATAATGGAAATGCAAAGTTACAAAATGTGCCAGCTATCCTGTGTTTGTACAAAAAGAAATACTGTGATTAAAATAATTTTAAAAATTCCTGTACAAGACAGGTTAGCTCAGAGTTTAGCTGAGCTTTGGCTAACTTCAGTATCACAGGAATCTAGGTCACAGTTTAGCACAGCACAGGAAAAGCCCTTTTTCCTTTTTCTCCTAAATGTTGGGGTTTACATCAGTACGTAATTATTGCCTTGCAAACCAATTTGGAAATGAATGTTAGGGTGCCTTTCTTCTGGGTTGAAGACAGCGGTTGAACAAGGAGGTTTCTAAAATATCTCCTTCTGCAACTGATGATGTGACATTAATTTAATTTAAATAATAAAATAACATTTTAAAACTCTTTTATGTTCTCAGAAATGTTTTCTTTTGGCTAATATCTTTAGTAGCTGAAAGTGTTGAGATTGCTCAGAAAGGGCCAAATCAAATGCTCATCTGAAAGAACAAAAGAGAAAAAATCCTCACTGACTACTTTTACTTGAATTCTACAGATCAGACTTGCATATTCTATTAAGAAATGTGGATGCTGAGACCACCAGTGCTGCGACATTTAATGCAATCTATTTGCTAAGTTAGTCCAAAACCTTTCCACAGCGGGTTTGGAATGACCACAGTTTGCATTTTAATTCTTCTCTTTTTTTTTTTTTTGTTCTTCCCACTTCTCACTTTTGTTTTGTTTCACTTTGAATACTTCACAGTGTTTGTATTTTGAAAGCTGACCTATTTTCCCTCACAAAGCAGCAGATTCAGTTTGTGGTATAAATGCTAAATCAGCATGTGTCAAACTTGTTAAACCTTTTTTATGCCAAGCCTTGAAGGACCTGATAAAATAAAGCTGTAAAGATATACATTTTAATAAAACATTATTCATGCACTGTTAGTCCACAGAATATTCTCATGTACTATATAGAAATGAAAAGCAACATTTCTCTGGCCTAAAGCTAACTTTTTATGACTCCCTTGGTAATTTTTCCACTCTTTAACACTACCTTATTCATATATTTAACAATAAGCTTTCAGAAAAGGGACAGCATTTTTCTTGACAGGTTTGCATGTGCTTTTTGTTTTGCCCTCCCTGACCTTTTACATCATCTACAGACAATTTAAGAGGGCTATGGAAATCAGACAGGGTAACTGCTGGAAGCGATATGTCCTGATCAGAACCCAGAGGCAGTGGCTCTGTCGAGAGTGGAACCGTGGTTGCGTGGTTCAGGCACTGGCCTAGGAGTAGCGAGATCTGAGTTTTCTTCTTTAATCCACTTGACCCCCCTGAGTGATACCAACTCTTTGTTTGCTCAACAGGAAGGAGAATGTCTGAGCCAGCAGTATGCCCTGGCTGCCAAGAAGGCCAATGGCATTCTGGGGTGCATTAGGAAGAGTATGGCCAGCAGGTCGAGAGAGGTTCTCCTTCCCCTCTACACTGCCCTAGTGAGGCCTCATCTGGAGTACTGTGTCCAGTTCTGGGCTCCCCAGTTCAAGAAAGATAAAGAGCTACTGCAGGGAGTCCAGCGGAGGGCTACAAGTATGGTGAGAGGACTGGAACGTCTCTCCTATGAGGAGAGGCTGAGGGAGCTGGGCTTGTTCAGCCTGAAGAAGAGAAGGCTGAGAGGGGACCTAATATATACTTACAAATATCTGCAGGGTGGGTGTCAGG
>Ga0065711_1030995_pt1 | contig 30859 bp, 17 predicted proteins | sample Hoacrofraction12_FD_59098 | JGI IMG/M metagenome (GOLD analysis project Ga0065711, IMG submission 59098) | Hoatzin crop microbial communities from Cojedes, Venezuela - Epithelial fraction 12 v2 (version 2) | ecosystem: Host-associated > Birds > Digestive system > Esophagus > Crop | place... | reverse complement strand
AGAGAAGGCTGCGAGGGGACCTTATAAATGCCTACAAATATCTGAAGGGTGGGTGTCAGGAGGATGGGGCCAAGCTCTTTTCAGTGGTGCCCAGCGACAGGACAAGGGGCAATGGGCACAAACTGAAGCAGAGGAAGTTCTGTCTGAACGTGAGGAAGAATTTCTTCCCTCTGAGGGTGACAGAGCACTGGAACAGGCTGCCCAGGGAGGCTGTGGAGTCTCCTTCTCTGGAGATATGCAAGACCCGCCTGGACAAGGTCCTCTGCAGCCTGCTGTAGGTGATCCTACTTCGGCAGGAGGGTTGGACTAGATGACCCACAGAGGTCCCTTAAAACTCCTACCATTCTGTGACTCTGTGATTCTGTGATTCTGTGATTCTGCTTCATTCCCACAGCACCCTTTGGCTCTGATACTTTACTGACATGACTGGACATTAGTCTGGACATAAGCCTGACATCAACCAGAAACTGAGGAGTCCACGAAACGTTACTGGAAAAAAAATGAGTACAGGTATTGAGGTTTTCACTTACTGTAAGTTACTGCTTTGAGTGTCATATGGAAAGCTTGATACAGAGCAGATGACTAAACCCACATGTCTAAAGACTCAAGCTGGTGCTCTGTCAGGGCACCATCCCTTCTTAGGTGTGACAGTGTTGTGGCAATTTTCATACCTGTCACAATGCAAAGTGCCAGATGCACTACATGTTCATACCACCTTTTTGAACTGGAATACTCTTCATAAAATCGGCTAGGTGAGAAGATCAGACTGGTTTAAGAGCTTCTGGAGAAGGACTCTATCTAGCAATTATGAAGCATGCTCCTCCCTGTTCCAAATGCAGGACTGTGGCAATTTAACTGGGACACTATGCAGCTTTGAAGTTTTGTTTCAATGTGTAATACTCACTTTTCCCAGCTTCAGAGCATCATCATGGCTTTCTGTGGTAAGCTTAATGTCTGGCATTTTTTGAAACTGGACTACCATATTTAAAGACATTTTTATGTTACCTGTAATGTATACCTAATATATTTAGAAAGAAATTCCTAAGCACAGAGACACGCCTATACACGTACATGCTATGCATCTCACTGACATTCAGGATGGTTTTAGTGAGACTGTACTGCATTGGGCTGTATTTGAGCTTAGTCTCTGACGGCTACAACTTTTCTATGTAACTTTTTTCCCTGTTTCCTTTTGTGGCCAGGTTTTCTGTCAAACTGTCTTCAGAAGACTGGCCAGATTAAACTGTTGGCATTCTGACTGTAAGGTCCACTTGGATCATCTGGCCACCCATAACATACCACCCTAAGAGCATGACCCCTCCACACGGGCCCAACTCCAACACCTTTTAGAGGACTATTTGAAGCCGACAGTTGTAAGCAACGGATGCTGTGCTATGTTCCTGAGCTTTTCTGAGTGGTAATTACCTGCACTATTAAACTGAGACGTAATTTTTTCCTCTTTTGTTTTGTTTTGGTTCTTTTCATATTCCAACCCTTGTTTTATATTCTGCTTCCTTCCCTTCTAGATCTCAGTTATTAACTATGTCTTGTACAAACACTTTAGACAGATGAAACCACACATTAATCTTCTTTTTGGTAGACATAGCTTCTGCATTTACTTCTTATGAGTTTTTCAAACCTCAGGTCATTCTTGAAGTTCTGCTTTGAATATTTTTCAGTTTGGAAATAGCTCTCACTACTTTTGCAGACAGTGGTAAATACTATCTTATATGATACTATTCTGCTTATGCAGCAGCAGATCACACTCCTCATGTATGGCCCTACATTTTTCAGTAGAGGGCTACATCAAATGTATCACAAATGCCAAAATACATTTATGTCCGTGTAGTTCTCTCACCAAGCAAAATGACAATGTCAGAAAAGATAGACATCTGGCAACAATTATTTTCAATGTAATGATATTGTTTGACCTTCAGTTACAATATTGAATTCTTTCTCATGATGCCCTTTTCATGATTTTCTGTGGAACCAGCTTCAGGCAAACCACCTATCTATCCCCAAGACACTCCATGAGACCACTTCTGGACACTGACAGAACAGTAGCATCTCTCCAGCCCTTTGGAATTCCTCAGCATTGTGGTATTTGGTAAAAATCAGCAAAAATTATTATTTGGGATCGTTGCCTAATTCTTTTAATATTCTTGGATGAAAGTTAGCATACCAGTTGTCTAAGGCATGCTGCAAAGCTCATTAAGTTTGGCTTATTTGTTCCTGAACATTTTTAATGCCTTCCTTGCAGGTTTTTCCTGCTGTTACTGTGTTTCTGAGTCTTGGCACAGGGGAAAATTAATCCCCTTGTTGACACTACAGTAGCTATCAAGTATCTATCAGGGTTTTCTGTTCTCCACTTCAGGATTTTGTTGTCCATTACCCTAAATTATTTGAAGGAAGTGGCCCAGTATTTTACTGACCTTTGGATGGACTTTGGGTAGTGATTTTAGTCTGGATGGGTAAATATTGCTTTCCCTGAACAGATGAGGATGGACACATTATCTGTCTCTATAGTTCAGCATTTAGTTAATGATTTCTGAGAGCAGGAATGAACTAGCTTGTTTATAGCGCTTACATAACCAAATGGCTGGCTTCTATTGTTTGAACAACTTTGAATTTCAAGTTTTAAAAGTTCTGTCTTTTATTTCCAGCATTTCTGACATTATTTTAGAAACATCTAATTAAGTGCACTCAGGCTCAAATGTATGACATCTCTTTAATGAAAAAGTAAGCAAAACTATATAGCATTACTGACTTGGATCATATTTTTGGAGCTATATTACTTCAGAACTAGATTTTTTATGCTGCTTCATATAATCTTGCAAATTAATGGAGGTTGGAAAATTTTATGGGGAAGTGTTACCACACGCTTCCCTCAGTACCTGCCACTTGCCACTGTTGAAGCCAAGATACCAGGATACTTTCAGCTTAAGCACAGGCAAAGTTTTTACACTACTACATGTTTCTTTCTAAAGGATATAAAATGAATGAGCTGAGAGAAAAGCACGTTGCCTTCATCCTCTCAAATGGCAGCCACTTATGAAATATCTTTCAACACAGTTCAGCCCAGCTGGCAGTCTCTGCTCGCAGTTGGAATAGCTGCAGTGCTGCAGGTCAGGTTCGCAGCCTGCGGTCAGATCTAAGCTAAGGTGTGTCTGGGCTCTCCTCTGAGTGTTTCCCATCTGTTTACCTCTTTGGTGTATTCTGACCTCTCCTGCAGTGTCATAATTCTGAGAAATGGTGATCACCAAGTCAGGAGAAGATTCCCAAAGATAACATAACTGATGAGACACCCACAGAAAGCTCTGAAAATGATCAGAAACTTTTTTCTGTTTTCCTTCTACTGTGACTCGTGCCTGAAAAGGAAAACTTCATTCCTCAGAAAGAAGCAAATAAACATGAAGTTGTGACTCAACACAGTCACCTATTTCCTTTACGTTTTTAGTACAATAGTTTTTCTTTGCCTTCTCAAGACTGTTTTGTGCGTGGATATTTTCTGCATCAGGACAAGCCTTGCCTCGTACCAAGCGTCTCCTCATTACCTGCTGAGATGGAAGGTGAACTTGAAACACTAAAAGGCCTCCTCTCTACAGCTAAGAAACTACGGCATTTACTAAAGCAAGGACTTCTCCACTAACTGTGCAAAGAAGTTGTGGCAAATCTAACCCAGCTACTCCTTATTGTCTGCAGCAGAAAGTGATAGTATGATATGGGTTTTGGCTGCTTTTATTCTTTGCTTGAGCATGATCCATTCCAGCAAATGCTGAACACGCATCTACTAGATTTCAAAACCTAGCAGTATCAAACCTATAGGAAGGATATGAAAAGAAGATAATAGTCTCCTTAAGAAAAAGCGTATGTTTACATTGATTAATATTTATGCCATGTTCTAACAGGATTAGCACAATGGAATTTTCTGGAACAAGTTACTGATCAAATCTCGTAAGGTGCTGAAATGTAGGAGAATAGACAGCACTCTGGATCTTGGTGTGGCTCACCATATGACAGGAATAAGCAGCGTAAAGGGAGTCAGCTCCACTATTAAGAAGTGAATATCCAGTGAAATCTGTTGTAATTCTGTTTCAGAACAGATACAGTTAAATAGAACTTCATTACACTCAAATTTGTGATCAGTACATTGGACTTATTATTATGCCAGTAAACTGTAATTGCAATAGCAAACTGACTGAACGTTTGTGGACTAGTGCCAGTGCACGCCCTTTAACACAGAATAGGTTATATACCATTGCATCACTTGTGTTGCATTATATTTGATCAGTCTGCATGCACTGCAATATCCTATACAGAATGCAACTGTGAGTGGAATCTGAAATCATTTGTCAGCTGTGCAAAGATACTGAGGGATTTCTGCAAAAATAATTCTGTGAACTACCATCTTGCCTTGATGTTGCTTTCACTCTTCATTTTACTTCTGGCCACTAACTGGTTTGCTGATTTTATTTAAGGAATGAGAGCAAAGACTGCACACGCCAAGAGAATTCTATCATGAATTTGGTGTTATATATACATGCATATGTTTAAAGATGAGTAGGTTAACATCAATAATGTCACAATTCAGTCAGTTTTACATTTGCTGGTTTTTTTGGAAAACAGATGTTTCATTCCTCATTTGCTACATTACATACTACAACTCACAAACTTGCTGGACAGAAAATTGAAAAGAAATTATAAAGAAGAACCTAAAGACTGGTGAAAAAAAATCTTTGCTTTTGTGAATAGAAATTGAAAGTACAGAAGGCCTGAGACCGTGCAAAACCCCAACAGTTGGGACAGTTCTACTGCAATGTGGTACTAACTCTTTAAGTTTGGTGCTAAAACACTAGTATGTCATGTAGGAAATTCCATTAAAATTAATGTAATTGTGGATTGTGTCTTTCATACCTTGGGTACGGACAAGAAATTCTCTTTTGCAATTTGAAACTTCTTTCTTAAAAACCTGATCCACCTCTCCAACTGCCGTAATTGTTCTAAATAACTGATAAAGATCCGTGGTGAAATCTTAGTCTCATTGATGTCTGCAGAAAAATTTGTGCTGACACAAGTAGAAACAGGACTCCCATTTGGATCCTACCTCAGTATCATATTTGCCTTTACCTTTTCTCTGAGGAGTTGTACCAACAGCACTAGTAGCAATCCTAAAACTATTATCTCTATTACTAGTAAAGGAAATGGCTGTTTGTGGAGGAACAATGTGGAAGCATACCAGGAAAACATAACTTTCCAAATGTTTTTCTAAAGCAACTTGTTGTGGATATAAAAAATTGCTTCTGTTCAAGGAAGAATGACCGATCTTGAATCTTTTGCTTCAGTTTTTTTTCCTGTCAAACTTAATCAAAGATACACAAGCACACAACTATACATATATTTAGTCCAACTATATAAATATATAGCAAATATATACTTCATATATTTCTATGACCGTAATTTTCTTTAGCTTAAATATGCATCTATAAACAGGTAACACAAAATGTTCTTACATCAAAAAAGCTTTGACAGAATGGATACTTATCAAGCGCTTATCCAAAGTCAACTAAAATTTTGAGATAAGAGTTTAATTTTACATTTATTAGTGATTATTCTTGGGCTAATGCAATAGAAATATATGAATTAATGGGAGATTAATTACTGTGTTAATTATTAGTTAATTAATGGATGATATCAACATATATCTTCAAAATGTTTCTGAGGAATTACTTTGTTAGGAATTTAAATGTTACTCTGTATTTTAATTATCTTTTTATATTTCAATCTGTCACATTAATTTAAACTGTAATCATTATAGTAACATAAAAGAAATGTGGGTCAAATAGTATACTAAAAAATCTGATGCTCAGAGAGATCAAAGAAGAATATGTTAGGATATTCTCTCTTCTTTAAAAAAGGGGAGGGGAGCATGCAAGTCGTAATTGTGCTGTATATTATATTTACTGCTACTTACAGTTCAGTTGGAAATATAACAGCCTGCTTTTGCTTTAGGGGCTAACTGCCTTTTAAAATGCATGTGCCAGATTCTCATAGGGTGTAAACTGGAATAACTCCAAGTGACCTCAAGCAGTTGGAATGAAATCAGTGTGTATTTGATCTTGAGTTGGCTTTGATAAAACAGATCATAGATTTTTGTCAGTTAAGGATGTGGTCTAAAATGTGCTATTTCTTTCTCCATTTATAAAAAGCAGAGATTCTTTCTGCACCTGGCATGAGTGTGATCCAATAACTGCTAAAGACAACTGATCTCTCCTTTGGTGAAGCTGTCCATGGCCAGCGCTGAGAACAAGTGGTTTCACTCTCAGCACTGCAAGGCAGCTCCTTTCTATGGGGCACCAGAAGGGCCCTTCTGCTAAGCAGGCAGCCCGATACCTGCCTTCTGATTGCAGCAAGGCTGGCTGTTGGAAGGTACTCCAGCATCAGCCAGGAAACCCCACGCTGATTCCCAGCAGTGGTTCCCAAGGACACAACCAATGAGAGACATCACTTCTGTTTGAAGAATGCTGTCACCAAATCACTACTCCCAGAAGGTTCTTAAATTTATTAAAATTCCTTTCTCAGTGTTTAAATGTTACGGCAAGATGAAGCAACAAACGGTGGATCATATACATTACATTCCCTAGGTTGGGTCTTCGAAGTGTCATTTACACTTCTGATGCTGGTTTTTGTTTTGGTTTTGTCCCAGTAGTGCCACTATCACCACAAAGGGTAAGAACTACTAAAAATAATCATTAATAAAAGGAACTGGCTGAAGTGTATTGCAGCACAACCCTTCATGATCAAACTTTCAATAACGAAAAATGTGTTAACTGTTCTGTCATTCCTGTGTGATAGGCAAATGACACAAATTGTGTAGATTCAAGTTTCAAGGTTACTATTGTTCTCTGAGTGATACAATGAGGAAACACCAAAGAATTACTGGAGAAATTACTGCTACTCCTATCTGGAAATTCAAAAAACCAACTTGGAGACAAGAAGTTGGTTTTAGTGTGCTTGTGAATCTATTAGATATAAACGAGATATTGGTTGAACTCATTACTCATAATCCTAAGAAAGTGGAAAATTGCACAGTGTAGGTATCAGAAGTGTTCACTGCACTGAAACCAAGTAGTCTACAAACAAGCTGAACTTCCTCTGACAAGATTATTTCTGCTTACTTGCTACTGCAGCATACACAGAATGTGTAAGACTTGAATTACAATCCTGCCTCGGGATCTACAGAGATGTAGCACGTTTATTAAAGCATCGTTTCACCATAGTTTAATTAAGTATCATTTGACTATCTGTATTAATCGCAAAACATGAAAAGCTCTTTCTATAACTTTTTTTGATATTCTAAACTAATTCCTAATGAATATTGCTGGATAATAAATTACAAGTTCCAGGAAGCATTTACAAGCTACAAACCAAAAATAAACTTCAGCACGTGCTCAGTAAGAGCAACACCAGCACTGACAAAGTTTCTTGGACATCAACCTAGAACAAATATTGTTTCTGCTTGCAGGCATATCTTACTATTTCCAGTTCTCTTTTATCTTCTTCCTTTCCTCATCTTCTCCCCTTCTGCCCCTTTACACTACAGATGCACAGCAGTTCCAGTGTCAAGGTTGCTCCATGCAATCTGAATTAACATTTCCAGAATAACTGTCTGTCAGCACAAGCTATTCAACAAGCAATGCAAGCAGCTCTGATTTAGTAAGGCATTTGCTCTGTTGTTTTGCTTTTTTTTGTTCTTCATCTTGTCATTCTTGATACAACAGCAAAAAGGGCAGTTTGGAGGGTGCCAGGCTGACACATCCATGTGGGAGAGTTCTTTGTTGTTACTCACCTTGGTGGCATCAAAGGGTCAGCAACAAAGGCAATGACAGTTCCAGAACATCATGGCCCTTGTTTTGTGAATGTAAAGGTTACAAGTTATTATCTCATACAGTAAGAATCATCTGCGTTTGCATTTAATCTTTTCTAGTCAGCCACTAGTAGATGTACAGTGTATGCATAAACTAGAGGAAAAAAACTACCATAACTGCTTCCAACTGATGAACTAGACAAACCTCTTCTCACTTTGAAAACGGTCACGTTTTCACCGACGTAAGGTTAATTTCAAGATGACCGGCGCACTTCCCTCTGTCAGGACTCCGAGTGCCTCCCTGGCTGTATTAAAGCAAAGCTGGGGAGCCACAGCTCTGAGTTGTTAACAAAGTCTGTCTTACAGCAACAGAATTTACAATGTGCCATGGGCCACTTGTCTGTCTAGAGATAGGTACCTCCCACTGACAAACACCACGTATCGAACACAATGGCATAGTCTGAACAGATCGCCTCTGCATGTATGCATGCATGAAGTGAAGAAACCAAATTCACAATTTATGTGAAGAAATCCAATTCGCAACTTACGTGTTAAATTGGGTGCAGCTCTGAAATTACTTATGGATTCATAAGTCATTTAGCAGTCAAAGTTCTTGAAATTTTAGCTGATGGAGGTGGCAAAAGCCAATTTTCACCAGGAACAGCTCCACTAAAATCTGCTGTGCAAGAACTGTAAAAGTGGTATTTAAGTGACATCGGAAGGAAGCTTGTGTGGACACTTTGAGACCACTGGACAATACTCTGTTAATACTTTTGTTGTGCATGTCAGTTGCAGGTTTTCTTACTTCTTTGCCTTGGAGATTTTAAATCTATGCAGATTAATCTTTGGGAAAGATTTTAATATTTAAGCATCCTGTCCAAAGATTGTTGAAGTAAATTACAAGATTCCTCCACTTTCTCCAAAATGTTTTGGATTATGGCTGCAGCACTTTCCTGTTTTCTACTAGCTTACATAGTAGCTACTACAATCAGTAGGAGTACAGAATCAGTTTTCAGTGCTAGCCACAACGTGCCTGCACCAGCAAAAAAATGCCATACAAGACTCCAGGAGCTAACACTCAGTTTTCAAAGACATAAATGACCAGAGACCTCAGTCCCACCGCGCAAAGTCAGTGGGGAAGAGAACAAGTAATTCCCAATAACAGCTTTGAAAACCTCTTTGTAGGAAGAAAGAGCAAAGAGAGAGAGAAGTAAAGGGAAAACAATAAATAAGAACAGATGGTAATGGATTATGCCTGGTAATTCAGGACTTTATTTTCACATATACAGTGGCCTCTTGACCACTTCTGCAGTGTAAAGGGATTTCCACACAAATCGTGGTGAGATTCACATAATATGTCTTGTTTGTATTGTATCTGTAATTCTGCACTTCAGTATTGCAGTAAAATGCACTTTTAAATGCACTTCTGCCTGAGTAACTGCTGTAATAATACTGTGCTCTATCTGAAAAAACATTGTACATATATTTAATTCCCTTCAGGGTTATTTTAGGAAATAACATGGGTGTCAGTAAACTTTATTGCACTGGTATGTAGGCTGCAATTAATTTAAGTTGGCTTCGTTGCTTGATTTTGCAAAATGGAAGTTATTTTGAACTATCTTACTCTGTAGGTAAAATGATGGTAATAAAACAGTCCTTTGTTGCTGTTTTACTAAAACACCTTATTTAAGTTGCTGAAAAATAGCAATGTACTAAAAATCACTTGCAGTTTTGCTTATCTGTGGAATGTTCCTGTGTTTACGATTAAAATAAAAGCCATATATATGTGCACGTGTGGGTGTGGGTGCATATATTTATGTATTTGCATATGCATACGTATGTATGTGTGGAGATATAGCTAGTTGGAGATATTTGTAGTTAGGTCTGATTCAAATATTTTTAAATTATTATTGGCTTTCTTCCTCAGTCTTCATAGAGACATTAATTTATAAAATAAAACAGTTTCAGGCACTGCTTTGAAGTGTTAGTAATCATGAAACGGTATGTCTATATTCAGATGTAGTTGCCTCTTAAACTCTTAAAATTCCCACCCTACATAACTCTTTACGCTTTTTAAAAAAACTTTTTTTATGCACTACTCTAAGTTACTGCTCTATTAATATGGGCATTCTACACATATTGTAGAATGACATACATCTAGAAATACTCCACATGAGATTGAGTCTTGGACTCAGTCATACTGATAAATATCTGCAGTTATTTGAAATTTATAATGAAGAGTTTGACTTAATGGTGTTGTACAAGTTCATGCAGAGCAACTTGCTGATAATCAAACAGCCGAAGCATATTTCTTTCTTGGTAGGTGTTCCATCATATGCCCTATAAGAGAAAATAAGGCCTGAAAGGCCCATCATTTTCATAAATAAGACATCTTGCTCAAAACTAAACTTTCTAGGAGCTAGAACAGTTCATTTTTCAAATTACCACAATGTTTTCCAAAATATTTAGAGGAACATGCACCTCAGAAATACAGCACAGCTTCAACATGTTGTACTTCAGTGATCAAAATCTTCGGTTAGGACAAGTATCAAGCATGATCATCAGGACTGCAAGAGCTCTGCTTGCAGAGGTGTCTAACCTTGGCTGGGAGAGTGGGTCAGACTCAGCCTAGAAGGTCAGAACTGGCTAAACAGACCTGGTTTATACATCCTTGCTTTGGAGTCAAAACAATTGGTTTAACTGTCTTAAGTTCTCAGTTCTTTTGGAGTAATGACTTATCAGTATTGCCAAACCATGCACCTAGGACATAACATCTAAGCTAAAACTGAGTGGATCAGTTGTTAGCTTTTATCAGATTTTTGAACCAGCTGTCTAATAAAGGGATTAGTAACACTTTTTTTCAACACTAAAAAAAAACTAAAAAATTCATTTTAAGCTCCTGCTGTTGTTGTATTTCAATGAGTAGACAGACATTTCTAAAATACATTTTAATTTCATGGAAGCATTGCTTTGGTCTAAAGATCTTGTCAAACCTTTTTACAATGTCTGCATTATGGGCCAAATTATATTTTGCAATAGCCCCCTTTAACTAAACCACAGAAACAAAACACAGAATTACCAGGTAAGCTTGGAATAAAAATCATGTGGCAATGCCTGGATGGGCAAAATAATTTTCAAATGTACAATCACTGCTCAGAAATGAGCGTACGGGGAGCATGGGAACTACAACAGCTGTTACCTCCTACTCCAAAATTGAATAGCCAGTTACCTTTCCATTGTCTATACTTTTTTTCTACATAATACTAGACTGAATCATATTACATGCCTCTGAACACCGAAGTGTCTCAGCACAATGGGTCTGAATTTGCATTAAGAAGAGGTAATCAGAGGTAATCTTCAAAGGCTTCAGTTTTCTATGTTTATTTGAAAAGTGAATACAAACTGGAAGGATTTCACAAGACAGCATCAGAATTAATGAGAAATGGAAATGATTGAGGAGCTGACTGTGTATATGTAAACCAAAACATAATAAAGAAATAAATATTTTCCCTGTACTACCAGCAATGAAGGAATGGAATTACTTAATTTGGAACAGATAATGGCTTAGTATTTCTAGTGGAAAAAGTTGGCCCAACATTAGACTAAGGTCAGAACACTTTCAAAGGTCTTAATCAAGAAGATGAAGTACACTGCTGAACAGCTTCTCAAGCAGTGACAGAAGTCTCACTATTCAGGTCATCTAACTTTGGACAGTAAAATGAAAGAGTGAAGGTTACTTAGTTCAATGTGGAGTTTCCTTCCACAAAAAGCCTAAACTTTTGTTTTTCTTCTTTTCTTTAGTGGCTGGAGAGAAATCATTGGGTTGGAAGCTTTTAGTAGGGTTAGTACAGTTGACAGGAGATTGGACAAGCAAACATGAACATGATGCAAAAATCCACAAGCAGGGTCTTTGTGGCATGATTCACTTCATACGCACTTGATACTGTTAAGACTTGGCGTGTGACATCTCTCCTTGTTATGTCCATATCTGTATGTTATTCGAAAGTTGCACCAACAGCAATGAAGATAATGATAACCAAAGAAAAGAAGTAAATAAAGGGAGAGAATTAAAAGAAATAATGTTTTCTAAATACGAATGCTGCCAGTAATAAAAATGTCAGGAAAATCTGCTTTCAAATAGGGTATTGTTCAAAGTTTGTGTTACCAAAATTGTTCTAATTTCTTTTTTTTCCACAGATGCCAGCTGGAAAGACCAGGCGGCGAAATTCAAATGAGCATTAACAAGGACACCAAAAGTTGTCAGTGAAAAATCCACCTAAATTGCAGACGATTGTAGACATTTCATACCTTAAAATAGGCTTTGTCTTTGCAAGAAGTGCACACCACGACTTCGCATATCTTACGTGGGTTTTATGACGTGTTAGCAGCTAAACTTGCTATAAAAAAGCAGACTTTCACTTTTAAAAGCTTATAAACCACATTTCGTAAGAGGTTGGATGCCTAGGCAATTTTTTTTTTAAACTTTTAGAGATACTCATGCAAACGCAGATGCCAGCTTTTTCCCACCAGATCTATGATGCATCAGTTACAGAGTCTCCATCACTCCTCAGGAACCTAAATTTTCGTTTAAGCCTGGGCTTTTCTAACTAGGGTCACTGCCAAATCCAGGTCTCATGAATGCACAATACTTTTCACTTTTGGTTAGTCACCACCACTTCAAATCAGCATTCCTCTTTTGATGTTGTGCTTGATTAGCTAGTTTTCGCAGTGTGCTTTTTCTCTTCAGTGACCGTACTAGATAGCGCAACTAAGCTTTTAGCAGGATTCTGCATTTTACAGTCAGCCTTCAGGGATGCTAAATTTCAGAGTAAGGACACAGTAATTAAAAGTGATCAGGACAAGAAGCCTTGATACTATGAAATGTGGACTCAATTGTCCTTGACACAAGCAGAACGAGGCAGCAGGTTTTGGTTTTGATTATAGCTTTAGTTGAGATTTTAATAAACATGAGCCAGTATTCAAACTTTTAATATCCTGCTGCTTAACTATTTCCAAAAAGCAATCCAGCTCTTTTAAAAAGCCCTTGTTTAAAAATTTTAATTTGTTTGGCTCTGTCTCTGCTTAAGAGAAGTTGTAGCCTCACGGTAACTCTTTTACAAGTTCATTTCCAGAATCACAAGCAATTGGGTTTTTTTTAACTAAGTGTTTCCGCATGTGCCAAAAGTGTCAGGCTGACAGCCTTCCTGCACCGTTTTATCTGGTTCCCACAGTAAGTATGAGAGACAAACACAGGAATGTGTCTAGCGCTGACTATGCCCATCAAGGACACAATGATACTCACAGCTCTTCCAGGAAGCGGAGATTGTGCACAGGGTTTGAGGGCAGCTTAGTAATGTTGTTCATACTGAGATCACTGTAGGGGAAAACAGACAGAGACTTAATATGGCATGCCACAACTGTGGTATCCAGCTGTTCATTCCACACATTTTTAAGTACTACATTAACAAAAATTAGTTCCTCTGCCAGAATTGATGAATCATTATCTAGTTAGCACGTTGAGCATTCTTCTTGTGTATGAACACAGCTTTGTCAAACCAAACACAGGCTGTAGCATGTTCCTTGTTTCCAAAGATTTCGGAATGTTTTATCACGCTCTATAAATCAGCTGGAACACTAAATAACCCTTTTAGTCTACATAATTTTAATAAACCGCTGTACTGTATTAAAATTTACTTGGAGTAGTAAAGGAAAACTACTACGGTTTTTGTTGTGGTAGCACTGTAGCACACTTTACTAAAGCAGACAGGCAAAAGTGTACAGACGTAACCTATCATTCTTTCATGAATACGGAAAAAATTTGCTTTTGCATACATTTTACAACCTGCTGCATGGTCATACTGATTTGCCTTGCCTTACATTAAGCACATTAGGTGTCTCCAAAACCCAACTTATATGAGTCAAAGAAATGACATATTTTCAAATAATAAACACCCCCTTCTTAGAGTGCTCCTTTTTTGCGGGTTCTCAAATTGCATTAAATAAGCGAAATGAACCATAAAACAAGGGTGTAATGTGATCCTGCTCTGTAGCACACTTCCTGGTGGGGTTCCATGGTAGTTCCTGGCACAGGAAACAACCAGCCATATCAGCTCTGTCAGAGCTCGTTCAAGCTAAGTTTTAGACTAAAATTCATATCATACCTTTTTGTTCTTAAAATGCTTTTGCATTGTGTTCCATTGTTTTCCCCATGCCCCACAGTATCATTATAATTGCTTTACATTAAGTATAAAAACTGTAAACAGACTGCATAATAAAATTCTCTGTGGAAGATACGTCTTACACAACTCTATCAAAATTCCTGTAGAATGCTAAAATAAAAATATCAGACCTGTATATTTTGTGCAAACGTTATGTGGTAATTTAAAACTCTCCACTATTTAAACATATATATTTGTAGCAGCACTTACAGTTTCCAGTTACTTTGTGTAGTACTTAGATAATTTTATTTCTTCCAGCTGTTGAGAGCTTAGAAGGTAAATAGGTTATCTGTACTTCAGTGGGTAGATGCCCTGTTCCTTTTCCATCTAGTTCTTATTACACACAGTCTGTTTCACGTTACAGAATACATGCTTTTAGTCAGTGTAGTTAATTTTGATGTTTGATCTTTTGCTGATTTTTAAAATGTATAATTTCAAAATCTCTATGTACAGTATGTTTTTAAATAAGTGAAACGTGTTAATACTTTACAACAATTATCAAATCACTGTTGGGTAAGGTCTCTGCATTCACTGCAAAATCAAGGTATAATTTGAGAATCGCGCACTTATTAAATTCATTCTTTACTGTAATACTTTATCACCTAATTCTTTCATACCATTTAGCAGGTTATTACCCTTTCACTTTGATAAAGGCTCAAAGGATTTATTCTGGCAAAGGAACAAAAACATGGATTTATTTGGCAAAAGAAAAACTCATCCAGGTAATGAATCATACAGTACTGAATATTAAGATAAACCCAGTATTTTAACAGTATCATTTTGATCGTGAGATTTTCAACACACGTCTTAATGGGTTTTTGTAAACATACCAAATCACATTTTAGACTTAAAAAGCCAGCCTTGGTGGAAGATGGAAGTGATTCATCTTCAGATAGATACATATTTAGGTCATTCTACAAAATCAGCACTAATCAGTGCCCTGGCTGACCAGGGATACCTGAAGCCTGTTCTTCTAGCATATTAATTTCCATTAGTTGAAGGCAGTACTAGTCTGCTTGTATCACCCACAGGACCCCATGATGACACCAGTCACAAGCAATCTACAGACCAGACTCTAATATCTAAAGAGGATCAGAATAAGAGAAGGTGTCTTTCATCATGTGCTTTGATGCACGATGCGAAAATCAGTAATACATGCTAGACCCCAGAGGTGGACTTACGAACAGTGAACTCCAGTGTCCTAGTCTCCTTTTTGGATTCCACTCATGTGATAAAACATGTGCTCCACATCATATGACGCAGGAGCATGTCTTCTTTCCCCCTGTCTACACTGCAACAATTGCTGGCCCTTTTTAAATCTACCAGTTAAGTAATCTCTTTCTCTTAGATAGGCTCCTTTTTTTTTCAGATTATTCTTGTATTGGAACACAAAGATTATTTTGTGCAACAGAACTACTAAACGTTACCTATGCGTATTTCATAGAATCATAGAATCATTTAGGTTGGAAAAGACCCCTAACACCATCGAGTCCAACCATTAACCTAACACTACCAAGTCCATGACTAAATCATGTCCCTACATGCCACGCTTACGTGTCTTTTAAATACCTCCATGGATGGTGGAGGTAACAGAAATTCTTTCCAAATTTGCTCAAGAACATCCTTCCAAACTAGTTTTTAACACACTAGTAACTAATACACTGGTGTTCCAGTCTATGTTGGCTATGCGTTATTGTTGTAGCTGTAAGAGTTTAAGAATATAAGGGTGACTACTGTAGGCAGGTAAAATCTTTGATTAGACTAGCTGATATAGTTGGAAAAACTGAGGAACTTTCCGGCACAAAACCAAGAAATCTCTACTTCTTCCAACTGTACCAGCTGGCTAAACAGGTGACATTATTTCTCCTTAAAAACCTCACATCGCTTACATTGGCAAAGCAGTAGTTCATCTGTGCTTACAGTTTTTAGATTCAGAATACTATTTTGGGTCAGAATCACCATGGATGCATTTCACCCAGTTTTTATTCACTGAAGTAACTAAGGGACTTATGAAAGAAGTCCCATGACCAGAGCTACTTCTGGGGAGATGTTCAGAAAAGTGAGACAAACAAACAGAGTTAATGCAGTACAATCAGTCACTGGTTGTCATGTAAGCAATACTGCAAAGTTTGGGCTGCTGAGCAGAAATTCCTCACAGTGCTCCAGAGACAAACAAAGAAGGTTCTCAGCAAACCTGACAGCCTTTGGACCATATTGCCAAGAAGACATAGCTAGGATGAGATTCATGGCCATTAGCTAGATCAAGCACAGTTAACAGCCAGAAAGAGCTAGCTGGTAAACTGTAGGCTTACATACTATGACTATGAAAACCAGTAACAACTGTAATGTGTATGTCTTACGTCCTGCACCTGCAATGGTTTCTTTCCAAAAAGTGTATAAAATGGGCTTTCTGATCTCTGCTTTCAGTACTAGCCTGTCAAAATCAGCAATTTGCTCTCTCTAGAAAACGAAGGGGATGAAAGATGGCTTGCACGTCAGGATTTGTAGTGTAATGCTGAAAAATATTAAAATCAAGGTACTAGATCTTTAACTATCCTCAGTGGAATGGTTCTGATTTTATATTTCCTTTGTGTGTCTGTGCATGTATACTCAGAACCAAACCAGATGAAACTGCAAACATTTCTTGTGAAACTTGGTAGACTCTTACAAGCTACAGTGATCCAAAACTTACAATTATTAGAATACCGAAAATCTTTAAATAAGTTAGTGTAACAGAACTACTCCTATATCACATCCCCAAAGCATATGCAAACCCCACCGATGTCAGTAGGAGTGGCACTGTAAAAGTACACTCTGAGTTTTAAAATGCTCCTAATGTAAACAGCAATAGTACCAGCACACTACCTTTATGAAAACTACCCGCACCATGAGCTGACATGCTGTATTGGAAAGGTGTCAGGTTATTTTGAACAGTCAGATGAACACATCAACTCTTCTCCCATCAGCATTCCTGCAGCCTGTTTCCAACTGCTGACTATAAAAGCAGCACACTAGCAAATGAAACTTCTATCTTTTCAAAAGACAAAAAGTTTTGCTTCAATGACTGCATTGGCAACATGGCTCACTATAATGATATCTTAATTATACTCTGTGCCAATCAAGCATCCCATGTGTCTTCGGTGACTTGCAAAAGGAATCCTACCTGTGATGAAATTTTTTAAGAATAGAAAATATTGCAAACTGCACCATGCATCTATCTGTTTTTTCTTGGTGACTATATGGGCACATTCTGAGCATCTGTAAAACAGAGTCCAATGCGGCAAATACAATAGGTCTTTTTTTCCTTTAGTTTTGTTGTCCATGCATGCACATGCTGAAAAAATATCCAGCTACCCTCTTATAAGTAAGCAGTTCACAATGAATTCACAAAAGCCAGTAAAACAAGTTAAGTGAACTAGTTCTTAACATATAATAAATGAGTCTGGAGGCCAAGTTACTAACCTGTTATTAGCCGTTATTACAAGAGACGTTTCAGTGACTATTCATCTTGGAAGATCAGTTTTCCACATTATATTATGTCTTAAAGAAGAACAAAAATCTGTCTTGGGATATGTGCAAGGCTTCTATGGGTTTTCACCAACCTGTTAATCTACTATTAGGCTAAACTTCTATTATACTGAACGGTACAAACTTTTCTACCCATTACAGAGCTAATTCCATAAACCAGTGTTAAAGACAATGAATTTTGTAGCCTATCTTTTTTTTCAACAGTTGCAACCTGTTTGATTTTTATAAAATGATCACGACTTATTATTAAGATTATTAATTATATTTCCTCTAGGCCAGCCTTAGCCCCACAAGATGTGTTAATGATTATTTTTATGGAAGTCTTTGAAAGATAAAGCACTCACATAAAAATACTGACTATAGACTGAATGCGCTCCCTTAGTTCTTAGCAGCTGAGAACAGCTCCTAAACTAACACAATTTCCTTAATCCGTTTACACCAAAATTTGACACTATCTTGCATGTAGTAGTACAAAATAATGAAAGGGGGTGAGAATTATTACTGCTCTTCCCTTGCTATGCCTATCTTTTTAACACAGCACTCTTGTTTCTGCTGTAGGCAGAATACTGTAGTAATTCCACTGTACGGCTGAAGAATATGCTAGCTATTAAGTGCATGCCATCTACTAATACAAATGCTTCATTATCGATATTAAAAATAACTTCATCTGCTACAGCCAGGTAAAGCAGACAAATCTATTTGCCAACACTGTAGTAGTAGTAGTACCTATTTCTTACAAATATATTCCTGTAGCATGTTTTCATTCAAGGGTCTCAATAAACAAATAGAATAATAATTACCATAATTTTACAGAAGGGAAACTAAGACACCTAATGGTGAAGTGACATGCTCACAGTCAAACAGCAGGTTATACGCCATGGAGAAACCAAACACTGGTGATGATTTGTGCAGTGCCCTTTTCATTAAATTACACTGTACACCCCATGGCATTTACACCAGTTTTCCAAATGGTGACGCATAAGCTGTCAATAGCCTCAGAAAACAATGACCGTATTTTCATTTTAATGGTCCGGTCCCAGATTATATTAAAATCAACATGAAAATTGGTAGTCGTGTATTTGCATGTTTAATACACCCATGCAGAGCAGCACAGTGCAGAGTACGAGCGTGCATAAATAAGCATTGTAAGCACTTCCTGACAATTACATCATAGCATTTCTTGTAACAACTAGCTTCAAACTTCGAATGTGTTTCTTTGAAGGACTCTGTAGCAAACTATGATTAAGATGTGAATTTCCACTCAATGATTCACATTTGAAGGAATACATTTTTGTATTTGGAAAAATCTTATGGAAGAAAAAGTGTCGTAAGAAGCAGTAAGGAGAGAGAGTTATAACAGACATTGCACGGAGCAGACAATCTCTCTATCATGATATTCACATTAAATAACAATTGGCAACAGTGTGGATAGTTCTGTCCTTCTGCATGTTGATAATAACAAATGCTAAAATTATTTATTTAAAAATCCATTATCCCGTGTAATATTACCTGTAACAGCAAATTATCAGCAACCGATCCCATTCTATATTTTTAAAAATTAACACAGAAGTGATGCAAGTATTTTTACAGAAGACTTCTGTTCTTTGACATTGAAGTTCACTGTTTCCAGAGACCTGGCACCTTTGTATTAAAACACACCCTGCAAAAAGCAAATGACATTGTGTGGTTGCATAAGAATAGACCCTGCAGTGAGAGTATGTGTGCCTGTGCATCTCATGAAGAGCTTCATGCCAGTAAATGGACAGTACTCCCACTGTCCTCCTCGCACTGTCCTTCTCTTCCTTGGCACACCAGTGGCGCTTGTTCCAGCAGTGTATTTTGCTTACAGAAAATATAACCACTGTAATTGCCAAAAGATATCTAAAGATCAGGCACCTTGAACTCAGAGAAGCCTCAAAGGTGATCCAGCAAGGTCAGGAGGGCTCTGTCTACACCTCTACTCTGCTGTTGTGTATTGGCCCACAACCCATTGGGTGAATACTAAAAATCAGATCCTGGCAAACCAGGCTGATAGACCACGTCTGGATTCAATACAAACTAACTAAATGCTTTGGACAAAATTCTGCCCTTCCAACACCTGTCAGGGGGTTCCTCTAACGACACAGCCAGCAAAATTTGGCTTATTATTGCAGAAGTTCTGTAACACAGTAATTTTAAACAGCATGTGTTATTCCTGAACATAGTAGGCAATTCTGTCATATGAACAGCCACCAAAGGCTTACTGAAATCTAGACTGCAGAACATTTGTAAAGCAAACAGTACGTGCATGACTAATCTTTTCAGGAAACAATTTTGCCATTCAGTTTATCCAAGACTCCAGCAGAGGGAGCAGGGCAGAGAAAACAATTAGGGTCAAAAAGAAAGTAAAGATCAAAGATCAGATCAAGCACACACAGTGCTGAATTAATCTGACAAGTACCTGACATTTCATTTTAGGTACAAAGATTCTGGCTCTCTGCTTTTTTTTGTATATCGAATTCATGATGCTCCCTAGATTGAATTATCCATTTACTTTCAAAGCTGATTCATAGCTGTTCATTTGGTGCTGAAGACTCAGTTTGCTAAGTAATAATTACCAGGGTAAGTTACAAAAACATTCCAACATGTCAATCATTTACTGTGCTTAACTCATACATTTTAAACCTTAAATAACTAAAGGAATTTTATAATACAGAAGCCAAAAGAAGCAATTAAGAGAGGACTGAATGGAATTCCTCTTCCTCCCATGCCCACAGATTGTACTAGTATTATTTTACTCTGTGAGTTATTACTTGTTTCTGTTGCACTAATTCAAATAGATTATATGAGTACTGCATACATGACTCATCTTGTTCAAATACTGAAACAATACACAACAGGAAAATATATCAGGTTTTTTTGTAATTTATGAAGACAACTACTAGAATATTTGTCCTGTTTTTCATCATTACCTGCTTGTTTGTCAGGTACTGTTTATCTTATTTTTGATGAAGAACATTACAGTTAAATTCAGAAAAGATATTTATTAGAAGTGACCAAGTCTGGGAAAAAAAACCCCTTTGGTCTCTCTTAGTTTCAGAACATTTTCCGCAATTCTAGAAGTTGCTTATTTTTACAACTCTTTAATGCAAAATTTACAGAAGTATAGGAAAATATCCTTTTTTTTTTTCTGAATGGACAAATTCATCCATTTTAGAAACTGGGTGTCCAATTTCCTTCTAATTCCAGGTCTATAATTTCATACCTCTGAATTCAGTGAAGCTGTTCCTAAACTATGAGAGGACAGCATCTACGAAAAGCACAGCATAGTTTGGTTATTAGCATACTACACCTTGCCTACAGCAGAAACTAATTCAAAACATATCTGAGTGTAGACAAGGACCCAAAATACATGCCTGAAGTCCTAAAATACAACTTTCCTAAATAAAATATTATGGGCCACACAGCCAATTGGGCTGAATACCCAACTGGAAGTTATGCATAGCATGGATTGTATGTTACACAAACCAATTTTAAAACTCATCTTCACCAAAATATACACTATTACTCCAGTGAGGCTGCTGAGGGTGGAAATGAATCAGGATTAGCCTGACTCCATTCATAACAAGATACACTGTAAGTTATTTATTCTGCTGGTCTTGAATTTGCCTCAGCTCAAATCCACAGCATGGATTTAAAGAACTAAAAAGTAAACAACTTTGAGAGCATCTGCTACAAACACATTCAAACAATGATGGTGCAAGTCTGAGTATCCGGAAATCTGTGCACAACACACCTGCATTTAGAGCAGGAAATATACATGCTACTCTGATTGCACAGTGCAGAGGTCCCAAGGTACAGATGAGTGAGCTGGGTCCAGAGCTGGAAGTTACATTATCATGTTAGGCACCCTCAGAAAGGCTAATTGTGCCAGGTACAGGAGGATGCTGCTATGACTGTACTGATTTCACAATGCAGGGTCTCTGCACAATGCTACTTTGTGTGATGTAATGGAGCCGCTGTTGTATATACAAACTTGGTATTCCCAAACTGGTTCACTGCAAAATACACATACTCTAGACTTGGTGAGATTCTGGCTTGGTAAAGCAAACAGCAAAAACTTCATTCCACAAAGACAACAGTCCACCTCTTTCATCCCAACTGGTCTTTTAATCTCAGAGGAGTTTTCAGTAAAAATCTGATTATCTTCTTCACTGCTCCTATTCTATAGGTTCCTGATGTCCTATCACCAGCACATTCAGTTTCAGCCAACTTTGCTACAAAAAGAATTACTCATGATCTCCCCCACACCTCAGCACTGTCCATTCTTTTTAGGGATGCTGTTGAACCAGACTTGGCAACTGATCTAGATTAAAACAAATCCATCAGGAAAAAAAAAATTGTTTTAATCCAAAACAGTTCCCTGAGCTGGTTCATTGTGTTGCTGTTTGTGCCACCACAAGCTAAAGTACAGAGGAGAAACAAATAAGGAAGGTGAAGCAGAACTCTTCAGTTGGCAGTGCTGGCTTAGAGTAACGCAGGGTGATCCTATACCTAGGACATAAACATTGTAAATCTTCTTCAGGTATACAAAGATGTGAATTTTTTTTATACGTGTCTTCCCTTTATGTCTGACAGAGCTTGTTCGCTGAAATACAATAGGGCATCCAGATGCTGGCTGACAGCCTCTTCCAATACCTCCTACGGTGCCCAGATGAATGACAGAGCTGTCAGATTTTTCACAGACCGAACATCCAAACTTCTGCAATAGTAAGTGCCAGGAAATATGTATAACTTCATTCTTGTCAAGATACTGCACTTAAAACCACTGTGTTTCTCCATCAGGTAATTTTTGTTTTTTGCTTAAGTGTTCAAAATTCACTTTCATCATGAGACACCTTCAACGGGCTGGTATAAAATAGTCTGAACATACACAAACACCAGGTCCTTAATCCTATATTGTCATCATGTATACCTGGTCTCCACACATTTTGTTTGTATCTCAACAGCTGCCCTTCAGATAGGCAGAGTACTGAAATACCTGAGCTAGCTCTAAACACTTCAGGTCAAGGAGCAGGGTTAAGATGCGCTGACTTACCCTACCAAGGAGAAATCTCCGGTAGAGACTTCATGTGTTGGATCGGGCTGGCATGTATGTTTCATGCGGTTATACCAGCACCATCTTCAGAGAAAAGGGCTGTGCTCCTCCTAGTGCAACAGTGTCTTCTCTTTGGATAAACTATTTCCCTTTCTAATAACTTAAATTACTGGGATCAGAGCTGTACAACTAATATGTGGAGGCACAATACTTCAGGACTATTTCTACTGAGATCACTTGGGCTGTTCAGAGGATAAGCTAATATTTAGTATGAGTAGGGGCAGCAAACCCTGATCCAGAATAAATGATTCCTTTTTCCTTCCTTATACTCACATTGTTTACACAATCCACTATTTGGCAATCTCATTTTGAGGCCAGTGATCCACTACTTGTGATTGTTATGACAATCAACAGAAAACCTCTTCAGGGCAAGCAGCTAACTGGTGCTGTTCAGTCAAATTCACTACTGTGTCTCAGTTTCAAATATCAGTTTTGGGTCTTCCTGGAGACAATACTGAGCAATACTATAAAACATCAGTAGCCAAAACAAACCTTTAACAAATGTAAACTGTTGCTGCCAACTCTATTGCACCTGTGTGCACATGTGAAATAAGCATGTCCCCTAATACAGCACCTGTCTGCTCTGTTTTTTTGAACGCGAAATGAACTTTCCAAGATCTCTTTTCTTTAGCTATTCCAAATGCTATAAAAATGCTGGAAAGAATCAGTTGCCCTATTATTTACATGTCTTAAAACTTGTAACACAGCAAGTCAATGTCAGCACTAGAACAGTGCCTCGGGGTAAACACCTGGCTCCACTGCTGCTGGTAGCAAAACTCCCATTGACTCCTATGGGAGAAGGACGTCATCCCAAGCTTCAGAGTGCCTAATGCCAGATTCTATGCAATAGGCAGTTGTGGAAATCACGCAATAGCACATCGCTTTGCCTGGAGCAGCGAATGTAGTACCACTGGGTTCACTGGGAAGATTACTACATGTTTTTTCCAGCCCTTTTATCATTTCTAAAAATCTGTTTAGTTAAAGGTGGGATGCCTTTGGATTGGGTCACTAAGGAGAGGAAAGTGTGACATTTTCTGCTGATGAAATCATCCTTACACCTTTTTTCCGGGTGAGGAGGTTAAAAAATCTAAGGAAGTTGTTTATTTCAGTTCCTTTTATTTCCATATTGTCCACCGTTAAAGCTTTTGTTTCTTTTCTGTTTGGTTGTCATGCCTGCTCCAATTATTTGGGTACTTTTCATTCCTGGTGTTCTGTTTCCAAAGTGATGTGCTGATTCTGCTCATTTTTCCTTCCTCACCCTCTCTTTTCCACAGCCTTTGCTCAATTTTTGTTTCACATGAAGTTCACCTTTCCAGTCAGCTCCATCAGGAAAACAGAAGGATTACTCAGAATAATCTGCTTTGTTATGGTTTTTTCTGGGCGAAGATGAATCAGCATTCTGGAACTGGAAGGCTTAGACTTTGTGACACTTTGGGAGATCGCCTAGTGGCTTAATTTGCCTTGCGAAGAACAAGTAGCACAAACAAATACAGCAATGCTCACTGCCTACATGACAGCAACTGCTGGTGACCACTGGTCTCACCTTGCACCAGAGTGCACAAGACAGTACCTGCCACATACTGCTATTGCTGCACTCCTCCCCCAAAAGGTGACAAAACGGATGCCAGCTTGAAAACGGGCAGGTAGAAATGAAATAATAGGACAGAAATAAAGTCAAGGCCCTCACTAAGCAGAAGCAGGCCTTCTGCTGAAAGGTGTTAGCATATTTTCCATACGCTGCAGAACCCAGTCAACCTTGCCTTCCCTTCCTGAGGGGTTTGGAGTTGGTGGGATGCAAACCAGTGATCCTCTTCACACCACACACAGGGTACAAAAAGACCACCTCAGCCCACAGGCAGGCTTCATTCTCCCGTCCCGGCCGGGGAGTTGTGTGAAGATTAGAGAGGTGAAGGATGCCCCTTTCAGTTACAGTCCTGGCATGTGGATCTTGACTTTCACATACTTGTGGCAGACTGAAGAAGACAGCATCACATGGCTCTACATGCATTAATACTGTTGCTATTAGAAGGACTGCAAAGAGAGTTTTATGGGCATTTGTTCTGAATGAAAAACACAAACCCATTGGGAGCTTCCTGAACAAAGCCCCAGTATATCCTTGCATGATCCACCAGATTCCAGAAAGATCCCTTCTCCAGAACTGTCTGGAGGATTCTGCCACTTTTTTGTTTGTGCAGCTTTATTAAGCTCTTCAGAATTTACATCTTGAAGATGTGCAGATTCAGCACAGCACAGGAAAAAACAAGGACTTCAGCCATCCTGATCTTAAATTAAAACCTCTTTAACAAAAACATGGTCATCTAAGGTGTCTTTTTTTCTAACCTAATCCCATAATGAACATTTTTTAATGAAGGCCTGTGGTTTGAAAATGAGCTTTTAAATAACCAGAGAAAAGAAAGAACATAGAAACAGGTTTTAAAATGTCTGTGGAAAAAAGACTGGGCATTATTTTAAATAATTATACTCAAAGCTCAGGTGATTTGTCTTGTCACATGTATAATGTATGAGGTTACTTTTCCTTAAAAAACAGTGTTAAAGAAGGAAACAGTAGCATCATTAACAAATGCTATAGGGCAGAGAGCCTTTTCTGGACAATTTTTTAATTCAATAAAATTTTGAAACTTGTATTTCGCCATTTCCAGCTCCCATATTAAAAATCTATTAGCAGAAACCCTATTGAAAACCTGCCCATGAGCACAAGAGACTTTTTCTGGAAACACTTCTATTCAGTTCTCATGCCTGAACAAAAGCAGATTGGCACATTCAGTTATATACAAATGCCTTTGAAAGGGACCTCCCCCCCCTTTCCCATAGCCACGCGTTTCAGGGCTGTATATGCTGAAGGCAGCCAGTGAAAGGTTTGAAGGGGTGGGGAGACCAAGGGCTTCCACTGAGATCCTTCAAAGTCCTCGTGTTCTATAGTGGGAGGATTTCCCTCTAAATCCCTTTCAATAGCATATTGATGGCTTTGAAAGCTTAAATGGCATTTGTCAACCATCAGTAAATCTTGAAAACTGTTTCTGCAAATAGCCCAACTTTGAGTCTCAGCTTTTCCCATTAATCTGTACGTAAGGCCACTGAAGACTTTTTCAGAGTTTAGATAATGCCTGGATTAAAAGGTCCATTCAGAAGGGAAAACTTTAGCATTCACCTTGTGTACATAGGCATTTCACCAGTAGTATTCATGGGTTGTTATTTCAACTCTGCATTTGTCCTGCAAACAAGACATTTTGCCACAAAGACTTGGTAGAGACATTCTTCAGTGAATTACTGAAACCTAGCCTTGCTGTTTGTCATGGCTTGTTATTTTTATCAAGTGTAATCAGTTCAAATAGGAACCTTAGACTGACAACTTTACAATTACATTACTATTTTAAGAGTGAAAGGTATGTTTCTTCTAATTCAGCAATGAAATTGATTAAAGCACAACCTGATTGCTTTATCTAATGAAATAGTCTAGAATTTCCTTTAATCACATGCCAGAAGACTTTTTGTTTGCTTTATATTGAAAGTAATGATAAAAATCATTATTCAACATTTTTACTTTATGATATTTTATAAAAAATTCATACTTTACAAGGCTTAATAATTTACAGTATGTTACACGCTGCCTTATGTTCATATTTTAGGGCAATACGGTATTAATTTATCTTTCTCCAAATAAACTAAATGGACAGACTTTAAATTCTCTGAGCTTCCACCCCTTACACACACAAACTCTTTTTATAGGCTGTTGTTACATCCTAATAATGTTTTTGTTCTCTCCTTTCTAATTTTTTTTTTCATTTTGCATCCAGAAAGTTACACCAAAGCCAAAGTATGAGCTATTTTGAAGGGCACAAGGCATTTCATTGTTATTATTATTGAAATAACTGGGACAAAATGTTTATGTATCACAGAAAGAAGAAAAACAGAACAAGATCACACACTGGAGACTCCAGGCAAATCTTCTTTCCAGTGACTCAATACTAGGGAAATTTTTTAATATTACAAAAAAAAAAAAAAATCAGACCCTCGTCAACTTCTCCCCAGTCCAGAAGATCTCATTGTTTGAACAAATCGACCTGTTCACTATACTGCATAACTTACTGTGAATGTCAAGAACATCCAAGCTGGGGATCAGTGAAGCTCACTGGACATCCCTCACAAGGATACACAAAGAATATCCTTCCCTATAGTGCTGTTGAAAGAGAGAAGCCTAGTAAAGCATTTACATATGTGAAATCACATGAACTATGGCTGAAGGCTGCACCTTGCATCCGCTTCTTTCGTTTGCCTTATTGTCCACCTATGTGGACATGTCCCACCTGTTTTTTGCTATCAGTGGAAGAGGCCTCATAATTTAAATGTGAAAACTCTCTGCAGCTTGGATATGGCATAACAGATCATCCATGCTCAGTCCGACTCAATGTAAAAATAATATGAAGCCTATCACAAAAGTTTGAACAGAAGAGTTTTTCTACTCCAAACCTGCCCCCTCCCCAAATCCGAAGTTACTGTGTTAATAATACTGCAATTCTCCATGTGTCTGGCAGATTACTAGAGGAACTATTCCATGGGTCTCTTGACTGACTACAAGTAAACTAGGTCGGAATTTCTTATCTGTGGGTCACTTCTTGAGATGACTTCGTGTATCTTGCCTGGCTTCCAGCCAACACTCTCCACACAGCAGGAGATGCATTTCCTGTAGAGGCCATATCATATGTACCTCCTGGAGCCCCAGACAACCTGGAGTACCTTAAATGCCTTAAGACAGGTATGTGTCAGGATCTAAATGAAGCTCCAGACTACTGCTGCATTAAAGAATAGCAACAGTTTGCTAAACACAGGCATCTAGAGTGGTTCAAAACATCCTTGATTACCTGAGACATTCTCATGGGCCTGGCAAACATAACATTATGACCTAGGACATGACCCATTGCCTTTTGGAGAGACAACTGAAGGCCAGCTAAGATACCCTAAGGCAAATTGAGTGCACTAGATCGATACCTATGCTTAGGCAATTGCATTGACCTCTGAGACTGGGATTCAGCTCCTAACACCCCTAAGGTAGCTGACTGCATGGGAAACAGGCTCCTGGGCTCCTAGCATAGTAAGTTAAATCCAAAAAGATTTATCTCATCTTCAGATAAGCGATTTTTTTGGTCAATGCTCTCCAATGACTAGGACTACACTGTTAGGAGAGTGAAACACTGCTTACTCTAGACATCTGCATTTTAGATCAGCATGTGAATTTGGAGCTGAATATCAGTTCAGTTGACTTCAGGAACAACTCAATTACAAGACAAAATGTATGCACAATATTTATACTAGCGATGGCACAAGGAAATTAGATGAAGCAAACTGCTTCCTTGATTCCTTCTCTGCACCAATACAACTTAAGTTTTCTGACATCTGAAGCATACTGTAATGCTTGGTTGCTTACTCAAGCTTTTTTTTTAAATGAAAGAAACTAGTTTTCATTATGTGGGAAAGTGGTAAGTTGTCTTTACTTTTGTCAGCATATGTTAAGACTTGTGACCTGATTGTTGGGCTTTGTTTTATAAAAATATAAATAGGTAGGTCTTCCTAGAAATACAGAATATTTAGTAAGGACAATTTAAAGAAAATTAGCAAAACCTAACAAAGGTGAATGAAAGTTAGGCTGTAACAACACTCAAAAACGTCTGAAAACTTTCTTTTCTGCAACTCAGGATGTGCTTCATGAAAGTAGAGCTTAGGAAGCCCAGCTTCATGTGAGTTTCTGTCTTGTAGTCAGACTCCTCTGGGTTCAATGAGATGGAGCAGGTTTCTCTCCCATGCAGATTCTTAGGTGTCCCTAGATAAAAACCACCCTTTTTGGTAAGGTTAGTGCTCAGGTAAAGTCAGGCTCAGTGCTTTGCTGATGGTTTCTGGATGGCTCAAAACACAGGCAGAGCTCACACACCTTCCTAAAAAATTCTGCGTAGATGTGACTTCAGGTATGTGTTGAATCCTTTGGGACTAGGAACGAGTGATATCACAAAAGTGTGAAGTATTCCTTGCAAAACTATTTTTCTGCACCTTTTTGAGAGCTGTGTTTTTCCCGTATTACCACAAGAACGTTACTTTAAAAACACTCAACCTTGTAATGAACCCTATGGAAGAAGGACAACTTGCATAATTACGGTCAGTGTTTTCCTCCTGTAAGAGTCACAGACCCTCTGATTTCCTCATGGTTTTTGTTCTGAAAAACTCTAAGGATTTAGGAAACTAATTTCTGTGCAACTCGAAAAGAAGGACAAAAGCATTCCCTTGTCCTCTCTCAGGTTTGTGAATAACAGCTGTAGGAATCTGTACTGTAGCTTACATCCTACAGAAAATGTGATGTAATTCAAAGGTCTGAGGCAGAATTGCTATCTCTTCTTTTGGGAGTGCCAGGGAAGCAACTTCTGCCCACCCACACCCAAGAATGATGTGTATTGGCAGGGGGTGGGGTGAGAATTTTCTAGGCTGAATTATGTGTTTGCTGGCTTTCCCCTCTTGCACTTTTTGTACAGCAATATTCAGTTATGCAATACTTTTCGAAGAACAACATAAAGAAAGAGTTAACTACTATGTAGGAGTTGAGGAGACTGTGGAGTGGGAGACAAACTAATTTTGCTGTGGTATTATGCAATGCAATAAGGAAACGGAAGACAATAAAGGTCTGAATCTCAGATCAATCCATGAGGTGGTGCTGCCTCCTTAAGCAAAACCAATAAATATTCCCAGGCTAACTGCAAATCTCAGTGGTATTTCAATGAATGCTTCTACTTTTCTTTATAACTCTTCCATCAATTTTTATTGTTGTGACCATGTTCTCGCATTCAAACTAACATAGCTTTTGCAGCTGACATCACATGGGTTGGAATACAAACACCACAGATGTTCACAATGCCAACATATTTTAGGACAGTGAAAGATAACTGAAAAATCTGTTATCTACTTCAGTTTAAGAGTGCTATCATACAGCAACATAGCTTTTTTCCCCCAAATACTATTCAATGCATCTTGCTGGCAGGGGAAATTAATTTTCCAAACTCAGTCTTTAAAGGATATTATTTTTTTAATAGAAGTGTCTTTGAGATAGAACATATGCCCCTGTTTCTCTATCCACACCATAAAATGGTTTTCCCATTCATCACAAATAGTTGTTTTTTTCCTACAAAAGCCTTTATAGAGCTTGCCTCTGTATTTTAACTGTTCCTGACACAGTGGATCCACAATCCCAGTTATGGCTGTGGACTGCAATACAACTGTAACACAAATAATAAATACAGTCCTTATGCTCATCTGACTTTTAAAATACAACTTTCAAAATACAAAGAGGTAGGTAGACAGCATTATGAAGCAGACTGGATATAACTGCCTGCTGAACTACTCAAATTCATACAAAAGACAGGGAAACGTGAGGGAAAATGTAATCCTTAATCTTCATTTAGTACAGCCTAAGGTTACCTGATTCTTCTCTGTGTTATTATTGCATAGCACAAAAGTATGTACAAATGTGAGGCCCTAATGCTTATGGAAGGTCTGTCTGGCCTCTGCAAGGAATGGGTGTTTTAGGCCCCTAACAGCCCCCCACAGTACCTTCTATACCCTTGTAAGTCAAGTTTGTGAAAGCGAGATAGCTAAAAGCTGAACAATGCAGTCCAGCGATTTCTTCTAAGTCATGTGTGATGGACAATTTACAGATGTTTGCTTATGATAATAGGCATGTTACTGACAGAGCACCAGATTGCTGATCAGCAGCAGTCAAACATAAAAAAATACGGAACACATATTCTTTGAAAGCTTCTTAGCTTAATACTAGTTAAGATGGCTAATAAATATTTCCAAAACAATCTCCATTTTAAAGACAGGGATTAAAAATGGGGGATCCTGCAGCCAATGGACAGAATCACAGAATCACAGAATAGTAGGGGTTGGAAGGGACCACTGTGGGTCATCTAGTCCAACACTCCTGCTGAAGTAGGGTCACCTACAGCAGGCTGCACAGGACCTTGTCCAGGCGGGTCTTGAATATCTCCAGAGAAGGAGACTCCACAACCTCCCTGGGCAGCCTGTTCCAGTGCTCCGTCACCCTCAGAGGGA
>Ga0065711_1006590_pt1 | contig 30859 bp, 18 predicted proteins | sample Hoacrofraction12_FD_59098 | JGI IMG/M metagenome (GOLD analysis project Ga0065711, IMG submission 59098) | Hoatzin crop microbial communities from Cojedes, Venezuela - Epithelial fraction 12 v2 (version 2) | ecosystem: Host-associated > Birds > Digestive system > Esophagus > Crop | place... | reverse complement strand
AATTCCTTATCTACCGAACGGTCCACCCATCAAATCCATGGCTCTCCAATTTAGAGAGAAGGATGTTGTGGGGGACCGTGTCAAAGGCTTTACAAAAATCCAGGTAGATGACATCCATAGGTTTTCCTTGTCCACCCTTGGTTTCTTCTTCTTGGTTTCCTTCCCTGTCTCTCAAAATAATCTACCCGTGTACAAAACTCCTAGTGATCAGGGCCATGGCAAGGCTGGATGATGGGGTTTGCCTATAAGAAGGGTGCTTGGCATGGAAAGATGCTTGTGCAGCTGCTGCTTATGATTAGGAGTTGGAAGTCTGCTGTGGCAGGCTGAGCCGGGCAGAGGGCCAAAGGAGTTTCCCACCCTTGCACCCTCTGTGCCAAACGTCCAGGGCTTTAAAAATCTCACTGTGTGCTGGGCCACAGCACACAAATATGCACAGCCCTTTTGGGTAATGTCCCATCAACTTTGGTGAAAGTGAAGGCAGATGTCCCAGCAGGGTGAGCAGTGAATCGACTTGCCCTTTTGCAAATCCTGCTCTACTCTGTCTTGATGCCGTGGCAGCAAAAAAAGAGATTCGTCAAGTATATAATACTTCCAGTACATAAGAAAGATGTATTATGTACTCAGTGACCGCTGGTTTACCTGTATTTTATGTCGTTTGTGAACACAGATGCTCATAAGTACACACATTGTTATCAGGAATATAAATATTGAATTTTCACAGAAACATTGGTCTGATTAATGATGGAAATTTGAAACAAAAGGCTCTGAAGTGCTCTTACAACAGCATGTTAATCTGTTCAAAGTAATGATAAAACCTTTAAACTAGTGTGCTGTAATTACAGCAATAAGTAATTAGCACATTTAAAGGCCAGAAACAGTGCCGTGCCTGAATTCACTGGAGAGTAGCCAGGCAACAATATAAAGTGGCATTTTGTGAGGCAAATGGGGAGAAATGTGCATTGTCCTGAAATACAATTATCTTTAGATGGATGAAACTGTCCAGGTGCTTTTATTAAGAGACTGTTAGGCTCTCAAAAGCTGGAACTGTCTGAAACAGACACATATGCACCATATGTCAGATGCGTGACATGAGTATTTTCCTTTGTAGAAGGCTTCCAAGTTGCCTACGTAGTTGGTATGGCAAAGGCAAAGTGGCTGGGCAGCTTCCAAAATCAGGGAATGGAGGAGGTTCATGGAAGGAGGGTAGACAAGTGAGTGACTGCTCACAGGATGCCGTGGAATAACCCGTGGTATCCCTGTCCATTCCCTGGACGTGGCATTTTGGTTGTCCATGCTATGGTTACTCATCCTATGTTCTTTCATGGGTGGGTGGACTGAAACAACAACCCCTCTGCCAAACCTAAGAAGCTGTTTTTTGCAAAAAAGCTGGGTATAATTCAACAAGGGAAGAGTCTGCTGCAGGAAGGTGCATGGCTCGCACACTTCGCAGGTGCTACTTCTGCTGCTCTTCTGTCGTGGAGCACCTCCTTGCCTTCAGCGCCATGCCCTACAGCTTGCTAAAGGTATCGCTGGCTTCGTGCCATGAAGACCCCATTCCATGAAAGCTGCAAAGCTGCTCTATCTTATATTTGTAGTGTTGAGCTGAGAGAAAAAAGAAAACACCTGGGACTGACCTTTGGGAAAGATGTTTTTTGTATTGTGAGCATAGACAGTAATAGGTTTCTTTTAAGCAGCGTTTTGGTTTTGGACGCAAAATGAAATCACTAATGAAGGTTTCAATGATCTTTGGTTTTCTTCGTTCAGGGCTGAAATGTGGAAGGATAAAAATGCATTTCTCTCTAAGAGCACCTTTCAAATAATAGTTTAAAAGATGCTTATAAAAAGTCAGTTAGACCTCAGGATCTCCATCTTTTTAAAATAGTAAAATGTCACCTCCTGTTCAGACAGCAAGACAGACCATATGACTCCAGCTTTCAAATCTGTGTACCTACAATTACGCTGTCATATCCAGTGCAAAGTACAGGTGGTCAGAGCACTGAAAAGAGAAAGGAATTTTCCCATTGTCCTACCACTGACAAAAATCAGAGCTTGGATAGTGTTGCCTTGACTCCAGATCTTCTGCTCTGGATACAAGACCACAGTTATTTAGATCACATAGAATAGATGTGGCACGCATTGCTAGGCTGTAATACAAAAAGGGACTTTAAGAAGGATAAGCACTTGTCGTTGATAAAAAAATGGGCAAAATCATTTTGGAAAGAGGGGAGGATAGGGAAGGTATTTGTTTATTCATTTTGTTTACATAGAAGGAGTAGATTCAATTTATCCAAAGAGTTTTGTTTTAGAAACCTTTTTAACTCCTCAGTTGTACTAAATGTCAAACACTGTATCTTTCTATTCACAATTCCAATCTATCACTTTCTAGGAAAGAAAATACAAAAGCATAAGGCCAAGAAGAACACTGAAAAACAATTTTTTTTTTTTTTTATTTTTTTAACAAGGTAGCAGCTAGCTCTCAGAAAACGATGCTGGAAAATGTTCTGGGGGGACTGTTACTCTCTTCAGATAGTTACTGTCTTAAATACATGCATATATAGCCACACAAACTCTCATGCTTTGTTTCTTGTAAAGAGTGTTGTTTCGTAGCAATAGTCACTGCATGAGTTTGCCACTGTTATTACAGGGAAATTTAATTTGTAGCGATGTGATTTCATTTCAAATTTTTTTTTTCATCATGAAAACATGCTGTGAGGTAAGAAGGAGAGTGTAAGCTGAAAAAAATCCTAAAATTACATTCATTTTGAGAACTTAGAGTAAACTAATTACAGGCGACTTTCATGACAATATCAGGCAATAAAAACTGACATCTCTCAGAGTTAAAGACACAAACGAAATTTGGAAGACCACTCCTGTGTTATCTGCCTGGAAGTTACCTTAGGAAAAGAATGACTTGAAGTATTTAGGAGCTAAGTACTGTTCATGCTGTGTAAGGGTAGGAATAACGGCTGGATGCTTGGTTAGTCAGAAAGGAATCAGTTTTTCAACTAATATAACGAGTACCAAAGTACAGTAAAAGCAGGCTCCCCCAAGAGACGGGATGCCTACAGGAACAAAGACATGGCAAATCACAGTCTTTTCCTATGCTCCCCTTAGGTATGAGTCATACTGGCCATGTACATATCAGCAGGTAGTCAGGACCAAAAGGATCCTGCTGATGCCTCGCCTTTGCATTGCAGAAGTTTTTTGTTTTTCCCTGCTCTGGTCCTGTTCAAGCGATGCCTATGAGGACCTGGGGTGTGCTAGTTGCACATCTTCCAGTTTCGTTATATCCAAAAGGAACAAAGCTTTGTGGTCTGACACTGAACTATGTAGAGAGAAAACCACAGTAAAAGAAGTATAATGAGATATTTACTTCCATGTGAGCTTCAGATCTGAGCTGAAATGCTGATGTAAGCGTATTTATTATGTCCATGTAGCTATTTCAACTGAGAAGGGAATGAAATTTCCTGTGCGCACTGTATAAAGACTGGAAGAAGGGTCTGATGCTTGGTTAGTCAGAAAGGGAACAGTTTTTCAAAACGAAAGCAAACCTGGCTGAGTCATCACCTCTGGGAACAGGATTAGTGAAGCAGAAGCAAAGGATAAAGAGTGGAGTAATGTGGAAGATTAATGGAGACCATTGCTGTGTTTCACTTTCATGATCTTGCCTCTTCAGCAGAAGTTTAGAAGGTTGCTGTGATAATTTTATTTAGTTCAAACTTTTAAGAACAAGGAGGAAATCTAAATGCGTATTTTCACTAACAGACTGCATATACCCAATAAGCTTATGGTGATGGAGATGGTCTGCTTTTTGACCACCGATTTTAGGTGCTGCAAATTAGAATATCCTTACTTTTGGATTTCTTTATATGATGCTTGAAACAGGTAAGCTAAAAATGTTAGCTTGCATTCCAGATCCTAATTTGTAGGGGTTTATTGTGTATAAGCACCTCAGACAGACACTTCCATTTTTTTTTGAAAGGTTCAACAAAATGAAGCTCTACGAATGTTTCCTAGACTGTTTCTAGATATTATTGTTGGATATATGGAGTTTTGTAGAGCTGTAGTCTAATGCTTTGGTTTCCATTGTACAGGAGCTGCAAAAGTGTCTTCTTTCTAGCTTTTCTTTTCAGGTTTAATTTCTACTCAGAAATTAACTGTTCATTTCAAACTTTAGAATTTTCAATACTTTCAAGAACCTCTCATGCACTTACAGAATACAAATAATATGAATTAAAATCCAGCTCTAACTCACAGCAAATTGTATTATATAACGTATTTTTAAAGATAAGGGTTAACTGATAAGTGTGTCAGCCAAGTAATTTCTCTGAACATTAGCCTTGTGTGTATCATAAGAAGCAGGCAGCCATTGCATTATGAACAGGTTCTGATGTGCTTCAAAGTTGTGTAGCGATGGGAGGACAATGTTAACAGGGCACCGTATACTGGCAGGTTTGCATTCATCTAGTGAGAACAAGGTTTTTTACACTTTAGAGTGAGGACCCTGTGCATTGCTGCTGCGGGGTACGCAGGAGGGACGGGTCGTGCATGGGAAGGTGCAGCACGCACGCATAGAGGTGTTCTGCACAGCGCCTGAAGATGTCTGAGGTAGTAATAATCATATTGATAATAAGGGCTGCCTTCTCCTTAATAATTCACACAGAGATTGTCTTTGTTCCTGCTGAAGCCTGTGACAAAGCTCCTTTTATCCACAGCTACTACTGTGTTCCTTCTTGAGCATCGTGTCTGAACAGAGAAGATGCTCGATGTACTCACTTTTCTGATTAAGCCCTTCCCAGGTCTGTTCCTTCCAGTTCCAGCTGGCTTTAGCTTTCTCATATGTAGACAGTCTCATCTGCTTGAGTTTCCATGAGAGGGTTAGATGTTGGGTAAAAGGACAAGAAGAAAACAGAATTCCTCACCAGCTGGGTAGGTATGCGTATACAAAATACTCTAGGTACAGTTTTGACCCATCCCCGCAAAGTATGAGCCCTTGCTTCCTGGTGTCAATCTATTAATTCCTCTGGGACTCTGTATCAAATCACTGGGACCCGTGTCTCTGTTAAATTTATTTTATTTATATTTGCTACTAGATGTCATTGCATCTAGACAGGGCAGAATCCAGCCTGAGCCTACACTCACTGCCAATCCACACCAGTGGTCTACTGGAGTATCTGTGGTGTGGTGGAGCTGAGAGCAGTGGAGAATTTGAGGAAGTTCCCTAAATTTAAGGTAACACTCAAGGATGAATTTATCCCCTCAGCAAAGGGGCCCATTGTGCCTTCTATCACACTCCCATCAGAGCATGATGTGAGTGACCTGTCTTACTAGCGGGGCTGGAAAGGTAGGTCAGGGTAGCTGGAGGAAACACCAAGTTTCAGGTCTCAGGAGCAACTAGCGCTTTGAAACACCAAGCTTGGACTCACTGTTAAGATCAAGGCAAAGGTGAAGGCTGTGTGTGCCCTATTACAAAGTATGGTATACATCTTGGGAAGGTATTCCAGTTTATTTGTGCTGTGTGTTACGTTCATGTATGGAAATCATATTTTGAGATGTAAGCAGAAGTGAGCAGAGTTAATGTGGAGATTTCAGCTTTGCTCTACACTGCTCCATGCTCTGAGTACTTGGTTTCCTATCCTTCATATTACAGGAACACAAGATTCTTTCAAATAGAGTATAAATAAAACCTGAAGTCAAAGGCAATAATTGGTAGGATCACTATGATGAAGCTTATTCTGTGGGAAAGAGACTCAACATTTTTTAATTTTATTTTTAGTAAAAGATACACAAATACATGTGTGCCCCACGTCTGGCTTATCTGAGTTGCTGCGCTGCAAGTTGTTTTGTTTGCAACTCATTAGTCTGACTGAAGAAAGCCCAGTTTTATTTTATGCTAGTGAAAATACTTTCCTTTTTTTTTCTGGATAAATTCACATAAAATATGGATAAATATCTTCTAATGAGCAAGTATTCACCGAAGTTTCCCATTTCATTTTTTTTTTAATCCCTGAGTATTTTTTACATATTTTTAACATGCAAGTATTTTGGGATCTTTGCATGCTTCTTGCCCGTGTTATTCTTCTTGTACAGAGAGACCATTTATCTGTTTTGTCTTTTTTGTGGAAACCCTCTTTCTTTCTCCCTGAGTATTAAGAACAAATCAATAAGAAGTAAAAGCTTAAAAATATTCCCAAGCTGCACGTAAAACAAATAGGATTTTAAAATGCTGATTTGACATCCCGTCCCGCCACACTTCTGAATGAGACAGAAAAGGGACGTCCTGACAACATGCGGTCATTTAACAGATCCCATGACACTTTTTTCAAGAGTAGAGGTGAAAGCTGCAATGTCGTGGCTTAATTTCATTTGGATAATTACATTCTACCTACTTAAAAATTCCTCGCTGGTTTCTGTTAGAAAAGATATTCCTCATTTTTCTCCTAAACTGTTGTGTTGTGCATTGCTAAAAGGCTCTTGCCCTTTACCCCAGTAGAAATGCTGGTTCCCGAACATTTCAGTAATGACTGAAGTGATCATCATGTATCTAATTTGCAGTAAAATTTCCTAAAGCTTCTCAAATGCCACAGGAATTGTGGAAATATAGCAGATACTCTACTCTGCCCCTTTTAAGACCCTACAATGCACCTCATTGTCCCATGTTTTGGAATAGTGATTAGGAAATACAAGCATAGAATCAGCAGATGAAAAATATTATAAAATATTCCTGGCACTATATCTAGCTTGTGGGTGGCATTTGTTGCTCAGGAATGTGCACAACAGCTACACATTCTTATAGTATAAACTAATTTAAGATTACAGGGCTAAAGCTAGTAAAATTATCGTAATGGTTTTTTTAATCCCACCTGATAACACTCTTCTAAATGTGTTGACACTGTAGCTCATGCAGGTGAAGCACAGTTCGGAGGGTTCCCAAGAGCTTTGTGAATGTGATTTCAATGAAAATATAATTTAGCTGAAGCCTGAGGTCTGTGGGGACCCCTGGTGCAACAAGAATACCAAAGTATTTCTAAACGAGGCTACACTGCGTGAAGAAGATGCTTTGTGAGGCGAGAAAAAGAGTGGTAGAGATTTAAGGCACTCATCCTACCTGATCCTCAAGGCAGAATGGTGGGCACTCGTCTGAGAACAAAGGCTGCAGCTCTGGCTGGAGGGTCTGCACCATCTACCCCAGCGGCGGCCGATGCCTCCACCCAGATGGAGCTGCTGAAGGGAGAAGCCGCAGTGTAGACCTCAGACTGCAGAAAGCGTCTAGAGTTTCCCCTGGGGCAGGGGCAAGTGGCAGACCTGCCTGCAAAAGGTGCGCCTGGCAACACCTGGGTGGAGGACACCCTGGCTGAGGTGAAGGAGGTGGTAAGAAGGCTGTGAAACATCAGGGAAGCTGAGGAGGAGATAAATAGCTGGTTCCAAGCACAATGTGCAGTGGACCCATAGGGCACAGCCAAACAGCCAAAAATTCCCACATTGGCACACACAGCAGGGAGGGGATCCAATAAAGCAGAAGAATGGAAGCTTGCAGTGGCAAGGACCAGCAGCATGAAGAGACTTCCCCTGAAACCTGAGGTGCCCTTGCAGAACCACTTCACCACTCTGCAGACTGAAGAGGAAAGACTCATCACGTTAGGAGAGACACTGGAGTTATCTAAGGCAGCCCGACCTGCTCCCCATAAGAACTAAGAAAAGGCAGTGGGTGATAGCAGAGGAGGGGTATGGGGGCACCCATTTGCTGACCTGACCCACTCCCTAGAGAAGTCTGCTGCTTACCAGGGGCTTGTATCAGAGATGTCACCAAGAGACTACCAAACCTCATACAGTCCATTGACTATTATCTGCTGCTGTTATTTCATGTGGGCACCAGTGATACAGCCAGGAGCAGCCTGAGGAGTGTCCAGAAGGTTTACAGAACTCTGGGAGTGGCAGCAAGGCACTCTGGAATTCAGGTAGTTTTTTCATCAGTCCTCCCAGTCAAAGTGAAGAGGCTTGAAAGGACCAGTCGAATCTGGCAAATCAACAAATGGTTACAGGACTCATGTCACATCCAGGGATTCAGCTACTTAGGCCATGCGACTCACTTTGAGAAACCTGATCTACTGACAGCTGATGAGGTCCATCTGTCAAAGCAGGGGAAGAGCATCTTCGGTCATAGGCTTGCCAAGCTGGTGAAGAGGGCTTTAAACTAAAGTTGCTGGGGGAAGGGAACCTCAGTCCTTCCCACTGCTACCAGTTTGATACCAGTGCCAACAATAGATGCCCAGAGCCTGGAGAAGGGTCACAGGTCAGCAGGAGAGCACCTGAAGGGCAGCACAAAGGAACTCCAACCAGTAAGTCAGCTCTATTGAGGACCCAACTTAAATGCCTCTATGCAAGTGCGCACAGCACGGGGAATAAACAAGAGGAGTTAGACACGTGTGCATGTCTGCAGGGCTATGATCTTATTGGCATCATGGAGACATGGTGGGATGGCTGCTATGACTGGAGTGTTGGAATGGAAAGGTATGGGCTCTATAGGAAGGACAGGCAGGGGATAGGAGGAGAGGGTGTTGCCCTCTATGTCAATGACCAGCTGGAATGCATGGAGCTCCACCTGGGCATGGAGAAAAAGTTGCCCAGAGAAGCTGCAGATCCCCCCTCCCTGGAACTGTTCAAGGCCAGGTTGAATGGGGCTTTGAGCAGCCTGGTCTAGTAGAAGATGTCCCTCCCCATGGCGGGGGAGTTGGAACTAAATGGTCTTTAGCCCAAACCATTCTGTGATTCTGTGATAATCTGGTACCTGATAATCTGGTACCTTGCCTTTGCCTGAATAAGGAGGTAACTTGAAGAAGTTGGAAGTATTCATGCCATTTAAGTTTTGATTCATCCAGTGTGAAGTCTAGCACCATTAGGAACAAAGCTATTTTAAGTTTAGTAGTGTTCCAACCGAAACATCTAAAATGTGATTGCATGTTATAATTTGAGCTCTTCTAAAAGCTCAGCAAAACAAATAAAGCCTGTTTTCCTCCCTGCTCTATAACTCCCTGTCCCAGGCATGTGTTTCCGCTACTCACCTTGTAGTGGCTGTGACTCTTGTCTGACCAACCTTGTTTTTCACGTGCAGAAAGGCTACACAGGGCTGAACCCTTTAGCCCTGGACTCTGCTTCTGATGATGGGCAAAAGTGAATGCTCAAGGAAGGAGAGATAAACCAGATAGTTGTACCCCTCCCAAACACTCTCCAGCAATTTGTTAGTCCAAGACTTTCTAAGTCAGGAGAGGCATCTAGGTATGTGATAACTCTCAATGCATTTTTCAGCAGAGAAGTTGTCAAGCAAGACTTAACCAGTCCTTCCCTGAATGCTTATAAGTTTTTTATTATGTGGACAGGTGCTGCGGTTTAGCTATGTTCTGTGTGATGGACCCCTCCTTCTGTTTGCTTTCAACCTGCTAGCTGGTGGAAACCAGGTAATCCCATCTCTTTCTTCTACTGCAGAATGCGGTGAAGAGCTGATCTGCCATCCTCTCTCTGACACACATGTCTTCATCCAGGTCTGTCTTATCTTCTTTTAGTCACCTTTTTTCCAGACTGAAAACTCCTAACCTTAATCGTTCTTTGGGCACAAGTTGTTCCTAAACTATGATCATCCTTGTTGCTCTTGTCTGAACCTTTGGTAGATCTGCTCGGTCGTTTTTGAGATGGGAAAGCCAAACCATGTTATTCAGTAGTCCAAAGTTCTGCCTTTTGTTCTCTTTTCTTTCCTGGTAGTTCCTAAGACTTTATTTGGTCTTTGGCTGCTATTGAGCTCTATGCTGATGTTTTCTGGAGCTGTCTATCATAATCCCAAAATTCTTTCCTGGTAAAGGTCAACTCAAAGTCCATTATTTTCTTCCTGAACTTAGGATTGCTTTTTACTGTGTATGCCATATATTGTTGTACACTGACTTTTATCTGCGTTTTGACACAAAGCTGCTCAGTGTCTTTCTAGAATTCTTTGCAGTCAGCTCTTAGCTTTGCTACTCTGAATAACTTTCTACCATCAACAAATCTTGCCACCTTGCTATTCAGTGCATACCTATAGTACTACAGATGTGTTAAATATCAGAGATCTCAATGCAGAATACTGTGAAATGCCACTGGAGATCACTCTTGATTGAGAAAATTGTCCTATTCTTCATTTTCTACCTGTTCACCAATTATTTTACCTATTTTACTTTTTATGCAAGGGTTACCTAAATATCTTCAGAGCTTATAGTAAGAGGCTCGGTTAGGAGTTCTTTGGAAGCGTAAATAGATCGTATCAACAGGATTTGCCCCGGTGAAAACCTTACAACTCCTTACAAAAGCATCAGGTTTGTGAAGCTTGGCTTTCCCTACAAGTGCTGATAACATTTATCCAAGTGCTTCAGTTCATCACACACATTCAAGAGTAAAATCATTAAAAAGAGAGTCAAGAAAGTAAATCAGTAGAACTTTGCTGTGTTGGCAAGTTGACCTGACTTACCTCCTAATCAGATGAGCACTGAGCATCATTCTGGTGGGTGCGTGTGACCTCTCCTTTCAGCAGCAGCGAGCTGGTGCTTTGGTCAGGATGTGGAACCAGCTGGGTGGTGGTGATGTGACTCCATGGGCAGCAGCTGTGGCTTCTTCCTCAGCAGATGGGCATGGTGGCTGCTGGACTGGGCCGGTGTGCTGGCTCGAGGGCCAGCACTTCTCACCAACCTTTTCTGACAGAAGGGGAGCAAGGCAGTTGATTTTTTTTCAGAAATAACAACCAAGGTGTTAACATGTAAATGAGTAATGTAAATGCTCTCAAAATGATGCCATTTTCCAAACCTGGAAATACAAGTCTGAGGGGGTTTTCCATGCCTGTTCAGGGAAATTGCTGAGGCTGAGAAACATTTTGTGTCTCACATGTGCAAGATTCTGTGTGCACAAGTTCTTGCAGGTGTGAGGTTCCAGGTCTCCTCCTCCCACCCAGTTTTCCTTGTCATTAGCAGGAGTGGGGAAGAGAGCTTTAGGTTCACAGGTCCCTTTTAATCAAGGCAGAGGCATTGTGTTGGTCTGTTGTGGGACAACATGCTTTAAATATCCTCTTTTAAGTAGCAGTCCCTGTAAGAACCCGGTAAGGGTTAAGTTCCTTGACTGGAGTAATGGAGTTTCTAGGTGTGTCCCAGAGACTCCATTTAACTCCTCTGACAGATCCAGTTATTTAAGGCTGCTTAAAACTTCTAATAGAATTTTCAAAGCAAAAATTATTTAATTATATTTTAAAGCCTTCAAAAGAAAAAAAAAAGGAATACATTAAATTGTTTTTAAAATTGACTCATAACTATGTAACTGCAGTAACATACAGTGTAAGTTCTGTCACTATTAAAATATACAGGAAAAAAGAGAGAGGTCGTCTTTGCTTACTCAAATGTCCTACTGAATTCAAATCAACAAATTAAAATGTAAATTAAAGTCTCTCTTTTTTAATTTTTGCAGATGCAGAAAGACTGTGAAGATAAACTTCAAAGGTTCTGATGACTGTCTCATTTTCTCCTAGGGAACTTATGAACACCATTATAACGTGTGAGTGTAAGACAAAAAATATCTACTGGCTTCACTAGGATATTATACTTCAATATTTGCTTAAAATCAAACACCTAAGTTAAGTAAATTTAGAGAACTTAGAAGTCTTCTAACTGCTCTAGTGTTCAAGGGGTAGGTGGGGATATTTAGTAGATGGAGCCAAATTATTGTTACCCAGTAAGCTAACTAATTGAAATCTAAGACTGCTTTATTATTTTGTAATATTTTTCACAAGGAAACAGAAAATGCATCTGTAGTTGCCTGTATTTTGAATACAGCAGCAATCCTTTCATTTGAGTCCAGCTGGTAGTGGTTATTCATGAATAATAATTCTTCTATGCAATTTTTTATGTCTGTTTCATAAACTGTATTCAGACTTGCTGGAGAAAAGCTAAGTAAAAATAAATACATTCCCAGCAACAATCTTCTTTATTTCTAGCTCTTTATTTAGAGGTGATGTATTTTGGTTGATACACCAGACAAGCTGCACTTGCAGGTCCATATATCTGTGTTTCAGTTTCTACATTAAAGAAAGTTGCAACTTCATTGCTTTGAATAGAGAAGACAAACGTGTAATTTCCAGTTTTGCAGAAGTTTACATCATGCAAGTCTCTGAATGTATTTTTTAATTGTTTTTTTTCCTAAAACTGTTGCGTGAACTTAAATCAAGATCATTACAAACATGCAAAAGAAGTTAATTAATTTTTTTAAAAAGAAACCTATTTCACGGGAAAAAAGCTAGTTCTTTAAATTTTCTATAAAGGCAAAAGATATGGCAGTTTATTATGTAAGCTAGTTGTGAAAGCAAACTTATTTTGGTACAAATACTTAAAATATTGTCTGTTGTCTTCTCATTTATCTTTTTTCTTGTAAGAGTTTGCCCTTGTTGACTATGGTCAGAATGTCCCATAAGGTGGCATGGGACAGGGAAGGTGGCCTCCATTTGTCCTCTCTGGCATACAGGAACAGACAGGCTGGCTATATGCCAAATCTAGTTGCCTTCTCCTACTATTCCTTTTAGGTATCTAATTATTAAAAAAGATCGGTACCCGCTGAGCTTTTTTTTTTTAATATGAATGGAAAGCTTTAACGTCGTCTGCGTATGAGCACTGAAGACACCTTGCAGCTCCATGAGATGCAGAGCACCTTGCCAAACAGGTTTAGCCGCCATCCTGCTGCTAAAATCACACTGAAATGGTGAGCCGCGCTAGGCTGAGTAATATACTTGGGTTATTTATGAGGTGTGGAAAAGAAATGGCACCTCTGAGGCGTTGCTGAGGTTTTACACACCTTCCACTTTTGAAGTGATCAGACCTGCCAAAAGAGATAAACCTTCATTTGTCTCAGGCCTTTCTTTGTCTTCAGATGTGAAGTTTCTTTCTCTCGTAATGCTTCAGCACAAACCTCAGCCTCTTTCAGGGAAATTGACTTTTTCCACATTGCTACCTTGATGGGAAGTCATCTCTCCTGTGACTCCCTACTTGGTTTACTGGTTTGTCTAGAGGCTGTGGCAGAGCCCAGAATTTCAGCCTGCCCCTTAAACAGTTGGGCTAATTCAAGGGTTGACAGACTCATCTGAAAGACAAAAAATAGACAGCATGTCAATAAACAATAGTTTGGGAATTTTTCCTGTCCTGCTGTCCCTTACAATATGTTCTGGATGATGTGCTCTGCCTGTAACATTTGCAACCACTAATAACTTCTGGGAGGAACCCATCGTTCAGTGTGCAAAAGCTCATTCTTGGCCACAAGACAGAGGGCAGGTTCAAGCTGCTAATATGTCTGCAGTTATTGGTAGCAGGCTGGGATTTCTTTTTGTTCTCAGTAGTTTTGGATTTTCATAGATCCCTCTAACAGAAGATTTTTGTTTAATCAGTCTGCCTATCCATATTAAATGGAATAAATAGTATGGCGCTTTCACTGCTTTGTAGGTTTGCTGTTTTTCTCTCTGCGAAGTCTAGCAGAAGTCATGAAACTCTGCATTTTAATATTTCCGTGGCCAGCACATGTGGATCTCAGTGGATTTAAAGTTCCCTAATGGGTGTATGTGTTCACTCTTTTGTCGCACCGAAACTAAGCTGGTGTGTGACACTCACTTTCTAGGTTGTGCTTTCCAATGGCGTAACAATAGATGACACGGTAAACAACAAGCACTGACAGCTCTTGGGTTTTTTAGAATATTTTTGCATTAATAATGTTGGGTTTTTTACAATCTTCCAACCAATTTTGCTGGGGATAATGAGGACTTGTCATAGTACCTGTCTTCTGTTGCACTTTATCAGTTCTGCTGAAATCCAGCTGGAACGAAGTTCATTGTTCCGCCCACGACATAGTAAGGGGAGGGGTGGCTTTTTACTGAAGTTCACGTACTTTGACTCATTAGATTGTCAAAAGTCATACCATGAGTGTTTTTCTCTTGATCAGATGCCTCTGTCTTCTAAATAATGTTGTGTGTTGCTACTTTTTCTTCCTCAGGCAGTTGCAGCACTGGGCCGTAAGGTCCATGACCTGCTCAAATCCTGTCTGTTATTGTATTTTCCTTCCATCTTGCTTGTGTTTTCTGCATCATTGGCACCAGAATGCCTACATTTTTTTTCATCTCTCAGTGTCTGGCTTACCAGCTTTTATCTGCCAAGCCAGTCAGTATTTAAGAGGCATTTGGATAATGGTTTAACTTGGTCAGCTGTGAATTGGTCAGGCAGTTGGACTAGATGATTGCTGTGGGTCCCTTCCAACTGAAATAGTCTATTCTATTCCATTCCATTCCATTTTCTGCTCATTCTGATGAGAGGTCTTTTTCTCAGCAGTTCCACTTGTAAGGTGGCATCCTGTGTTTTACAGATGGTCCCTCCCCTGCTTGGAGCATCCCGAGTTCTGCAGGACTGCACCCCGGTGTCAGATGCCTCATACCTGTGACACCGCCGTAATAGCACGTATTTTGTTTTCAGTTCCTTTGTTTCAAGTAACATCCCCCACCCTGTACCAAGCGTGTTTAAAATTATGTCTGCAGACATATCCTGTCACATCAGCTTTCTCTCTTTTCTCTCAGCGTTTGAGGTGGGGGGGGTTTGTTATTAGTTTGGCAGCAGAGGGAATGTCCATACTCTACAGCACATCATGTCACAGATTCCAAGATGCGATTCTGTTAGAAGCACTGATTAAATTGCTCTGCAACTGGAAGTAGTTTAGTGCTGCATTCAAACTAACTAGTTATGCTGAGAAGCAAGAGTTGTTATTTTTAGGACAAAACTGAGGGTACCATGCTTTCTTTTGCCTGCATAGAATATGGGTTATGTTCTCCCTGCTGCCAAAAGGCAACTCAAAATTTATGTACATCCGTGATCGCAGGCTGGAGACTTAGCTGACACGTGGAGCTTATATTCACTTTCTGAAAGGGGAATCAAAACCTCTAATGGACTGATGTTTCAGAGTAAATAAGCAGAATGTGTAAAGACTGTCACTTAAAATGAAAAGTCATTACAGTGTCTGAACTAAATAATACTGCTGAGGATGCGCTGAGCATCAGATTTTCTCTTATTGAAACAAAATCACAACTTTCATATTTTAGAAAGAGTTAATTAAAACTTGTCTTATCTAGTTAATTGAAGGTAAGTGTCCCTGTATAGAGACAGACAAATTAACATAATATGTCTCAGCTTTTCCTGAATGAAATATTCTTGTCTTTAGAACACTAATTGCTGCAGTGAGAGTTTTGTTAAAAATGAATTGATATTTGCTAAGAGTACAGATTTGACCAATGCAGAAAACATGAGCGACTACAACAGCATTTTGATACTCAGATTAAACAAGGTATTTAAATGATAATACAGTGTTTTTCTAATATGAGGAAAAATATTAGTTTAGCAAATTAATCCCAGTGCGTTGATGTCTTTCATGGGATAGTAGCGCTTTGTTAATCTATCATATTACAGAAAGATTCAAAGTAAAAGCTATTTCTATCGTAGTAAACTGTAGCAACATGTGTAATAACAAGGAAGATTAATTCCTGCCTACACAATTAGGCAATGTATTGACTTAATACAGTTCATGCACATACATAATAAATGGGAGTTTATTATAATATGCATGCAGCCATCTTGAATACACTAATTAGCAACATAATACAGTCAAACATAATCATATATATTTGTATTTTGTTGAGGGCAAATTAAGTCAATGTATTCCAATGTTCTGTATTAGCTGTGTTAAGCAGACAAGGTGTATGGAGACAAAAGAACTAACTGATATTTATTTCAGTAAATCCTTCCTTATGTTGGTGAATAAATATTCCACGGACTACAGATCTCTTGGAGAAGAAGCAAGGCACGTCCCGGAACAGAAGCAATGTATTAATGGGATACATTAGCAGTTTAGAAAATAATCTGTAGCAATCAACAAGGTGCAAGTAACAGCTGAAATGATTTTTCCTGGGTCTCTGGTGGGAAGCCATGTCTGTAGGGACACGGAACTAGAGCAGTCTTGCAAATGATTGACTGTTTACCTCCTCACAGTGTATTTAGCTTTGGTGTGTGCAGCCTTCTCGCTCCCATTTTGCTGTACGGTGAAAGACTGGCCTCAGTCTTTTAGCCAGAGAAGTGCTAGAGACGAGATCCCTGGCTCCTGGGAGACATGCATCCCCATGGATGGCTAGCTTTATTCTGATTCAGGGAGTTCATAACTTTACCTCACTGGTCTTGGTGTCATCTACTTTTCACAAGTACTGGATAAAGCTGGCAGTAAAACTGAGAAAGCTATTTAACATGGCTCACCATCCAGGTTCCTTGTCAGTGGTATTGATGCCCCTCAGCTAGACCTCTTCTACATGCCATGGGTGTGAGAAGAGCTGATCCAGGATTTCCTATCCTTGCTGGGTGTGCCAATGGGCTGTGAATAACCTCTAGGTCATGACACCAACGTGGCTGAGGGCTGCTCTTGATGTTCTTAAATGTACTTTTTTCTCTTTGTTATTTGAAATTTAAAATAAAACAAATAAGAACAAAACCCAGCCCCCCCCAAAAAAAACCCAAAAAAATCCAACAAACTCTAAACTGCAAATACAAGTAATGGGTCTGTAGGAAGAGACATCTCTGTTACTTGGAAGATGTTTCCAAGTAGTTTGGAGTTTGCCACTAATAAACTTGGAGTGACTGAACTCTCAGTGTAATTGCCTGCATTGTGGCTTAACTATTAAATTCAGCTTATTAGGGCCATCTTCTGTATAGCACTGTCTAATATAGCATTTATCAATCATATTAAAACATGTAGTAGTGCATAGATTTTCGTTAAGCAGTGAATAGATTCGTGTTTGCTATCACAGAGATGTTGTTAACACATTAGCTCGGGTGACAGTTTAGTATGAATGACCACTGTTGTGTTGTGCTATGTCTTGGATTTGTGACCAAAACTGTGTTGATAGTACAGCATGGTTTAGTTATTGCTGAGCAGTGCTTACACATCACCAAGGGCATTTCCGTTTCTCACGCTGCTCCACCAGTGAGTAGACTGGGGCGTACAAGAAGCTGGAAGGGGACACAGCCAGGACTGCTGACCCCAGCTGACCAAAGGGATATTCCATACCATATGACATCGTGCTCAGCAATAAAAGCTGGGGGAAGGAGGAGGAAGGAGGGACATTCAGAGTTACGGAGTTTGTCTTCCCAAGTAACTGTTATGAGGGATGAAGCCCTGCTTTCCTGGAAAAGACCAGGCACCTGTGTGTGTGTGTATATATATATATACACACACACATATATATATATATATATAAATAAAATTAGTTTTAAAAGACGGATAGATGTATCACAGATACCTTAATGAAATATTCCAGTGGTAACAAAAACATGAAAATTATTTATTTTGCACTGAAATTCAAGCATTATGCATATACGAATATTACGCACCAATTAAAAGGCAATTTGAGAGAAGGAACAGCATCCTGAGTGTCAGGGGAGCCAAGATTCACGGTTGTAACTGACGGGCTTCCCTGACTGCAGCTTCTGAGCTAGGCATTTCAGTGACACATAATTTACAAGATAGAACCGTGTTATATGAGTTATGTAAATGACTCTAAATTATTATTCTGCCATCAATAATACAGCAATTTTAGGAACTCCTAATTTACCTAGTAGGAGAGGGTTTCATGTGACATATGGAAATGAATGGGCCACACATGCTTCTCTTGCTTAAACCAGAGCACTTTGGACTGTGTGATGAGCCTATAATATTCACATGTCACAAAGCATTTTTCTAAACAGTGAAGTATCTGCCCTTGGTATTAAAGATAAGGGGAGTCCCACTTGACAAAAAGAGGGACAACCATTTTGGTTTTACATTGTGCAGTCTTCTTGTTTTGAATCTTCCCTAAAAATAACCCACTTCTGTCAATCTAGGCAGCACATTGATTCTGTGAGCAGAAGCTACATTCATATGATGTAAATGCTAATTTTTTTTTTCTGTTAAAAAGATATATAAAATATGAGGGCTAGATATTTCAACTTGGTGTAAATCAGCAAAATCTGTTCACTCCAGGTAAAAGCAACCTGATGTACAACAACTGAGGATCTGGATTTTGACAAAAATGCAAAATAAAAGTTCCTGAACAGCTTTAGACTTCTAATGAGAAAATAAAATTAATTAGAATAGTATTGAGACACATTCCTTAAAAGTATTTTAAATTCAAAGTTCTTAAAAATCACTGTCTATCCTTGAACACAATCATAGATCCTGAAAAACACCAAGCTTCAGGAAAAAAAATATTAAAGAACTGTGATATATGTCATGTGTGCTTTTTGATTAGTAGAAAATGGGTGCCTTCTTATAGAAAAAAATTTAAGAAAGTAAGAGAAAAAATCAATGTTTAATTTAGTAAGGGGTAACTCAAAGTATACTTGAGGTGCTGATGGAAATTATCTTCAGTTTGGACTCAGGGAAATAAGGTCACAAATATTTTTATTATAGACAACTATAAGTTAACTTATAACTTATTGCTTAAAGAAAAGCTACAAAACCAGTCTTTCATACCTTTGTAGTGTTGCTAGTTCCTCATGGCAGAAGCCAGGAAATCTACAAAACTGAATAACAGTGAAGGGAAATAAGGTCATTAAAATATTTTTTTAAAAAATTACTCGATCATGATAGTTAAGCACTTCAAATGGATGAAAGTGAACCATGTTTTGTGTGGGTGTCATTATTAATTTTTTTAATTAAATGCTGTGCAGAAGTAACATCTGAAAAAAAGAATTAATATATTGAACGGATATTTTTTATTAAAAAACATAGAAACCCCAGGCTCTTATTTTTCCACAATATACCTGAAATATTTTTTCTGTCTTAAGTGTAAAGATGTTTCCAAGGTGTGGATGTTCCTCCCCATACATGTTCTTTTTCTAATATTCCCAAAGAAAAATGGGAATGGGGCAGGCAAGAATAAAAAGGAAGCAAATTATAGAAAGACGGCTAGTTTCAGTTTGGGGAGCTTTTATAAAATTTAAAAATGAGAATTTTCCGTTAATGTGACTTCCAAAAAATGTAGTATTAGTCATCATTAATCGTAAAGAGACAATTTTGCTCGGGTTGCAATATGAGAAATTATCAGTGAAACACTTCACCTTGGATTCCTCCTTGTAGTGTCAGGTTATTTAGGATAGGGTATATGCTTTATCCATGAATTTAAAGAGGAAAAAAACAAGCAAATATGGACCACAGCTGGCCTTGTCTATTGTGTAACCTCAATCTAACAGGGACATCAAGCAGCATAAAATGAGGAAACATACATTGATCTCAATGGAGACCTAGAAGTGGCCTGTGCAATGGTATCTCAATCTACCTCCATGAGGACAAGTTTACTGTGGCACTGTTACTGTTTATTTGACTTTTCTGTCCAGAAAGAACTCCAAAACTTGAACAATTTCCATAGGAGAAGGTAAGGTTTGTGTAATATGCCATGCTAGTATAACAAGAAAGTGAAGTTCTAAATTTACCTGCTCTGCCTTCCCCTACCAAGGAGACTTGACTTTGATTTTTAAGAACGGAAAGGTATAGATGGCTGCAGAGACAGAGTTATGGGATTTTGGTTTTGCAGTGTGGTTGCATTACTGGACTACTTTATTTGTGTGCAGCATAACATATATGATTGTAAATCATATACCAAACTATTGGTTACCAAAGTTGCAAATAGCTGATGGAAAACAAACACATATAAAATGATGTAACGAAACAATGAGGAGGAATTAGTGGATGATTAATGAATCAGTATTCAGCCAGAGCAGTCTATAAGAGCACGGACCAGTTAATAACAACTTTCCTTTGACTTTTATATAGTTAACATAATTCTGCTTTACTAGTAGACTACTGAAGTTGAATTACTGAATGAATTACTAAAATGATGACTAGAGTTAACATTTGACATTTTTGGAGTAGACAATGAGGAAAATAAAGACTGAAAAGTTTACTGGGTCATGCATTATTTCCCTCTAAAGGGACATGGTTAATTAATTGTTTGTTCCAGGGATTTCTTTGATCCATTGTCAAATGTAGTGTTGATTTAAGACAATTATTCTTAAATTTGGATCAGAACTATGATAGTGCTCATACTGTAATCTGTATATTTAAGGGACTGAGGTCAGTATGCGAGGGTGCCTCAGTTTATTGCTCATTGCTGTTCTACAGCAGCTCCAGGGCAAAGTGTTTGGCATCTCTTTCCCAGTAGTCTGGTAACACACAGTGTTAGAGCTCCTACCCAAAGATAATGTCATAAAGATCCAGACACATTAGTGTTTCTGTCTCCTAGAAATTCTGTTCAGTAAATGCTAGCTAGTTGTGTATGCAATACACAAATTTTGGATGCAGCTGATGGAAGGAGGAGCTAACAAGAGCCACATTTAAACTGGAATGGCAATATGAAAGAACATTTTTTTGATTTTTTTTTTCCGAAGGAGTAATCACATAAAATAATTGCAGACCATATTGTCCATTTTGTTTTTCTTTGAGAAATACAACAATATTGTTATAAAAATATCAGTATATTAGATAATAAAACTGCTATTTATCCCTAAGTTCGAGCTAACTTTAATACAACATTAAAGTAATAATAATAATAAAAATTTTGTCTATAAAGTTACACAGCAGTACAAGTGCATGCAAAACTCCTTCAGCAAAATATGCAACTGAAAAGCTCGAATCCTCTCTCCCTCCAACAGTCTTCCAGGTGGTGTCTAGGAAATAAGAGAACTTCAGCATGTGAATTTAATCTGGGTTTGATTCTGAATATCCAGTAGCCCTGGAAGCAGCCTTTTCTAAAGTAGATTGATTTAATGAGCTAAATAGCAGCATGATCACTGCATCCTGTCGGTGTGATGCCTGGCCTTAAAACACTTCAAAACAGGCATTTTTTTTTTTGTACAGACTCAGTAGTGTCTTGAGTTTTGACTTTGTGGGAGAATCAGAAGTAAGTTCTGGACCTTTCAGTTTACTGCCATGCTGGTAAGTACCTGATTCGCTGCTGATAATCACTTTCCTCTTCATTAATTACATTTCTGTTTTTGTATTGGCACTTCACGTAGCCAGTACTGTATATTCCAGTACTAATGAATTTGATTGCACTATACAAGATAATGGATCAAAGTAGTGCAGTGTCAACTCTTCTATGAAGGAACATGAACACCTGCATTAGTATTTTATGTTCTAGCAGCTTGCTGCTTTCTTCATGACGTTGTATTTATTCTGTCTTGACTTCTAGCTCTGATCATGATGAATGCACGTATTCTTAATTTCTCATAGGGAGGATGGCAAGCACTGTAATAGATAACTTCAGAGCATAATAAAAAGAAAAATGCAATGAGCCATATTTAGGACTCTAACCATTTTCTCTTGTTCATCACTTTTCTTATTTCATCACTCAATTTGAGTGATGAAAAGGGAGCAGTATGATCTATGTGAATGTGTAATCCTTTTCTTACTTGGGAGGCTTCAAATACTGCCTTGCTGGGCTTTTGAAGTGGCATGATTATGCCTGAATTGCACATTGCCAAGAAGAAATCCATTTTTCTAAGAACATAGTAAAGTAAAATTATCAAGATTATAATGAAGTTATGGTTTATTTGAGCCAGAAAAAAGACAGCTACAAACTGACCATTTTATCAGCTTTTTTTCTCATCCCTACATGCAGTTTAACTTTTGCACATTCCTATTAACTTTCCAATTTGTTTCTGAAGATGATATTATGCATGGTCTAGTAGAAATCAGCTTGACTTTTCCAAGAAGACTGGTAGAGAAAAATTGATGGGCAGACATCAGCTAGTGTTTTGAAAATTTAGATTAGTATTTTCATTTAGGGAGTAGGGAAAATTTAATTCAAAAGCATTATACTTCTAGACCCTTAAAACTGAACTTGTCTTGAAGAGGCTTCAGATCTTTCAGGTAAACTGTACTAACCTCACTAAAGTCAGAAATAAGATGCTTTTCTAAAGAAAAAAAATAGTGTTAAGCCAACATATTACTTTGCAAGCTATATTATTAAAAAATCATCAAAAATAATCTTTCCAACAACCAGCTTTAGTCTTCTGGGTCAACTGATACAATTTCCCCCCTTTTGAAGGGTCATGGTGCAATTTTAGACGTGTTCAATAGCAAAAATATGGACATGGGCGGTGTGGAAACACCAGCAGTTAAAAAAATAGTCTCAGATCTATTTATTCATGCAGCAGAATTCCTTGCTGCACAAGGAACCCAGCTGGATACTACAGCAAGCTGCTGTTGAACGCAGACAGAGGCGGTGGTCTCAGGCACTGGTCCCAATAACAGAGGTACTGCTGAAGGTGCAGTAGCAAGGTTGGATTCTGAAACCTTTTTCAGAACAAGGTACTCTTAAGTTTTCGGAGTGATTAACTATTCTAGCTGTGATATGCTTTCTGAAATTAAAATCCTCATGAGGAGAATCACTTTGAAAAACTGAGGCTTAGCACTTAATTTTATCAGAAAAAACTTTCAGTGCCTGAAAATGCTCCAGATATGGGAAGATGTAGGTTGGCTGACTGGTTTTATGGCCTTTCATGGAGAAAAACATAACAGCTCCTAATAGCTCAGGAGTATGGATGAGCAAACGAAGGTACGGTGGAGTCAGGTGGTGACAGGGCTGTCTCTGGCAGTAACCACACTGATCAGCTGGGCACCATTGGGTCAAAGCTTGAAAACCTGGGAGTGACAATACAGGTGAACAGCACCCACTGCTGTTCAGTCCAGAGTCTGCTTGTCTGAGTATGGTTTCTTTCTTACCTAGAAGAGATGAGTGATGTTTAAGTGGAAAGACAGCCAGCACAAAACTGCGGCTCACAAGCATGCACCTACAGTGGCAGAACTGCTGAAGTAAAATGCAGAGTACAGACCTCAAAGCTGGGGCCAACATATTTTTGAACAGTTTTAAGAAGCCCGTGTGTTTTTGATCAACAGTAAGGAAACAGTTATTGAGTATTTGGAAATCTGGACAGAAATGGGAGGTCGAAATAACCGCTTGTGTGTCCTTGGGGGAAGAACTACATGTACATCCTTTTTCCACAGAAAACCCAAACCTCTGGTAAGCCTGAAATGGAAGTGGAGTTAGGAGCAGATCCTAAAAGAAACATGGCAGGCCTAGGCCATATGTAAACAGACAATCCCTTAGCGCTTGTTGAAGAGCTGTGTAGTCGAGTGGGTTAATGATATCGCTCCGTTAAGGAGAAATAGCTAAGGAAAGAACCATGACTGATAGGTAATAGATCCGGTTTGGAAGAGCTCTCAACCGGTCAGGACCTATTCTGCCCCCAAAAGTTAGGATGGCAAAGCTAAAGCCTGAGAAAGCTGGATGCTTTCAAGATTTCTTCATGCCTGGGGCAATAATTAAACACTATAATATTCTTGATTTCTATCAGTTATGAGGAGACAGTATTATGAATTCTGATCTCTCTCCTAATAACACAACTAAAGCATCTCTATGGGGTCTGCAGCAACTGTTTTCATATAAGGATAATAAAATCTATAACTTTAACTGGCTTTCATGTGACAGATACTTTTGTCCTTTTTAAAGTACTGACCGTATTGTTTACACTTCCACGCAGTTTTTTTTCGAGCCAAGGCTACATTTTCTCTGTCTTGATTTTTTCATCCTTTCATTTCATTCCATTTCCTTTGCCCGTTCCTAGACCTTTCAGCTCTCCTGATCTAGCTTCCCCGCCACCCTCTGCTCATCCTCTGCTCCTGCTACACGTGCTACCCAGCTCCGGTACTTCCTCACAGCTGTATACTCTTTCCTCCTCGCATCGCTAGTCTCACTGGCAGCAGCTAGAAAGAAGTATATTGAATAGTAATTGTGACTGTAACTGCTCATGGGATAGGGAAAATGGAAAACAGAAGCAGCAAGTTTTTTTTTTAAGAATGCCACATTATGATTTAGCAAATTGAATCTGTGTTTTCAATGCTTTGGATATGTATTGAGACTCTTCTCTACCTTATCACACAGACAAATTAATAAATTAGGTTGAAGGATGGAAAGTTCTATCGAAATGCACTAAAGCTATTTTGCTTTGTTTTCGGAAAACAGATACATATTGTAACAGAACTACCAACTTCAATCTACAGTTTAAAAAATTATCACCATTTATTTCCCTTTCTGCTATTCTAGCCGTTTTGTACAGATTCTTGTGATATTAAAGGCAAAGCATCAAGTGTAATTGGATCCTGGTCCCAGAGGTTTACTGTTCAAAGATGATATCGTCTGTGACTGCCATTGACTACAAAGGGCCCAGGACGTTACAGAATACATAGTCTGAGCGCAGCCATGCAGAATGTCTGTCTCCTTTCTTTAATGAAGTGAAAAACATCACCAATCACTGCTGTAGCTTATTATATAACTTGAAATAAAATACTGTGTATTTCTATCTAACTTTTGTTAAGTAATAACTGTATATAAGACTTTTTCACACAGATATAAACATACATTTGTCTGGTTGGGCAGCATTTGCAGGAAACCTGTAACATATAATTGCTCCGACTTGCACTTGCTTTTTGTTTGTGCTAATTAATGAGAAATCTGCACGTGGCTGAGAGGGGTAAAAAGGAAGGTAATTAGAAAAATAAGACTATACCTCCATACACACACGCGCAGAAGCCACGGTGATAGAGTTCGCTATTTTTTTCAGTTTATTTTTTGTGGAGATCAAACTAGTAAGTTGTTTTATATGCTCCCTACATACTGTGGCATTTTGCATTATTGTCAATATACTGTTGCATAACGAACATGGTGGCCTGCTGAAGCATTCGTTTAGTATTATATATATATATAGGCCAAAAATATATGTTAGATATCCATTGTATTTTGAAAATCTTCATTCCAGCTACTTCTCTAAAAGAAGGATTTTGCAATATTGAAATAATTTTTCTCGCAGTATTAATAGTAAGGCTTAAGAAGGAAACATTTTATTTAATAAGAGTAGGGGGTTGTTTTCAAAGATGATGCTCTTAAAAAACACAAAAATGTTATAAGAACTTTCCTTGGTCATGAAAATATTACAGCTGTGATGAACACCATAACTTGCACACCCCTCTAAGTAAATATGATAGAAGCTATATTAGTTGTGCTGGCATAGTCTACGGTAGTTAATCTGGGATTCTTCTAGAGGCAGTTGAGAGATACAGGATAGTCCAGAGGGAAATTCATATCACCCATCACAAGTATTTAAAGACTGCATGGGGCTGCTCACCTGCTGCAGATGTCTGCCTCCCCGCTTTATGGAAGGAACATACGTAAATGGCATAGCTGAGGTGGCTGTACCTTACTTAGTTAAGGCTTTATGACATCTGAACAGTGGAGCTCAGATTTTTTTTCCAGGCATACATGAACTTAGTGAGTAACGAGCTAAACAAAAACCTTTGTTTACTGTAGCAATAACATGAAGTTTTGAACTCAGTCATTTAAATAGAGTGGTAATATGCATAGGTGTCCATGACAATTATATTACAGCGAAAATATGTGTGTTCACCAGAAAAGGTGGATCAGGATCAATAACTCGACTGCTCATTGCCTAATATTCTTAGATGTATTACATCAGTGGTATTTGGGAAAGGAATCGACACATCAGTAGTAAAGAATTTGCAATACAGTTTCTTCGTCCTTGGTAATATATCTGTTGCTTATTGCATACTATTGCATCCAGTAAAGTAGATTGTTTTCCAAAGGTGGAAACATTTCAGAAAGCATTGATATGAGAGCTGAGGGTCTAATCATGTGGGGACATTTGTAATTGGATAGCATATGTAGTTTACCATGACTGTTAGTATTGCAATACTGCAGTAATGGAGATCTTCCTCACCACATATGTTCACTCTGTTAGCTGGATGAATACCAGGAGAAGACTGGTACCACAGAGCTGACAAAGATACTCATTTAAATTAGAAGCTACAGCAAGCAACACTAAATAAACAAATAACATTTTTTGCTGAGATAGTTTTTTGTTTATTTCTTTTTGTTTCGTTTAAATCTCTTGTGCTGTCACAGAAAAGTATTTTAATTTAGTAAGTCAATAAAAACTCTATTTTATTGTGAATTGTTCTGTTCTTTGTGATTTGTTTTTTGTTTAATTTTGTTTTTTTCCTAGGCTAAAAGCTGCCATTCTGTGGTGACTGATAACTTATTTTGCTCCTTTGGTGTCTTGCCGTGCATACTTGAAGAGCATCTTCGAACTTACTCAGAGCTTGTTTTCCTTTCTGCTTCTGATTGGTTTTGCTGCCAGTTTATTTCATTACCTGTGCCTAAAGGCTGTTTGCTTCTGTGGGAGCAGCACATGCGTCTTCTGATTTTTGCCATAAGGTAGGCTTTACTTCTCTGTGTGATATCATCTTGATTACATTCAGCAGCACATTCCCTGAAAGGCAATTATGACAACGCTCTTTGCATACACAGAAATAAGCATTTGCATTTTCCCATTGGAATTTACCAGCTAGATCTTCTCCCTGGCAGCATGACTTCTCCCTTTCCACTTCCTACAGGGCAGTGTGTGTTGGAAGTACGTGCTGGTGTTACCTGTGTGTGAAAGGCAGGGCTGTGCAGGCGACGACGGGGAAGATCAGGCTCCCAACGAATTAAGGAGCAGGAATTATGGGAAGGAAGATTTGTTAGGCTATAAATTCCTTATCTCTTTCCAAAAACAGAACACTATAATCGTCTCTGTGGGTGAAAACGTTTCAGTGAAGAAAGCTTACACAAACCTAAACTTCATTTTATGTCCCATTTTAGCCAATGAGGTTAACTAGTACAGTGCCATTGTATTATATTTGATTAAACTCTACAAATTTACAGAAAATAAGGATCATCAACACCAACAATAATAGTTCCAATTCATCTGGCTTCACAGACTGGACCTTGTCAAGGATATTGCCAAATTATTTGAAGCACTACAGGAGAAAAAAGGGGTTGAGTCATCTGTGTAAGTGTGAATAAAGCAAGATCTTGTGTCACTTTGTTATACACCGTACCTGTGCTGTCATGCTCCCTTCTTACTCATCAGTCACAGTACAGGAGTTTTCCATAGTTATGTATGTGTTTACTAAATTATATCTTTTAGTAAGTGACTTTTCCCAATCTGTTATTCTCACTCTTTAGCTCCCATTGTGTTTTGGCTGCGTTTCAAAACAGAGCAGTACCTGCATCCTTTAAAAACAACAGCAAAGAATATCTCTTGAATGAAGGTTGTCCTCCCACGTCTCTTAGCCAAAGCACTGATGTGTCTGAGCTCTGTCACTGACTGAGTTCTCCAACACGTGGCGATGAGTCCTGCCAGCGTTATGGGAGAACCAGGCCCCCCAGCTGGTCACCACAACCGGAATGTATCTGTCTCATCTCGCTTACTGATAATGCACAAAAAGTAATCATATTGCAGCGGAAACTGCATCATGAAATATTATGTTTTGCAGATGTCATGGCAGAAGAACAAACCTGCATCTGGGAGAAGCTGGAGATACAGATAACTGGATTCATTTTAACCCAGTGGCTATCTAAATTAACTCGAAGTCATGTCCTTCAAAAATACAAATTCTAATCTTCCTTCCCTGCATTTGCCTACATGTATTGCTTTGTTGGACTGATCTGAATTATCTAGACATCCATAAAACCAGAATGTCTATTATCACTTCCTCCAAGCTGGTCACAAAAATTCACATCCAGTCTCACTTAGGAAATGATACCACATAATTTCTGGTTAATCACTTCTGCGGGCCAAAGCCTATTTAGGAAACCCTGGTGAAATCTATCTGGTTTTTTCCACTGCAAAAAGAGAGTTCAGATCTCAAAGCTGACAGTGGAGGAAACTGCCAACAAGAGCAACTGCTCCTAATGCCCAGGTGAACTCAATATGTCAAGAGCTTATGGAGATTGGAGAAGCTGCACGGAGATCCCCGTCTTGCTAACACTCCTAGAGTAAGAACACAGGTAAAAGATTAATCTTAATAACCTAATTTCTGGGCCTTTAGTTTGAGAGATAATTTTGCACATAAAATGAACACAGAAACAGCGCTCAGAAGAGATAATACTACTGGTGGTAACATGCTTGCTAGAATAAGTTAACTGGTTTTTTTGTATGTGTTTTTATGCAACAGGAGAGCGAAGGCTGTGAGCATGTGCTGGGATGAATCTGCAGTTTGTTGCTGTTGAAATGAGAGCTGTGGCATTTGTTTGGCTGGCTGCAGAATTAGCTCACAGGTTGGCGTGTTAAGATAATTGGCTAATTGGCATGGAGTTACCTCAGTTTGCTGGCTAATAAATAACAGCAGCTGGGAAGCTGCTTTAGTTGTGATACCATGAGTGGATGGTGGGAGGATGCTGTGAAGCAGGAGTGAGTCACTACAGGTAGTATAAAATTAAGGTGGTCTTCTATGTCATCCACGGTTCTTGTGTAAAGTTCTTAAGCACTTCGTTGAGTTGTTTCTTAGTACACTAGAAGGTTAAAATGCTAGCACAGCAGTGTTCTTCAGGTAAAAAAAAAAAAAAAGTTGTTCGCGTGCCTCTATGCACTTTTAAGCTGAATTCTCTAGCTGTTTCCTTAGAGGTAGTGAAATGATTTAAGGATATAGTTCAGCTCCAAGTTTCTTTGTGACTCTATTTTAATGGAGTTTATCAACTTTTTGGAACAGTTGCTAAATATAATGCTTGTAATAAGAGATATTCTATTTTCCAAGAAAAAGTTAAGTAAGAGAAATTAAGTTAAGTATGTGCCCTTTCATACAGGAGTATTGTTGCAAATAAAGTGACGTTGAAAGGCACATGACAACAAGTGCCGAGATAAATGTTGTGTTAAGAAAGTGGAACAGGTCAGAAGATGGAAATGTATTTCAATTTCTTTCTTAAGCCTGTATGCAGCAGAACATTACTTTGACTGTTTCAGCTAAACGAAGAAAAGTGTGGATGTTTCAGTAACACAGTAAGAATAGGGGAGTGGAGGGGCATGATGCTTTCTTTGGTCTGCTTTCTGGTGTCATCAACTCCTCAACGTGCTGCTTTGAAATGGTAGGTCCCTCTGAGGATGATGTACAGATAAATTTTCTGTGAATCAGATATTTCTAAAGAGCACCTGTATTTACCTTTGATAAATGTTCGATTTCAACAAATGCTGACATTCTCGGATAATTTCCCTAGGCAGCTAATACGTAAGTTTCTCTACTGTAGTTTTATTCTCCATTGGCCAATTCCTCAACTCTTTAATCCCTTCAGTTCTAACAAGTTGCCCAGGTTGTTTGCAGCTGCCAAACAAAGGATGGCAAGGGGTTCTTCACTGTCTTAAATAACCTTTGGATTTCAGAAGAGTGTCACCCTGTGGTATTTAACTGATATGTAATAGGTTTGGATAGCTTATTTTCCCATTTTATTTCATGCCTTAATAGTTATACAGAGTTTCTGGGTATTGGGCATGATCAGGTTTTGTTCTTGTATTAATTTGCATGAAGGGGAAAAAATGTCCTCAAAAAGTAGTTCCATTATCAAAACCAGCAATAGAACTCATGGGACATTAAACTTCCCTAATTACTATAATTTAAATTTACAANATTAATACCCAGAAAACCTATTATAAATAAAAGCTTTTAAGCAGGAGAGAATTAAATCCACTAAATTCCATTAGTGACATCTGATATAGAAACACATTAAGAAGGCTAAACACCACACTGGTTGCTTACTTAGTTAAATCCATTAGTATTAAATACATTCATTTCATCAGCTGCTCGGTTCAAGGGATCCAGGCTTGAAATCTGTTCTTTTGAAGTGCATAAGGTGACTTATTTTAGATGAGAGGTAAACAGTGACTGGTATCTCACAGGTTTCGCACATTATGTGCATACCTTGTCATTATAAAAGAAAGAATACAAAGTTTTGACTTGGCTTTCAAATACAGAAATGCTGAGAAAGATATATGCAGCACTGTGAAGTAAAAAACGATGTAGAATAGAATTAGACCCCTTTTATGATGCTAATGCTTCAGAGAAAACCACATGAAGAAGAGACTGGAAAGAGACTAACGTTATTCTTGGGGAGCTCAGTCCAAAGCACAGAGCAGCAAATGGAAAACGTTTATTTCCTTTGGGCTTAATCAGGCTTGGATTTTGTTTGCTATTAATGAAGCCACCCAGTTAAGAGAAAATTAAAGTAAACAGACCTACAGCATTATGCAGAAAAGCCTTGCACATCAAAATGCTCACAAACCTTAAAAAGGGAAAATGTCCTTAAAACAAGCAAGATGATGTGGGAGAAGCAATGAAAGTATCTCCTAGGAGAAAGAACTTGATGTTGTCAGGTGTAGGGAGAGAGTAAGTTTGGCAAACAATTCAATGGGAGTGGGGGACAATCCCTGTGGTAGAGAATAAGCAGCAGAGATATGGGTGGCCTGTTGGGAGGTCAGCTGCTCAGCCCCATGAGACCACCAAAAAGCAAACAAGAATAGTAATGGATGAGATTAGAAGAAATTGTGTCCTGGCATTTACAAAGACAGTTTTCCATGTGTTTGTATGTGGATGAGGGCCAGTTACTTTGCATTACAGAGTAGTTTGAATGACGGCGTTACATTTTGCTTTAAAATAGGAAGTGCATACGTGTGCAAGCTGGTGCGTAGGGTTATACTGTTTAAACTGGTTATTTGATGACGATGCTTATCTCGAAGTAGAGACAGCAGTGACAGGACGAGGGGTAATGGTTTTAAACTAAAACAGGGTAGGTTTAGGCTGGATATAAGGAAGAAATTCTTTACAATGAGGGTGGTGAAACACTGGAACGGGTTGCCCAGAGAGG
>Ga0065711_1003461_pt1 | contig 30861 bp, 19 predicted proteins | sample Hoacrofraction12_FD_59098 | JGI IMG/M metagenome (GOLD analysis project Ga0065711, IMG submission 59098) | Hoatzin crop microbial communities from Cojedes, Venezuela - Epithelial fraction 12 v2 (version 2) | ecosystem: Host-associated > Birds > Digestive system > Esophagus > Crop | place... | reverse complement strand
TTGGGAGGAGGAGCCAAGCGAGAACTTCACCTGACGGACGGGTCGACGGGCCTGAACCTCTCTTCCCCCCCCAAGAAGGGACGCCTTTTTGGTAAGAGTCGTGCCTCTGACTTTGTCAGACATATCCCCGGGAACACACGGTTAACTAAAGCGCTAAACTATTACTTTGAGCTCAACTTTTGTAGACAGTGAATTTATCAACGGCAATTCTGAATCTGTGATAACTGTCGCTTGAATAAATTACCTTTTGTTTCAACTTTGCTAAACTGTTTCAGTGAAAGTCCTTGGAAGGGCTCTGGCAGGTTAGCTGAATATCAGACTCCCCTTACCCCCCACTTTTAACGCCACAGGGTGTACTCGATCCCCTCATCCAGATCAATGATAAAGATATGAAATAAGATGGGGCCCAATACTGAGCCCTGGGTAACATCACTTGTGACCAGTCACCGAATGGATTTAACTCCATCCACCAGCACCCTTTGGGTCCGGTCATCCAGCCAGTTTTTTTACCCAGTGAAGAGTATGCTTGTCCAAGCCATGACCAGCCAGTTTCTCCAGGTGAATGCTGTGGGAGACAGTGTCAAAGACTTTACTAAAGTCCAGGTAGACAACATCCACAACCTTTTCCTTATCCACTAGGTGGGTCACCTGGTCATAGAAGGAGATCAGGATGGTTCAAGCAGGACATGCCTTTTGTAAACCCATGCTGACTGTGCCTGGTCACCTGGTTGTCCTGTGTGCCATGTGATGGCACTTGAGACGATCCGCTCCATAACCATCCCTCACACTGAGATCAGGCTGACAGGCCTGTATTTGCTTGAATCCTCCTTCAAGCTCTTCTTGTAGATGGGGGTCACATTTACTAACCTCCAGTCAAATGGGACCTCCCTAGTTATCCAGGACAGCTGATAAATTATTGAAGGTGTCTTGGTGAGCGCTATCATTTGAATGTATCTGAACTGAAGCAGACAAAGGAGAGTAATAGCTACCATTTCTGTTAAAATAACAAATAAATAAAAAGCACCACTACTGACTGAGAATCAGACAGCAAATGTTCAAAAATAGTGCTACGAAATACTCTAACCCCTTATCTATTGAACTTTTCTGATTCTTCCTTAAATGATACTTATAAGGTGTGTCTACCTTACTGTTTTCACTCAGCTGAAAAACATTCTGTTAAATGTACCCTCCTGATCTTGCCCACTTACCATACTTCAGTTCATACTGTAGAGCAGTCTTTGAGGGAGTAAACTTTCATCCTCTTAGATGAAATTAAACTGCTAATGGGCATCTGCTCATCAAAACTAGCAGAACAAGTCGACAACAATGCCCTAAAATCCACATAGTCTAGATGTTGGGTTTTCAGCTCTTTCACTGTACTGATTGGATTGCACTATGTACTCTTACATAGTTGGCCATAGTAAGGTACAGTAACATTAGTCCTCAAATTTCTAAGTGGCATATATGCTAATTAACTATACTCTACAAATCTTATCCAATTATATAGCTACCAATTCTGCAATTTCAGGACAGTATCAAAACTCTTTAGAAAAGATCAACACTGGCAAGGATAGGAATCTCCATCTATCTTTGTTAGATTTGTCAGATTCTTTCGATGCCAGAGAGATGCTCTTGTACATAATCCTTGTTAATCTTAACCTTGACAAGCAGTTGTAACATTGAAGTGTAACACAGACAACTTCGCTTAAAATGTTGTACAATTGTTTTGAAGTAGCATTCTTTGTAGTGCTAATTAAATGAGACAGTATCTCATCATATATTAATGATTCCAGAAATTGCAAATGTCAGTACTGTCAATGTTCTTACACTGCTGTGACATAAGTAGAATAAGCTGGGTTTGAATTACTGACCTCGTTATTCCCTCATTCCATTTTCTCTATCATCAACAATAATGTTCAAGTAACAAATAATTTCAGCAAATAATATTCAACATTTTTTCTGAAACTGAAGGTTCTGTTTTAAATGCTGCTTTCACAATAAACTGCAACACTTGCATATTCCTTTAAGTATGAAGGTATTAAAATTGATTGAGAACTGGGAACATTAGGAACCAGAACTAAATGAATAATGACTTTTCCTACTTTCTGCTTTCTCTCCTTCTTGCTTTTCAAAATGCAGGTAATCTTTAAAACAGAAACCTCATTTTTATTTGAAAGGTTTTATTTTTTAAATGTCTAATTTTGTATGTATTTCCCAATCTTCAGTTTAATTTATTTTGAAAACATGAAAATAATGTTGTATTGACTTTATATAAAACTTTAAAAATATTTTCAAAATTAAATGACTGAAAATCAGCCTGAACTTAAATTACATTTTTAATGTATCTAAAATCAGCTAACTTAATTTTTTTCTCAGAGCTTTAAGAAGTCTTTTTCAGAAATAGATAATGCTTCTGCAGACACAGAAATAATTTTTTCATTCTATGAATTTAGCACTAAATTTCAACATTATTAATCTGTAGTTATAAACACAAGGTAGCTGATTTGGTTTTGGTTCCTAATTCACATCAATTTCTCAAATAATAGTGCAGTAAAATTCGAAGAAAATAAATTCCAGACTCGTCTATTTTGATGAAGTAATAACTAAGAAGTCCTGTAATATCTGAAATTTACTTATTTAAGTATTAAGACACTGCTTAGATGCTTAACAGATGGCCATGGTTCACAAATTCTTCTTCAGATCCCTCATAGTAAAGCAGTAAAAGCTGAAATGCTTCTCCTGTTAGTGACAATAGCAAACCTCCTATTGACTACAATGTTGTGAATCAGGCTGAGCCTGCACAGGACCAGGATCTGACCACACAACCTGCAGCCAGGAATGTAAATTAGCATGTGTTAACTATATGGGGGTGTCAGAGGAAAATGCAATTTGAATTACATATTTGGTCTCCAAATTTCTCGCAAAGCTCATTTTTCTGTTTGTTGCTCTGGAGAAGCAGAAATATAAACAAGTTTGTCTTCATCAGTCTTGCTCCTTTACTATCAAAGTGTCTCTTACTCAAAAGTTGAAAGCTTCAGTGTTTTTTTTCAGTTCTTTCTGACTCTAACAGTTATGTTTATTCAATCAAAATGAGAAAACCATATTGATGATGTATGTAATAATGTAATCAGATCGGGACAACTTTTTGTGAAGAATGCTGGGTATCAGTACAGTAAACAGCATGCAATAAAGCCAAAAGCTAAAACATTTTTAAAAATATTAGTGAAAAATCACTCCCACAAGAAAAGAAGAAGGCTTCCTCCCCACTCACAATGCCAAGATCATTATTACAGCTTACAATTCATTTACCATGTCTCTGATTTATCCTCAGGAAGGAAGGCAGCTGGGAATAGGCTGTACCAATTTCTCATGCTGTGGGAATGTACTCTAGTTTCTGTGGCAACTCAGGGAAGTCCTTATGTCAAACACTGCTATCCCACTTGCAGTGCCATCAGTTCGGGCATGTGCAGCAAGTCTGTCACTTCCCTGAAGCACCAATCCCACTGTGACTTTGCAGATGGTCTGTAAAAGCTGTGGCCAAGCTGGCCAGAAATACTGGAGTAGATAACACGTTATTCCAGAAATGGATGTAACTCACTTCTGTAGCTACACTATGCTGTTTTCTTTATAGGTCTTTATGTTTTGTTTCAGAGCTTTGGCCCAGTTCTCAGAAAACATAACTTCTTGTGCAGAGATAAATGTTTAGAGTTTTACTAATCAAATCAGGTTTGGCATCTCCTAGCAAATGTGTTTGCTATTTAGTATTTTTTTCTCCTAAAATGACGCTTTATTTACTCATGTTTTTGTTTCACTTTGGAGCTTCCAAGGAGTCAAAGGCCTTTCTGAATATCAAAAATCCCTGAGGGGTCCTTCTGTAGCACAGAAAGCTGCATTGGCTCCAAAAAGATCTCTTAAAAATTATCTACTATTCTCTGAAAGAAAAACATAAAAATATATATATACACATATATTTTTTAAAAATGAATTTGAAGAAACAGCTGAGAAAATTAAAACTAGTCTTTTAGTATCAAAATTTAATGCTGAGAGGTTAATTAAAGGTTAATTCCACCAGCTGAAATGGTATGCAAAAGTATACTGTTACTCTTGTAATCATAGCTAAACAGTGACCTGAGTAAGGATTGTAAACATTCAGATACTGACCCATATCATAGGCTAAATATCTAATTCAAAGATATTGCTAGAATTTATGGCTTTAATTTCACTTTTTAATATGCTAGAATTTATTTTATTTTGTCTCATGTTTACTTGATGGTTAATGCATCTAATGGATATTTAACTCTTGCATAAACCAGCTGGGGGATACTTGAAAGGTTCTGTTTATCTCAGAGATATTTAGATGAAATATCTCTCTCCTAATATCTATGTCCATTCTGAGGGAGAAGGTAATCATGCCAGTTATTCAGCGTTCCAGCAGAGCGAATGGAAAGGCCACTTCATGCACACACTTTAATTCCTGCAGAGAACCAGGATGCAGTAATCCTTTCCGTAGATGGAATAAATATGGTAGAAAAGTAGTTATACTTTCTGTCCTGTTACTCCCATTAAAAGACTAACACAGAAAGAATTCCGATGATTAGGAACCTTCTTCTGATTTAGTCTAAATTTACATAGGCCAATATTTATTTCACAACATTATTGTCCTTTCACTTACATAACTGTACCCCTTGTTTACGTTCCTCTTTCTCTTCCCACTATATTTCTAAAAATGAGTTTATATCTTACGGCCTTTTTTTTTTTGCATGACAGAAGAGCCAAACTCTTTCTGCCTTCTCTTATAATTTCTATCAATAATGTCAATATTGACAAAAATCAGATTAATACCTACTTAGAAGGTAAATGCAAAATCAAGGGGTAAAAACATTTGTTTTGTTGACATGGACATAGGGCACCCATATTAGGAAACATGGTACCAATATCTGGTCAAAGCAGAATCTTCCTCCATTCAAGATCCCACATTCTTTTGTACAGTTAACTATTTTCCATCCAAGTAAACAGAAAAATTAAATATGCCTCTCTAAAATGGCCAGCATCTTAGTGACTGCTGCCTTCCGTTGGACTGCAAAAACACTTGACCTCAATCTCTGCTTCAAGAGAGGCCAAAGAGGGATTGAAACCATCCTTCTACATTTCAGATGAACTGGATGACCCTAATAATCCAACGGCCAGCAGCAAATAAGTGAGCACATTCCCCACACCTCTCCCTCAGCTGCAGTCACCTGCTGTGCTAAATGAATCTGAGTGGGCCCTGTGAGATTTGCTCAAGGTTCTGGACTGGCAAGAATCAAACCAAAATCTTGTTTGTTTACCACAGAGTTCTTCTCAAGTCATCTCTTCCCTGCCACCAGCAACCTGTTGTAAACTTGGCCAAAACAACTGCTTTCCAAACAACTCACGGAAGTTCGTACCCTGGCTTTTCTTTTCTGCAGCAACCTCACTGAGCAGTAAAGTATTGCATCTCCAATCTTATTTTGGCTTCTGTTTCCCACCTCTCCCTCCCCCCTTTATTTTAACCAGGGTAAACTGGACAGAGTTTTGAAAGAATCAGCTTGAGCAAGGCAAAGGGTAATTGCTCCATTATCTCAGCACACTGGCTGAGGAGCAACTATACCCAGTTAGAACAGCATATGAGAACAAGCCTCCAGAGTTCCTGTAGGAGAGCTCAGAGAGGGAAGAACCAGAAGCAATAAGGTAGAAAAAGTTTATGTTATTCTGAAAATAAAGCAAAATATTATTCTTCTGAAAACACTATTTTTAGTAAAGCAGACATCAAGAGCTGACATCACCCCATATATCCCAGTAGTCCTTTGAAGATAGCCCTGTGTTTAGTTTCATGTTTGTTCCCTAAGCAGATGGTGTACTTCATCTTTGACACTACTGGCAATACTAACCCTTTCCCCAGGAACTCACACAGTGCAAGAGTGTGTACCTGTAACTATTGTGAAGTACACCTGCAGAGTATTTGTGTTATTTTAAATTAATCATTACATTTCAGGATGTTTAGGATCTTTCCTCTTATAGGATACAAAATGAAAAAACTACAGGTATTTTGTTTTGCCTTTCCTTTATCAGAATTTAGTATGCACCTTACAGAGTCAAACTGCAAATATGACTATTGCAGGTTAACCTCAGCTGGCAGCTAAGAACCACAAAGTCACTTGCTCACTCTCCATGACCCCAGAGAGAATAGGGGCAGAGGATGAGCAAAAGCGAGAAAGGTCTTCATCTGATATAAAGAGTGATTAATAAGTGAAGAAAAGACAAAGAAAAAAGGGGAAAAATACGTAGGCAAGGACAATCACTCACCGCCTCCCACAAGAGGAAAAATGCTCAGACATTCTCAGAGAAACATCTACCTTCCTGAAAATCACCCTTCCCTCGGTTTTTATTGCCTGAGCATGATGTTATATGGCATGGAATATCCCTTTGATGAGTTTGGGTCAGCAGTCCTGGTTAAATCCCTCCTAACTTCTTGCACACCCCAAAACTGCCTCATACAGGAGCAGAGATGGAGAAAAAGAGAACACCTTGATGTTACACAAGTACTGCTCAGCAATAGCCAAAACATTGTTGTGCTATCAACATTATTTTAGTCACAAATCCAAAACACAGCACCATATGGTCTGCTGTGAAGAAAGTTAACTACATCCCAGCCAGACCCATCACAATCTCCACCCCTTATTCCATACCATGTATGTCATGGTCAAGTCATGCAACCCAATACATACTCACTAACCCACTCCTTTCCCGTCCTTTGATGTGTACACAGATATCATTCCCTTATGCTATGGGCCATATCCATAAAATCTCCACTGAGTTAATTTGATCCATAAATTGGGTTCTATCTGTTATAGTAGTCACTCAGGACAAGAGGTATGGTGTATTTTTTTAAGTTCTTGGGCTCTAAAGGCAGCTCAGGTCAAGTAAGTGCTGCGCTTGCACAGCTTCTTGCAAGGCTCGTCCTCCACTGATTGAGGTGATTCCTGTTTTAGGACTTCCTATAACATATGGCTCAAATCATGGGTTATTTTCTCCCATGGTTAGATCTCCTTGAGGTACACACCAGATTTCCCCATCTTCACACATTACCCACAAAATGTACCCAGGTCCTTGAGTGAAAACAGTGGCACAAGTGGGTTTGCCTTTTCTGAAGGGCAGAGCAACCCATGCTGACTTTCCCAGCCATTTCTCTACACAGACTATGGGGAACTTGTCTTCTATAGTATGTAAGGAGTTTGCTTGATCAGGGCCAGGTCAGTTATTTGATCCTCTGGTATTAACCAGCCAAGCAGCTTCTGCTAAATTTACAGTCTGGTGCTTGTATTTCCCAGCACCCACCACTTTCAGTGCAGTTTTTAACAGTCCGTTGATTACTGAGTCTTTCTGAAGGCTGGTGTGGAATAATGAATTGTGATGTACCCCATCAATGCCATGTTTCTTGGTCCAGGTGTTTGTGAGGTTGTTTCAGAAATAAGTTCTGTTGGTTGACTTGACCCTTTCTAGGGTGCCATGACACCACAGAACTTACTTTTCAAGACCCAGGATGCTGCTTTGGACAGTGCTATGGGCTATACAGTGTTTCCAGCGATGCGTTGGTCACCTCCACTATGATATACATGTGATGCTTGTCTTGCTGGGTTTGTGGCAGTGTGATATAATCAATCTGCCGGGCCTCTCTATATTGATGTGCAGCCACTGTCCTCTACCCCAGATAGGATTTAGTTGCCTGGTTTACTTGATTATGCCATGTTTTGCATTCACAAATAACTTGTGCAATGGCTTTTGTGGTCAGGTCCACCCATTGACCGTGTAGCATTAAAGGACTAAAAGAGTTTCAAGGAGTTTGATAAGCAGCAAGGTGGTTAAAGACCTCACATTGAGTCAGGACGTTCAGAGTAGACCTCCTTGCTTTCTAAACTCCTTCTCAGAGAGGAGTCTAAGTGTGGCTAAATCCACTTCTAGTCCCAGACTTGGTCAACAGTTTATGTGTAAGGCCCTATATATGTAGCCACTTATCAATGTCCTGTCAGAGCCCTCCCACGGACTTTCACTGGAACAGTTCCACAAAACTGAAACAATAGGTAATTTATTCAAGTGACTGGTATCACAGATTTGGGATTGCCGTTCATAAATGCACTGTAAAAATTGAGCTCGGTGATATTTCAGCGCTTAATAATATTTTCCTGGGGATAATTCTGACAAAGTTGGAGGTGTGACTCTTACCAAAAAGGCATCCTTTCTTGCGGGGGAAAAGAGGTGCAGACTTGTCAACCTGTCCACCAGGTAAGGTTCTCGTTTGACTCAACCAGGTTTTCAAACGCCAATTTTTTATAATTTTTGCAGATCTTGGCGAGGTGAAACTAAGTCAATTGTTGTGTGTCAATTGACTCTTGGCATAGCATGTTGTGTCGTCAGAAGCGGGACTCAGTGGTTTGGCATGCCCGCGGGCCAGGGAGCTTAGTATGTGCTTCCGGTGGCCTTCTGCTCTTTAACTGAAGCAACATCTGGCTGTGCGCCCTTGGTTGCACCCCAGGTGTCACTTGGTGGTGATGGGCCATCACCTTTTACTTTTGTCTGATAAGTGAAGCTCGAAGCTCATTGCTCAAGTTGAACCTCTCCCTTGTGTTAACCCTCTGGTGCCTGACACACAAGTCTGAGCAACTCTTCCTTTGGCATTGACAAGTCCAGCAAGGCCATCGACCCACAGACCATAAGCCCATATATACGGTGCATCGCTCTCTAGGCTTCCCAAAATTACATGGGTGCACTGAGCTCTCAGCAGCATATCCTTATGTTTCCAGTCCAGGTTCACCTGAGACACTTTGATCCTGGCACACCACTTGACTTGCTTATGGTTTCAGTGTTCTTCAGTGGCACAGCTCTTAGGCACACAAGTGTCTACAGGGCATACATTTAGAACAAAGCTCTCTACCTGGCAGGAATGTCCTGTCACAATGCAGCAGACCAGATCAGTTTACTTCTGCACTGCCAGCTTGTTCATTTCCATTGATGTAGCCACGCCTGCTGGGCATTTGACACCACCTGCGAGTCACTACAGAGACAGAGTACTGGCCACTTTTCTCGTTTGGCTGTTTCTAGGGCCAGTTGCATGGCTTTCACTTCTGCAAACCAGCTCAGTTCAGCTTTACCTTTGACATTTTCAGCAACTTGTCATGTGGGACTCCACAAAGCATCTTTCCACCTCCAATGGACCCATCAGTAAACAAAGCATACTGCTTTTCATTCTCTGGTGACTTATTATACAGTGGGACCTCCTCAGCACAGGTCACCTCCTCGGACATCTTTGAAATCTCTGTCTTCTGCCCAGTCCATGATCCTTTCCAGGATAACAGGGCAGTTGGGATTCCCCATTTGGACTCACTGTGAGATCAGTGCTACCCACTCTACTCCACACTGTGTTTGATACATGAGGTGTAAAGAGGACCATTCCTTTGAACATTCAGCACAGCACAGGCAATTGCAGTGTGAAGTGGAGCTGCACTTCCATACCAGCTACTTCTGGAGTGGCTCAACCCTTCTCTTATGCTGCTAATATCTCTTTTTAATTTGGTGTGTAGAACACCTTAGATACTCTATATCCCCAGCTCCAAAAACCCTAGATGCCAGCTTCACGTTTCTCTGGGTGCTTTCTGCCAGAGGCTCCAGGTAGAGTCATGCTCCCTGTCTGTGGTGCAGAGCACATTTCTCATATCTGATCCTGTTCAGACTGGCCCAAGGGCTGCTGTACAAACTATCTCCTGTTTGACCTACTCAAAGGTTTGTTACTCCTGGGGGCAAAAAAGTTCTTCTTTCAAGTGTCTTGATTGCGAGGACTCAGAATCTGACTGTCGTGGATTAATCTAAGTTGACAGCTGAACACCACAGCTGCTTGTTCAGTCTGCACAGGCCAGCTGTGTGATGATCAGCTGCCAACAGAGGTTAGCCCACAACAATGACTATTCTCAGTCATATTTATGGTGCCTTATTCTGGAAACCATGCCATTAATTTCACTGAGGCTGCTGAAGGAACTGGACAATATTCAGTATAATAAAAGGCTTAGAGATCATAAAAATAAATGGAAAAAAAATGCCATTATAATCTACGTTGCTGCTTCAAATCAGATATAAATGGTTCAGAATTTTGTGTAGTATAATAGCTTTTAAAATATTCTTAGCTATCTTTATATCAGTGAACTTACTGAATCTAATATAGAGTTCTTTCACTTTCAAAGACTTATTCTATACCTGAAGAAAGAAACAGGTGAAAACAGAAATGTCGTAGTTCCAATGCACAGTTGAGTTGCCATATGTGTTAACTCCTTAGCCTATTACTGCCCAAGGAAAATGTTCCTTAATTTTCCCACTTACAGACGTAGGAATATTAAAGAAAGAATGTAAGGAAGCAAGGTTAAAGTATATCAGCAATTTTGGAAAAGTCTGCACTCCATAATGGCTGAGACATAGGTTGATATGCTAAAGCTAACCTTTTCTCCTCCCTTTGGTAAAATACCAGATGAAAACCCCAGGGATAAGATTAGCAACCCAGACCTTGCAAGCTTGCTTCAGTTTGCAAGTTTTTGTTTCCAAGGTTAGCCTATGCCAGCAATGGTTCTTTGCTGTTAGTATTTAACCTAAGGAGATAAAAGCTATGGGATACTATGCTGTCACTATAGCATGCAACTGAACCCCCTGGCAAGGAGGGCCATAAAGAGCATATACTCAGGAGCATTTCACAACAAACTGCTTTTATCATGAATTAACAGCAACATGTTACGTTTTTTTTGTTCATGTAAGAAACTAGGAGTATGAATAGTCCAAAGCCACAAGACACTAGGTACTGCTCATGAATTGCAGCTAGCACACGAGCTACCCCAAAAGTGTTTTAGGCAATTACATGCCTGTTTTGGGAAGGACCACACAACTCATACAGCAATTTATTAAGGCTGCTGAGCACATCACTACAAGCATAATTTAACTTCATCAGGGATTTAACTGTTTTTATAGAAACAAAGGTTAGACAGCTCCTGTTGGCTTCAGGATGAATGGTGTTCAAGTACAGTTTTCCATAATTATTCACTCTTCTACATCCCTCTGCTTTGTTGTTGTTTTTTTTTTGCCTCCTCTTCTCCAACAGTTTCTCACTAAATTAGGCTGCTACAGCTGTGATTTCTTTTAAATGGCAGTACCTTCCCCAAATGTCTAAACCACAGGCAGCCAGTACATACTACTCCACAATAGCATCACCTTACTAACAAGGAGCAATTACGAGAAAGAAACAGTTGTCATACTTGTTATCAAGTACATTCATTTATTAAGAAAACACCATTAAACAGTGATCTAATACAAAACCTAAAAAATAGTAATCTAACATCTGCTGCAAAATAAATTGATTTAAAGTCCTCAAAATTTTAACAAAATATGTTGAAAGAAAATGAAGTACATGTTATGTATCACTGTAAACTTAATAGAAATTGATGATGTTTCTTTTTAACAGACCTCAGCTGCTATTCTAAATCTTATGTTTTATTATCTGTAGATAGGAAAATAAGTGATCTTATTAATAAGAATATTTTTGCTTTTTGCATTGTAAAATATCACAAAAATATGATATAAAAGAAGAAATGACAGAAATTCCCCCAACAAAAGAGAATCTCTACAGAACAGCAAACAGAATAGTGTGTTTTAATAGGATGGGATGGAAACAGGATGTTTGGAAAAATCTTCAAACTGAAATTGTTTGGTGGTCATAGGTTTTGGGTCCTGCTTTATTTCACTGATGTAGTAATAAACTTCAATTGATTAAATATATATAAAGGAAATTCTCCCTTTATTGTTTCAGTAAAGGATATAATTAAACAAATCTAATATATGACAACAAATTTGAACATTTTAATGTATTTTATAACAGGAGGTAGTAAACAGATTCAATATACACTACCAATTTCGTTCTTCCTTGAAATATATATTCAGTTCAATGAGTATATTTACCCTACAATGGAGGAAAATTGAGAGAATTTTCAGAATATTTGGCAACACATGCTCACACTTTATAGGTTATAGTGGAGTGCTAAAACAAATGAATCCAGATGGCTATTCTGCCTGCTCCACCATGTGGGAATATAGAAACTGGACACGTCAAATGTGCCTGGAAAGTCACCCTCACAGGCTGTTGTACAGCTATTACTGGACCTACTGGAATAGTCACTCTTGTACTGCTACTTTTTTCTTGTGCATGGAGGGTAGGAAAATATATTTCTTTGATCATCTATCCATAGACCCCAGATTAATCTTCTATCCATAGACCCCAGACACGTGTTTCTTAGACAATTCACTTCTGCTTAGCTTGTTCCTATTCAACTGTTCTGAGGGAATATTAGGACTACTCTCTCCCCCACAGGTAGAATAAAAGGGCAGGATCTAGGCATTGTGGCTATGCATGTAAACTGAATGAAAATCTGTCTTTAGCATCCTGCAATTCGTCAGGAGAAGGAGTAAAAATTATTCCTGCTGAACAACAGTAAATAGATCACTTCCTTATCTTTTGGCAGATTTAAAAGGTGGAGGGGAAAAAAGAAGCAAACACCAAAATACAACAACAATACTACCACTTTCCTTTTGAATAAGGAGGTCACAATATATGCGGTATCTTCAAATTCAGGCACTGGTAAGTGTGCATGTTTTACATCGCTTCAGAATACAGAGACAAAGATAAACTTTAGGTTATCAGAGTTTACGCAGTGGCAAAACTAATTATATATAATGCTTTAAGGTCTGGTCCCCTAGAGTTCATGAATTTATTAAGTTTTATTGTTGAATTGTCTGTGCCTATCAGATTTACAGTACTTCACAAAAGTTATTTTCTGTTCCTTTCTTCCTAATGTGGCGTTATCTTACAGGACACACATTTAGGCACCATGTGGCTAGTGAGCTTGTCTCACTGTTCAATTAATGTGCATAAGAAATCACAAGATGCCACAAGTGGAAAACAACAGAATTTTTAATAATGTAATAGTGATATTGTATTCTATATCCTCCAACACTGAGAAATAAAATTGACTATGTTCATACAATGTTGCCTTATTTTCTATATATAAACCCCGCTTACACGCATGTCCCATCAAAATCATCCAGAAGGGAATGTGCCTCCCTTTTTCAAACCTGAAGTAAATTGGAGCTTTATGGAGGGGAATTATTACAGTCCCAGGGGACATAACTCAGCTACCTCCTCTAAGCTGTAGGTGTAGAGCTAATTTTGTTTCTCCACAGAGACTTTCCTTCCTTCAGGCTAGAGCAGATGTCAGAGCTCCTCCAACTAAGTTCCTGGCTGTCTAAGTCCTCTGACCTTCAGCAGCTCACCCTGCCCAGACCCAGCATGTCAGAGAAGGTCCACAGGGCCACATCTGTGTACTGTGTGGCACAAAGCAGGAGAACCACTAAGGTTTTGATGGTCCAGACTGCTCTGAATTCTTGAAGCTAAAATGCATTTCTCCCTCTAATATGGAAATAGTTTTCCAACTGTTCAGCAGGTGCATAAATTACATTATGGCATTCAGCCCAGTGCCATAACACAGATGCAGTTTCAGTTTACTGTTTATCTTGGCTGATGCATTAAAATTATGTCCTCAATCATCCTTCATTGACTTCAGTTTCATTCAAGTAGATAAGCTTATAATGTAGTGATGAAATTACAAATTTATCCACGATGTATATGTGTGTTGCCCTTGCTGAACGTGCAGACATCAGAAAGAAGAAATTCATGATTGGATTTCTCACTAATTTTGCTTGAAGCATGCAACCTGCTTAAAATGAGGAGCTCCAAAGAGATGCAAAGTTTAATAAACATACATACTGCTTAGATTATGTGGACTCATTTATTAAATTTATGAAAAAGAACAGGCCAAGTGTCTATCTGCTCTCCATACTATAAGAAATGTAGGAAAACAAAATATTAGCAGTAAAACAGCTTAAACTTCTTCCACGTGATTTCATAAGTAGGAAATTTACTTCATTGCATATCCTGATCTTAAAATACTCACAGCCGGAACTATCTTCAATAGTAACATCCATTTGAAGCCAGCAAATTCAAACATTACTTATAAGTAGTTAAATCTTTTAATCCCAAAATAAGGTGCAATGTCCTGAAAGAGTAAAGGAATTAAAATATCACAGAAAAGATTCTTCCTGATTATTAGATGTGTGATGCATATGAGCACTAGGTGAAGATTTATATTATTTTTATATTTCCCATAGAAATTATATCCAAGTATTAGCATATAAATATAAATAATCCTTATAACAATCAGTATTTATGCAGCAGAGATTTTTCTGTGGATTCAAAAGTAAAATGTGGATCTCTTGTTTATTTGTCATTTCTCTATATAGAGGATCTTTTGTCTAATCACCATGTTTGTTTGGAATATATTTCTAAGAATAGAAGCAAATTAAATGATTTGTCTTCATAGCTCATCAGCATTTATCTAATCAGAGTGCCTTTGATACTGATTTTTATTCTAGTTCATCCATTTATATTGCATTTGCTTCTCTTTTTTTTTTCCCCTTCTTGGCTAAATGCTTACTATCAATGATGTTTTTGTTAAAACATAAATTGTCCTTCTGTAGCCCATGGCCTCTCTTAATGGGAGAGCCAAGTATGCCACAGAAAAGAATCGAGAGCCACAAACTACAGATAAGTAGAAATACAGCCCCCACTGAGTTCCTGAACCCAGCTGAAGCTAAGGCATTCAGGAGCTGATCAGATCAATTCCTAAACCTACAAAAAGTAATAATGCTAGATTTATGAACTGTCACACTTTAATTTAAAAAAAAAAATATTAGACAGAACTCCCCTTTCTTTGCAAGGTAAGGAGAGTGGGAGGGAGAAGGGTCTCATTCAAACATGAACTTTGAATAACGGCATAGGCAATACAGAAAATGGCAAGGCAAAGACTTTGTTTTCCATATCAATGCTGTCTTTTTTCAAGTGTATTTCTGTAGAAAGTTGTCCTTGAAGGTTTTGTAAGTATTATTGCTACAAACATCTATTTTCAGACAGTCATAACGTGGATAAAAAATTTGCTCGAGGCCAAAACACAGTAGACAGGATACTGCTAACCTTAGGGCTGGATCAGGAGAGAGGTTTCTGGTGAGGACATGGAAATACTAGTGCCATTAGAGTATAATTGCATGGCACAGTTATATTCACCTAGCAATTACAGTTGCAGAAATTTGAAGCAGAAAGGCAGGATTATGAAAAGTCTGTTTTGAGAGAAAATGCTAGAAAAGCCTTGTTTATTTAGTCTAATTTAAGGAAAAAAATACCAAGAGAGTTACTTTTGCTGTTTATAAAGACTTTGGTGTAAAACCAAAACACAAACAAGTGCTATCATAGTGTGGTGGGTTGACCTTGGCTAGCCTCCAGGTGCCCGCCAAGCCTCCCCTTGCTGAATAGGTCAGGAGAAGGAATCGTGATGAAAAACCTCACTCGTCAAGATGAGGACAGGGAAATCACACACCAGCTACTGTCATGGGCAAAACAGACTCGACTTGGGAAAATTAATTTAATTTATTGTCAATCAATAATAGAGTAAGATAGTGAGAAATAACGACGAAACTACAAACACGTTCCCCCACCCACATGCCCACCACACTTCTTCCTTGGCTCAGCTTCACTCCTAACTCTTCTACCTCCTCCCCTTGAGTTACACAGGGGGATGGGGAATGCGGGTTGTGGTCAGTCCATTACACCTAGTCTCTGCTGCTACTTCCTCCTCACGTTCTTCCTCTGCTCCAGCATGGGGGCTGTGCCGCGGGAGACAGTCCTGCATGACCTACTCCAATGTTGGTCCTCACCATGGGCTGTAGTTCTTCCTGAAGTACTCCAGAATAGGTTCATTCCATGGGATATAGGCCTTCAGGATCAGACTTCTCCAGTGTCTTAGTCAACCAAGAACAGAAATATACAACCCAAAAGTTCCTTTTTCATCCTATAACCCAATGTCCATTACTGTCAGTAGGAAATTACCACATTCCATCATCTATCATCTTGTTTACTATTTTTTTTAGATTTTCAGCTGAGAAGTTTCTGATTTACTTGACCGAAGTCAAACAAAGGTCCTTCTGAGTAAATAGTGGTAAACCTAATTGTCAGTCCTAAAATAAATGTGCTTGGAAAATCAGCAATCGTCATCAGCTAAATAAGTAACCTACAACTTAAATTTGCTGGATTGGGTGAATGGCACAACATTTCACTCAGAGTGACAAAAAAAAAAAAGGTCAGGTCAGAACTATCATGAAACATACAAAGAAAAGCCTCACAAAAAAATAAAAACACAAAACAGCAGATAATTGGAATGGTGCCTGCCATCTGCAAAGAAGATCAGAATGGACTGGGTGAAAATCAGAAGAGAATTATTCTTGTCTCCTTGCCATTCTCCTCCAGGTCAGTTTTTTTTTTTTAGTGAGATGACATCAAGAAATTTCAATGTCCTCTTTTATGAGACGTTAAGTCTCAGTCCTGAAGGTGTTTAGAATTCATTTATTGTTTGTTTTGATGATACAAGATTTATGAGTGACAATAATGCTTAAAGTGTCTTGAAGGAAGGCTTAACAGCATCAGTTCCAGCAGGTTGATGTAAGTTCATTGTGAGTGACAAGGCCATCCACACAAAATCAAACAACTTCCCAAACCTCCAGATGTCAGTGAGAGCTATGCAGACTGCACAACAACGACAGGCAATTCCAATTTTCACAAATCATCTTTGTATTACCTACCCCATAATTGCTGGGTGCTCAGTTAATCATCCATGTTTGTGCATACAGGTCTTTAACCAAACATAGGAAGAGTATTATTTTACAGAATGAAAAGGCTACTGTATAGCAGTAGTCTGTTAAATGAGAAAGAGAGGTTAAACTTGAACATGTAGGCACTTGCTTTATGTAAGCCATTATATTAAGTCATAACACAATTAAATAACATTAACTCTTTTTTTTTTTCTGCTGAGAATTAAATAGAAAATTAAAAACCAGAAATCTTGAAATTATTAGTTTCAGTGTCTTGTAAGATAATAGAAGTTTTAACTAAACAGGGAAAAGAAATCTGTAAATAATTACCAAAATAAATGCTAATTGTAGTAAGCTTTCCGATATTTCTCTGTCTAAAACAAGTTAACGCAAAGATTTCTTAAGGAGACATTGCCAAGATACAGCAGCTAGATATTTGAAGATTAATTTTCAAGGGTATTGAAAAGCTTTTATATTGAAATTTTGTACCCAGAGATTTCAAAGTCAGGACTATTATGTCCAGTTTCACAGATGGAAAAGTTCTTTAAAAATAACTGAAAAAAATACAAGTTTAAAGTTCCTTTGTTCTACAAAGCTATGCTGAATCTTTGCACTTTGGAAGGGCTGATAAGAAGCATTTACAGATCTCCACCTTATTTTTATAAAGCAGCCTGTATGAGGCTGGTAGGTAACAAGATTCTTAAGTTGCAGACAGTTGGAGCAAGTGTATGTAACATGACATTATTTCATATTACTTATTAAAAAAATAGTTATTTTGTATTTGTGTTTATGTAACTGTGTCACCACATACCTTAGATCAAAGAAAGATTTTCGATATCTAAGTGGATCACTTGAAGTCATACAAACCAGTTAAATATCAACCTGATTTAGTGTAGTCACTTTTTAAAAAATATTTTAACCTAATGTATTTTCATATTCTTGCATTGGACACAAGATGTTAGCAGGAGTAGTAATTCACCTTCAACTGTACCAATTTTTGTTATAAGTTGAACCTAGCTGGATAAATTTCTTACTGAGCCCTGAACAGACTCAGAACATGTCTCCACTGGAATCAAAGTTCTTTCCCAACATTATTTTTACAATTATTTTTGCAATAGCAAATGTAAAAATGCAAATATAAGAAGTTTGTAACAAAAGATGTACAAAGAATAAAATGAACTTAAAGAAATTGTCTACAGCAGAAATATCCCTTGCAGAAGACCTAATAAATTTTGCTTTCCTTATTTAGAAGTGCATAAGTAATGTCTGAAGAAAAACATCCAAGCTCCTATGAGTACTAAAAGTCTCGTAGCCCATCTTTTCATGATAAGCCAGAGTAGCTAGGTTATATTAGATTTTCTATCAAGTACAAATGCTATTTTTTTAAATTCCTTTTAAACAAGTTACATTCTTAAATCATTTAACATAAATTCTGAGTGCTGCAGTGTGATCACTGGAATACTCTATACTCAGATTAATGTGATTTTTTTAATGTCTAAATGCCTATCATAGGCAAAAGTGCAAGCAAAAAAAGTGACATTACAAGCCAAACACTTAACAAGATAAATACACTTGTTTTCTTTTTCTTTTTTTCTTTTAAGAAAAGCTTCTTTGGAGTAATGTATTTTAGCTTGTAAATGGTATGAAATGCACTTATAAGTAATTTGGATGCAGTACAAATTTAAGAACACTTTAAAAAGTACTTTCAACCAATTTGATGCAGTTTCTACTAAGATTTTATTCCACATCATGTCACAAAACCAGAGTACCCAGCCTTGGGTTACTTGGGCATATGCATGTTGAGCAGACGTAATTTCAAATGTTTATGATGTTATGAGACTCAGACCAAGTAGCAAGTATTCCAGGATTTCAGAATCCTTTTGGTGACATTGTTTCATATCAGTGAGATTTGAAACTGTGCTACAATCTACGATTCAAGTCAGAACAACCTTCTGAAATCTTTGTGATCTGTGTCTTTACAAGATGGCATGAAAGGAAGTATTTTAGATCATCCTTTAGATGATCTTTAAAAGATTCTATAGATAAACTATGTTGCCCACTGGCAGTTTCGAGAGCTACAACTTGTCCCAGCAACAGAAAGCATTTTGCAGTCTCATGGCCTGATATGCTGACCGTTATGTCTGACAATATATATAGAGTACTTGTCCCCATCTCTATCTTCTTTACTGCATTAACATGCTCTAGAAGCTATTTCTCCCTCAGAAAATTTCTGTTGTTTCACTGCACCAAGTCCTAGAATACAAAAGAAGAAACAAGAAGCTCTCACTAAGGAAAGTGGTGCCGTATGCCCTACACTTCATTTTGTTAAACAACCAAGATTATTGAACAGCATTGATCAGCGGTTGTGATGATAGAAAAGATGATTTGTGAACAGAAAACAGCCTGCATTGTTTGTTTTTCTTAAATTACCTGTGCCTCTCTGGTTGTGTAAATCATAGTTATAGTTATGGCATGGGTTAGTGCCAGTAGCATTTTAGTATCTGTCTGTCAGTCTTAAGAAGCTTTACCCCAGTTCCACTCATTGCTGTAGTTTAGAAGACATGTCACACTTCTTTTTCCTCTTTATCATTATAGTTCTTCAAAAAGTTTCTAGTTCTTCCTATTCATTAATCTTTTCTCAGACAGAAAAAATCCTCACTTTTCTACGCAAGCCAATCCTATCAGCCTCTGGATTAATTTAATTTTCTGGAAATTTCCATTATTTTCTCATCATTTCTGACACTGAAATCACCTGACTGAAATTACCTGAGGATTTCTGGGTGGGTTTCTAGATTTTATATCCAGAATTACATAAGATGACATATGAAACTATAAATCTATGGTCCAAAACTATGCTGCACAATCAACTCCATCGGCCGTAAATTACTGACTGCTTCACCATAGATCTTTCTTGGTCTTTCTACAGCACTGTACTTGCAGAAGTCTTTTGGGACCTTGTCATCTTATCTAGTGAAGTCAATGGAAGACCTGTCTTTGATCTAGTGCTCGCAGAAATAACCCCCTGAATTGGAAATATCGGATGAATTTGTCTCAAAGGTATCTGGAAGCAAATGAGCGTTGAAACCCTTTGTTGTAGTTTGGCCACAGCTGGCAACAAAAAGGCCATGCAGTTGCCCTATCGCCCCTCCCCCCACTGGGGTAGGGAGAAGAATGGAAAGAAAAAGGCAAATCTTGTGGGTCAGGGTAAGGGCAATTTAACAGAACAGCAAGCAAAGGGAACAGTAACAACAACGATACAGATAAGGAGAATACACAAAACAAACAGCAAAAGGCACAGAGCAACTCTCACTATGCGGTGCCCTGCATGCTCCAGAGCCATGAACGCCTTCCCTCCAGCCAGCTTCCCTGCCAGAACCCAGCATAACAGCACATGGTATGGAATACCCTACTCTGTTTGGCCAGGTTGGGTCAGTCTGCCCGGCTGTGTCCCCTCCTGGCTCCTGGTGAAAATCAACCTTGTGCTGGCTGAACCCAGGACACCTTTTTACAGCGTATGCCATTATGTAGAAGAGAAAAAAATGTGTTGGTTTCTTGAAATCTGTCCTCCGAAAGCTAATTTTTGGAGATTAAAAACAACACTTGGCATGTATTATTTGAACAATCCTACTTTACTTAGTATTAAATCAATTTACTCATTATTTTGAGGTCATAGCACCAGATTAGACTGAAAATATTGTTTAATCTCATTTAAGAACTGGAGTTGCTTGCATTTGGGCGTAAAATCTTAATCTGCAAGGCATAATGTAACAGGAGTCATTAAAACCAGCTTTTTTCTGTCACACTTCTTCATGATCAGCAGTTTTTGCCACCATGTTACACCATAAACCAGTTCTGAATTAGCTACTACAAAATTCGATAAAGCATCCCATCTAACACAACATGGACATCCCAGTGACCAAGATTTATAGGGTAATTATCAACTAAGTTCCTCATTCTTTCTCAAATGTGAATACTGCATCAAGAAGACAATTTTCATGACTATCACTGGAGTCATGAGCTATGACTTTACATCTGTCCTTTTCATTGTCACCATATCATTATGCAAATGTAGTTCTTGCCGGGTCACATCTTAGTTCAGTCTGCCTATTAATTACATAGCATTGCTGTAACATAAGCAACTCTATCCCAAGATTCACATTTTGATTTGTATAATAACTTTAAACACATTATTGCAAACATCCATAGAAATATCTCATATAAAGACTAAATGCGTCTTCATAATCTAATGAGGTCCTATGGCTGAAGCTGTAAGTCCATCATGTCATCACTTCCACATAGCTCTATGTCCGTAACCCCTCGGTCTACAATTCAATTCATGTGCTAATGCAGCCATGAACGACAACAGAAAACCTGCTGTATTCTATGTGCTGACACAGTGAAATATATTCTGGAATTAGACAAGTGGAGTCAGAAGCATCATTTTGTCTACAGAAAGCATGATTTATTTGCATATTCCAGACAGTGCTTAATTTTGGAGACACAGGCAGCAGAGTTGTTAACCAATGGCATCTAATTTTTGCAGATCTATTGTCTCAAGAGACTTACTTTGAATAACAGAGTAAAAACAAGAAACATGGATTAGCTTTTCTCATTTCATCCTTTTTTATGCAATAAATGTGATCCATGCCACATCTGTAAAGAGATTCCATTTCTTATTACATACTGGCAGAACAAGGCTACCAATAGGATATATAGTGTTGGTGATTATTGCTGGGATGATAGGTAACTCCAAGACACTTGCTAGTATTATGTATAGAATATACTAGAATACATCATCAGAACAATGATTCTTTGTATTATCCATCACTTGAGCAATGTTGCCTAGTGTTATTCATCATAAAGGCAGTGGCACTTAAAGTCATACATCATCAAAATGATGGTCCTCCATGTACAAAGCAAAAAAGCCTTTCTCTGATATCGTAGGTGTGGTGAAGAATGTATAGAAAACTTTCTGCTGATTTTTAGAGAAAATAAATTATTTGTAAACATAATCACACCACCTAAAAGTATCTAATCTGCAGTGATTTAATAGTACATAATTATCTTATGGAATAAGCAAAGTTAGCTCCTCCAAATTTCATTGAAACTATGAGGAAATTTATAGGGGAAAAATAAAAATTCTTTTTATAACCTAATTATGAATGGAAACAGAGTCACAAGCTAGAACAGCAAAAGAAAACTATCAAGCTAAGGTCCAACAGTGAGTTACCCAACTTCACTTGTCAGAATTCAGAAAACTTGGCAGTATTTGCAATTGTTAGTCTTTGACTGATCTTCTGAATTAACACATTCTTTGAGAGGATATTTCCTGAAGAAGGACAATAAGGACTCTTGCAATTTTCTTTTATTCAGTCTAACAGAATGAGAACTTAAATTTTATGTCGAAACTACACCACAAAGGCATTCCTTTCCAGAATACTTATCTATGATCATCCAATTTCTCCTTTTAAAGATTGTGAAGTCTTCCTTTGACAGCATCTACAGTTCTGTGTTTAGAAATAGAACAATACACTTTTTTACAGAAGTGTAGCTTTAACAGATAACATCATACACAGAAGAAACAAAATATGGCTGTTTCAGCACCTGCAAAATTAGCATATTTTTATTTTACAACCTGGTGATAAAGTCTGAGTGACAGCTATACTGCTTCCTGTGCTTCCTTTTTCCTGGTAGTTCTTGATGGCATCCATGCTGAGATGCCTTACTTCAGCCCTAGTGGTTTACGCTGTTTTAACTAGCTTTTTCCATTTATCCACACTATGCTTTGTCCTAAGCTAACAATTGCAATGCAGCTACTATTTCTGTGAGCTTTATCTTGCAAGTTTGTGGTCATACACAATCTTAAGATATCTTGTCACAAATGTATGTTTGTTTATGTCTTTTGTAAGATTTACTGTTAAACCCCTGAACGTTATACAATACACACAGCTTACTTATTTCACGTAGTAATTGAAGTATCTCAGAATTGTTCCATCAAATTTAATGTTTAAACCATGGGCCATTCTTGCAGCATTAACTATGAAGTCACTTCATTCACTGTTGGCTTTTCCAGCCACAAATATTTAATGTCCCAGGAAGTAAAATAGTTTGAGACATTTAAACTGAAGAGTTCTTTCAGGTGTTTTTAATATTCCTGAGCAGGAACTCAGCCATTTACCTGAGAGAAGAATTTGAGTTACAGAATTAAAAGCGAATGTTTAAATGTCTAGTATGAGAGAGGTTATCAAGTGTCTTTACAGAAAAAGAAACCCATTTGTTTTCATTATTATTCAATTGCCAGCAGCAACAACAAAGCAATGGACTACCTCAACAACATTGAGTTACTAGGCCTCTGTTACAGAATTGGAACATAAAGTTTGTGGTTCTGCATGTGCTGATACTTATTGACCAATGTTTCCTCTGCCCTTTAAATAGAAATTTCCCTCCTGTCTCTGCTTCTTTTATTTTATAATGGCTCTTTGTTCTTTTCTTCCTTAAAAAAAAAAGTACATTATCTGGTAGCTAAAGGGAAATTGTAGCTAAAAAGAACATTTAATAATATGGATCTTAAAGTGCTCTTTAATTTAGAACATAAAAGTAATTCTTTTTGTCATAATTTTCTCATTGAAAGTTATTTTGAAACTAAACTTGCATCTGCATCTGTATCAGTTCTTTGCGATTTAAAGTATCTCTCTATTTATGTCTGAAACTGTTACTCATACTGTGAAATTACATAGACAAATCTGGAAACTTCTTAATTCCTTGGTCTGTGGCATAGATATTGGATTTCTGTCTCTATTTCTGATGTAGTCAAAGAAACATTAAAAAGTCTTCAAGAGGCTGAAAAAAAAGTAGTCAGTTAAAAAAGTATTTTCCCGCATAAATCAGAACCTATAACATTTGAAATAGATCTTCATATTCCATATTTTCTAATTCCTCTGTCCATATTCCTTCATAGTGGTTGCATAATCACCCCTTCATCATAGTACTTTTCAATGTTTCTTTATGAAAATTAGAGGAAATAAAAGGAAATAAAGGAAATAATAATATAATTGAATGAGCCAAACAACATGAAAGACGTATTATTACTCTGTATTATTACTACAATAGTTGTTCTCATTTACAAAGTAATAGAAATTAGGCTAGAATTTGGCAGTTCATCTATTGCATGTTTTTTTCTCCATTTGTACTGGTTTTGGCTGGGATAGAGTTAAATTTCTTCACAATAATTTGTATTGGACTATGCTTTGGATTTGTGACCAAAGCAACGTTGATAGCACAGGGATGTTTTAGGTACTGCTGAGCAGTGCTCGTACAGTGTCAAGGTCTTTTCTGCTTCACACACCACCCCATCAGTGAGTAGGCTGGGGGTGCACAAGAAGCTGGGAGGGGGCACAGCTGGGACAGCTGACCCCAACTGACCAAACGGGTATTCCATATCATAGGATGTCACACTCAGCAATAAAAATGCAGGGAGAAGGCAAGCTGGCTGGGGCTGCCATTGCTCAGGGACTGGCTGGGCATCGGTTAGTTGGTGGTGAGCAACTGGGGGTTTTTTGCATCACTTCATTTTCTTGGGTTTGTTTCTTTTCCTCTTTATTGTTTTAGGTTTTGCTTTTTGCTTTTTTTTTTTTTTTTAATATTAAGCTGTCTTTATCTCAACCCATGCGTTTTCTCACTTAGCTTTTCAATTCTCTCCCCCATTCAACTGGGTGGGGGAGTGAGTGAGTAGCTCACCTCCTGTAAAAGAATTATGTATGTCCTATGATACTTATGAGGTCTGGAATTAAGAATCCTCAGTTCCCTAATATAGGGCATTTTCATTTCAGGAAACAGTAAGGACATTAGCAAATAAGAGTAGTCAAATACCAGTTCCCTGAACAAATGAGATTATTTCCAGGAATAAGGCAGATTAGAGAGTTTGGGGAAAAGGACGAATGAGTTCTGGTCAGAGAACCTGAGCAGAATTTAAAAAAAATCTACCTTGTGGTGTCAGTTCTTCAATGAAATTGATACAGAGGAAGACAAGAAGACACTGGGATGAAACACAATCCAGGCACCAAAACTTTCTTCTCTGAAAGAAATTAAGGCCTACAGAAAAGCTTTTGAGTATTCCTAAGGAATTAACATATACTAATGCCTTGAATTTTATTACTGTATGTTACAGCAAGTATACAATACAATATCCTTGTCGTGTCCAGTACCCACCTCACCCAACAGATTACCCTTCCAATTGTAAAGATGTAATTAGGACTAAAAATTCAGTAACATAAGCAAATGATAGTGCCCAAAATGTTCTGTTTACCTTTGCTTTCTCCTTCAGATACAATTAATCTCTCATTTTTAGGCCTTGGCTGTCATTAGTGTGTGTGCTTGTAATTTACATTAAGTATTACTCTGCAAGAATGAATCGTGCATCATGAAAAGGATATTCATTACTGATCTAATGTACATTGCTTGTTCATTAATTGTGAAAAAGTCAAGAATAAGATACAGGAAAATCCATGACTACAAATTCTTTTCAGCTGCATACAGCTTTGGAATGTCAGGGTAAGAATATCAATAAATTTCCACTGATTTTCCATTAGGCACCAGAACTAGCTCTAAGTGACAGATAAACTACAAATAAAGTGTTTCCTTAAACTGTCATATGCTTTAATGCAATATTAATGTAATATCTCTTAAAGCATTGAGGAAGTGGCATTTTATACAAAATATACAGGAAATACAAAATACATACATTTTAAGGTAGAGCTATTATTTTAATCAGGTAATATTTATTCACCTAGAACAATGTTTTTAAATTATGTGAAGGAAGGAAACAGTGGTTTAGAAGTTACACTAGTGTTGCTGTAGCTTTAGTAAGTCTAGAAGAACTACGCTTTTATATACAGGGATTGTGGGAAAATTCAGGAGCAGCCATTATCAGTATTCAGCTATTGTTCCAGTTTCCTTATGTGCAACATTTGTTTAGATATAAAAAGGACTTTCCTGGCTAGTAACCAGGCAATTATTCATGTTTAAAAAACACAGCTTTATTGCCACTAGGTAAGATAAGACTATTGTGTGGATGTCTAGCCCACATGAAACAAATTACTAATCTCAGTTTTGGCTTTAGTATTTAGCCTGTCTAAGTAATTAAAGGTGTAAGAATACAATGTCTAAAGTAAACTCAGTAGCCATTCAAATTCAGAAATTTTTAAAGCTTTTAATAGAAGTTCATTACCAAAACGAGAGTCTGAAAAATCACTGGCTGATTAATGCTGCAAACTCTTATGAGTGAAAATAAAGACTAGTTATTAAAAAAATAGAAATATAACTAAGAAAAAATATGCTGTTTTCTCTCAGAGTGAAGAGTATCCAGCTTCAAGAAGAGTTCCTACAGGTTTCTAACGCATAGCTGTCAAAATGAAAATAATTTAGTAGTAGAGTGACTTGGAGAATCAGGACTGGTAAACATATTTTAACAGTGGCTTGAAAGAAGAAGTGAATAAAGAAAGTTGGAAAAGAGGCTGTTCATGAGGAGTTATTTTTGATGTTGAATGATGTAGTCTCTAAGATTGCAAAGAGTGAATAAAATGGACCAGTACAGTGATAAAATTATGTATCAACAATGACAAGGAAAATTATATGGAAATGGTTAATTTTGTCTGCTGATATACACTGATAACTTCTTAGTGGCTGAAAACACTGGAAGGAAGACTACGTGTCTTTAAGGAGAAACCAGTGAACAATCTGAAGAAACACACAGCAGTCACAAGCACAAATAGGATTCTATGATAGATATAATCAGAAAAAGACTAATAGACATTATACATATTTGCCTTAGGTGCAGCTGGGAGATGACCATATTAAGGCTAAAAGACTTATTTTCACACTTAACGGTCAAATATTTTCTCTTCTTATAATGTCTGCAGAGCTAATCTAATGTTCAGGATCTTCCTTGTGTATGTGATGTTCAAGCGAAGTGTACTGGAAAAACATGTAGAGATATTTGACAGATACTAGGTCCATGCCTTCAAGAACAGATCGGCACCTTAGTATGAAATCTCATAATTCAGCTGTTCTGAAAGGCCCTTGGTACTATGATAAATAGAGCTGATCATTTCAAAGGTGTTTCTGATAATCTTGGAACAAGTAGCATAGCCTTTTTGCACCTTTGGAGGAAAAAATGTCTATTTGCTTTAACTGGTGTAAACCAAAACATGCTTAAGGATCAAAATGAACTTTGCAATCCAGCTCTGAATGATGCTTTCCTTCAAAAGTAAACTAGGCATATTTTACTGAAGCGTACTTTTTGACACAAATATTCTCAAGATTACTATCAACATTACAACTACCAACCTGTCAGCCTCATCTCTGTGCCTGGGAAGGTCATGAAACAGATCCTCCTACAAACTATGTTAAGGCACATGGAGGACAGGGGGGTGATTCAAGACAACCAGCATGGCTTCACCAAGGGCAAGTCCTGCCTCACCAACCTAGTGGCTTTCTACGATGGCGTGACTACTTCAGTGGACAAGGGAAGAGCTACCAATGTGGTCTATCTGGACTTCTGTAAAGCCTGCAACACAGTCCGTCACAACTTCCTTCTCTCTAAATTGGAGAAATATGGATTTGATGGGTGGACTGTTTGGTGATAAAGGAACTGGTTGGAAGGTCGCAGCCAGATGGTAGTGGTCAACGGCTCGATGTCCAAATGGACACCGGTGACAAGTGGTGTCCCTCAGGGGTCTGTACTGGGACCAGTGCTCTCTAATATATTCATCAATGACTTAGTGAGATTGAGTGCACCCTCAGCAATTTTGCAGATGACACCTAGCTGAGTGGTGCCGTTCACACACCAGAAGGTTGGGATGCCATCCAGAGGAACCTGGACAAGCTTGAATAGTGAGCCTGTGTGAACCTCATGAAGTCCAACAAGGCCAAGTGCGAAGTTCTGGATCTGGGTCGGGGCAACCCCTGCTATCAGTACGGGCTGGGGGATGAGGGGATTGAGAGCAGCCCTGCCAAGAAGTACTTGGGGGTACTGGTGGATGAAAAGCTTGACATGAGCTACCAGTGTGTGCTCACAGCCCAGAAGACCAACCGTATCCTGGCCTGCATCAAAAGCAGCGTGGCCGGCAAATCAAGGGAGGTGATTCTGCTCCTCTACTCCACTCTGGTGAGACCTCCCCTGGAGTCCTACATCCAGGTCTGGAGCCTTCAGCACAGGAAAGACGTTGACCTCTTGGAATGGGTCCCAAGGAGGGCCACAAAGAAGATCTGAGGGCTTAAACACCTGTCCTATGAGGAAAGGCTGAAAGAATGGAGGCTGTTCAGCCTGGAGAAGAGGAGGCTGTGGGGAGACCTTGTAGCAGCTTTGCAGTACCTGAAGGGGGCCTATAGGAAAGACAGGGAAAATATTTTTAGCAAGGCCTGTTGTAACAGGGCAAGGAGAAATGGCTTTAAACAAAGGGAGGGTGGATTTAGACTAGGTATAAGGAAGAAATTTTTTCATCATGAGGCTGGTGAAACACTGGAACAGGTTGCCGAGAGAGGTAGTAGAGGCTGTCCCATCCCTGGAAACATTCAAGGTCAATTTGGATGGGGCTCTGAGCAACCTGGTCTAGTAGAAGATGTCCCTGCTCACTGCAGGGGGGCAGGGCTAGGTGACCTCTAAAGGCCCCTTCCGACCCAAAGCATTCTAGGATTCTATGAAATAAAACAAATTGTAGACATACATACATAGACTTGTGGTATGCTGAATTAAGGGTAGGAGGGGAGGATGTCTTGTACTGAAATAGGGAACTAACAATGTAATGAAAGCTAAAGGTAAACACACAGAAGCAAAAACTTAGTTTTTCTGTGGCAAACCATGTAACAATTTTAAGAATCATTTTCCATGACAAAAAGTTGGATGAAATATCTTTCGAAACTGCGGTCTCCTTTCTTGTTTCTACCTGATCAGATTGCCCTGTGCACTTCATTTATTCCATATCTTTGTTGATATTAGTTATGGCAAAAAAAAAAAAAAAGAAGCCTTCTTTCAGAAAACAAAGTTAGCTCTACCTAAAAGGATGTCATACATGTTCTTAGGTAAAGTCTTTGTTTTCAGTCAAATTACTTGTAAGGCTGTAGATGATAACATGAAACACAGCATCAATGCTGGATACTGTATCATTACGTGGAAGCAGTTCTTCCTTTTGCATAGTAAGTCTGCGTGTTTACCTTAAAGAATGTCAGTCATTCTATATTCAGACTGCCTGTCAATTAGACATCTGCAACAGAAGACTTCAAATATTTCACAGCAATTATTACAGATTAGAAATGTTGCTTTTGTGACATACCTCCCCTCACAAAAGCTAAAATGTAAGTGATCCCCCCTTCTTCAGGAAAAACTGACAATCTCAGTGACTTTGGGGGGAGATCTGCCAACCACCACCTACTTTGTGTTTACAAATTTCTGGAAAAACAGGTTAAAATTCCTGAATTGCACACTTGAAGTCTCTGCAAGCACAAGAAACAAGTCTCATCTGTCCTGACCACACCATGAAAAATCATGCAAGTGATGCCAAGGTGATTTGCTTGCATGCAGCAGAACGGTTATTGTGGGGAACTGTCTGTTTTGTATGCACAGTTCAGTCATCGTAGCTTTCATTTTTCTGACTTGCTGAGTACTCAGAAGAGATTCAGAACCATAGGATCACAGCCTCAAAATACAATTGACAGCAATCTTTATTCTGGTTACTAGTGGTTTAGAGCTTCTAGCTCACATAAAATAACCTGCGACATTTCTCTACTTCTTTCATAAACTGCACAACAGTTGCACATGTACTTTAGAAAGTTCCCCACTTCTGAGATAAGCTCTGCTTAAATGTCAGGTTTATTTCTTTTGCACAATGGAAAATGTTTTCTCTCCTAAATCACAAAATCACAGAATTACAGACGGGTTGGGGTTGGAAGGTACCTCTGCAGATCATCTAGTCCAATCCCCCTGCTGAAGCAGGGTCACCCACAGCAGTTTGCACAGGACCTCGTCCAGGTGGATTTCAAGTATCTCCAGAGAAGGAGACGCCACAGCCTCCCTGGGCAGCCTGTTCCAGGGCTCCATCACTCTCAGAGGGAAGAAGTTCTTCATCATGTTCAGACGGAAATTCCTATGCTTCAGTTTGTGCCCATTGCCCCTTGTGCTGTAGCTGGGCACCACTAAAAAGTCTCTCGCCTCATCCTCCTGACACCCACCCTTAAGATATTTATAAGCATTTACAGGATCCCCCCTCAGCCTTCTCTTCTTCCGGCTAAACAAGCCCAGCTCCCTCAGCCTTTCCTCACAGGAGAGATACTCCAGTCCCCTAATCATCCTTGTATCTCTCCTCTGGACTCTCTCCAGTAGTTCCTCATCTTTCTTGAACTGGGAAGCCCAGAACTGGACACAGTACTCCAGATGCGACGTAATAGAGCAGAGTAGAGGGGCTCCGAGCGGACCTGACGGAGAGCAGCTCTGCAGAGAGGGACCTGGGTGTGCTGGTGGATGACAGGTTAACTTGGCCTGCACTGTCAAGAAGGCAAATGGTATCCTGGAGTGCATTCAGAGGAGGCTGGCTAGCAGGTCAAGGGAGGTTTCCCTCCCCCTCTACTCTGCTCTACTAAGCCCACATCTGGAGTACTCTGTCGAGTTCTGGACTTCCAAGTTCAAGAAAAATGAGGAGCTACTGGAGAGAGTCCAGCGGAGGGCTATGAGGATGGTGAGGGGACTGGAGCATCTCTCCTATGAGGGGAGGCTGAGGGAGCTGGGCTTGTTCAGCCGGAAGAAGAGAAGGCTGCAAGGGGGACCTTATAAATGCTTATAAATATCTGAAGGGTGGGTGTCAGGAGGATGGGGCCAAGCTCTTTTCAGTGGTGCCCAGCAACAGCACAAGGGGCAACGGGCACAAACTGAGGCACAGGAAGTTCCATCTGAACATGAGGAGGAACTTCTTCCCTCTGAGGGTGACGGAGCCCTGGAACAGGCTGCCCAGGGAGGTTGTGGAGTCTCCTTCTCTGGAGATATTCAAGACCCGCCTGGACGGGGTCCTGTGCGGC
>Ga0065711_1030994_pt1 | contig 30862 bp, 17 predicted proteins | sample Hoacrofraction12_FD_59098 | JGI IMG/M metagenome (GOLD analysis project Ga0065711, IMG submission 59098) | Hoatzin crop microbial communities from Cojedes, Venezuela - Epithelial fraction 12 v2 (version 2) | ecosystem: Host-associated > Birds > Digestive system > Esophagus > Crop | place... | reverse complement strand
CTGTGCAGCCTGCTGTAGGTGACCCTGCTTCGGCAGGGGGGTTGGACTAGATGACCCACAGAGGTCCCTTCCAACCCCTACCATTCTGTGATTCTGTGATTCTGTGATCTAGAAGGTTCAATAGACTTATTTTTTACCTCTGTAAAATGTAAGTAAAGGTAGTGATTTTCACTTCTATGTTTTCTTTCTGATTTCCTTTAGCAATACCTTGCTGGATGTGGATTTCGGCATAACCTACCTGTCTACTCCACAAAAAAGGGGATGATTCTGCCAAATGGATTATGATATGTTAGAAAAGTTCAGCAGATACTTTCAGAGAAGCAAGTATTTGTCACAGCATGATTAGCATGGTAGCTCCTAGAAGTGATCTTAGAGGACATTACATGGAAGGGTTGCACAGCTCAGTGAAGCAATCCCTCCAGTGTACATTTCAGAAAAGCACAAAAGTTAGTTAAGCAGGAGGGAAAGGGAAGGGTATAGTATCTGTTTTGAAACAGTATTACTTATTTCTTGCCCTTGTGTGGGTATCTTGTCCTACCAGTGAAATATACTCAATATCTTTTTTTTCGCTGCAGATCTTCGCTAGCTCAGAGTTTGAAAGTAACTGCGAAGACTCATCCTTGACTAGATTGTGGTCACAGAAGCAATGCGTATGAGATGAAAGGCCCAGGGATCTGGGTTTGAAGCCAGTTTCTGCTGTAATCCAGAGTGCCCGCTGGGGGAATGCACCTCCTGTACTCCAGCTACTACAAACTATCTTTGCTGATAACAGCAAAAATGCCATATTTATGTCTTCTCAGAAAAGAAGACTGAAGCTTGGGAGTTTCTTTCTGAGGTTTCTCCTGAATGCGTGAAACATAATATTTTATTCGTTAGAAGTCTTGAAGACGGGTCTAGCTGTAACAGGTGGGGAAGGAAAAAACAAATGTGTCTTTTCATTTCCTGAGGCAAATAATCACAGCTTTTCTTAGAGTGTAAACGGATTTCTAACAAAGAAGGAAGTTTTGAATGACTGCTCCATTTGGATATTTGTTTTTATTTCTTCTCCTTCATTCTATAACAAACAGATGTTTTCTGGTCACTTTCGTTAGATTTCAAAGCTGAAATTGCAAAGAGGAAGAAATCCACTACGGAAAAAAATTAGAATGCTGTTGTGGAGTACTGTACCATAGAAGATTTCGACCCTGCAGTTTAGCCTCCTGCATAACCCATTGAAAAAAGGTCTTACCCAGAGACTCTAGCAGCATACTGAAATAGGCATTCAATTTTTCAGGCATTCTGGCACAACGCACTTGTAGTTAATCCACTGTGTACAAGAACAATCAATCACATTACTGAATGTCTGGCTAATAAATCAGCAGTCTTTCAATAGAATGCCTTATGAACTAAAATTGCTTCTTAATTAAAATCTAATGCAAACAAACAGAAAGACATAATTGTCTCCTGAAACAGCATTTTGACTGTTGTATCTTCATTCGAGCTGCCGCTCACTGCCAGTGTTTTCCTGGTACCCAGTCCAGATCAGCAGAATATTAAAAAGTAAAATTTGTACTAGACAACAAATGTGCTCTTACTCCGCTGAAGTACTTATGCTCGACTGGAGGCAATTGGTTAATGCTGAGTATTGAACAATATTTAATACCAGATGAGTGTTTGATGCTGAATTCATGAACACCTTGTGTTCTGGAAAATCAGTGTTTTTGTTCTTGGGAAACGGTATATAGTATTGTCCCAGGTATGCTAGAGGATACTTAAAAAATGCAAAACACTGTGAGCAGGATGTCAGTTACACATAAACTCCGTTAAAATAAAGCAACAATGTCAAGAAACACCAAGAAAGAAGAGTCTGGCACTCAACTAAAAACTACCCAGCATTTACTGAAACCAGCAGAACACATCAGAGGGCCCAAATCTGCAGGTTTGTGGAGGAAATGCTGGTCAGAACTCACACACGGTTATAGTTTAGCGGTCATAAAATATGAGTAGAGGAGCTGTCATCACAGTGACTGGTAATGGTGAAATTGAATTAAAGTAACACCAAAAAAATAAATGTGTTAAGACATTCTAGGGTCACTAAAAACCCTCTAAAGCCTTTTTTTTTCATTTTTTCTCTTTAATAAGTTCTGCTCTATATATTTTTTATTTGTATCCCTAGCAAGGCAGAGCATTTTCTGCTGTAAACTGAGGAAGCTGATTAGTAACTAATTAATTAATTAGTTGGTTTCTACATTTAAATTATGATTATGTGCTTTGTTAGTAAATTTGTTTTGACATGATTCTTATCAGGTAGAGCTGTTATTCATAGTATAAAAACAAGTAACTGGACTATGGGTATGGAGTTCCTGTTCATATGAGGATCAGCATTTCTATGTGCATTTTGAGGTCAGGGACCAGTTTAAATCAGAGGAAAACGGACATGCTCACCACCAGGGTCTAGCCAAGCAAATTAACAGCTTTTCAACTGACAATCTAGATACCTGATGTAACGCTTGTTACTCAGGGACTGATGATGTGTCATTGAGGGTTGTGCCACAAAATCAGCCCATGATCTTCCAATCTTGAGGTTCCTTCAAGAAGTTAAAAAGGCCAAACAGATTTACTCATGGAGACTGTGGTCTGGAGACCTGTTCTAAAAATACAAACGCTGATCTGCAGACACAGTTAAATTACAGGCAGACAATCCATAAGTCCTGCACTGCAAGAGGGAATTCTGAGCAAGTAATGAGTCAGTTGAAGGATTTTTACACTTTAAAATTATTCACATAGTCTGCTGCTTGCTCTTTCACAGAATCATGGAATCATTTAGGTTGGAAAGGACTCTTAAGATCAGTGAGTCCAGCTGTTAAGCTAAGAGTACTAAGTCCAGCACTCTGCTGCTTGCACTTTCCTAAGAGCCTCTTAGATGAGAGCAGGATGTGAATGGGATGATCTTTGGTGCCATGCTCCCCTCTCACCGCTTTTCCAAGACCTGTCACTCGGCCAAAACGCAGCCACCACCTCTGAGAGGAAGGCACTTCTGGGTGCGTGATGGAAGGAGAGGAATGTGCTAGAGAATGTAAAGGAAAGTTGTATGCATGATCAGTTATGTGGCCATGTGTGCAAACTTATCCTGAAGGCAGGCAGTTGCATTTTGATCATGCAATGTCATACATTTTTCATGTGGATGGGAATGGTCCTTAGCATGTTTTTGGAAAAAATCCTTTGGGTTATGTCAACTGGAAGCTGTAATCTAAACTAAGTAATTGTCATTGCTGGAATTCAATACAGGAATATTACAAGAATAATCTATATTTCCAGAAAAGGGTTATTCATTGGCAGGGGAATATAGTGTGGTTCATTAGCAGTATAAAATGACTTCACATTCAGGTCAGGGAGGATCAATAAGAGTGCGTATTACACAGAGTGACACCAACTTTTGGATTTGACTGATTTTATGTGATTTGCCTGTCAAGTGAGTAGGAGCCTGTAGAAACAACTGGAAGAATTAGGCAAGGTCTATGTTAAATTCTGTATCAAAATATGATTCTACAGTGCCTGAAAATACTTTCAAAAAGAGGTTATTCAATCAAAATATGTACAATGCTCAAAACCAAAGTTTTTTATTTACTTCATTGTTCAGAGATTCTTGGTACTGTTTCACTTCAACCGAAGCAGGGGGAATGTATCTTTTGTTTATATTTTTTAAACTACACTAACTATAGCAAAGTGATGTTATCTTTTCCACAAAATTTCAGCTCTTTTTCATTTGTTTTTCAAAACAGGAATGAAATCCTTAAGGGAACAGCTGAAATCCACATTAGTTTTTTTAAACTTTATTATCTGAACTTGCATTTTATGGTAGAGCAGAAATATGTAGGCAAATAAATAAATTCAGGAATTGTCACATAAATTCAGCTTTTAACAATGTGATATTCTGCATTATCTCTAGCAATACATCTTCCAGAATAAAACATATATTTCCAAAATGGTAATATAGAAAATAAATAATTTAATCTTTAAATCTCTTAATAAAGTATTGGTCTTTCATGTGCAAGATTCCTTTGACTTTATTTTCACTATTTCGCAGAAGGCAAACTGTTCTTAAATTTTCTTCAATTAGCTTAACTAAAAAAATTATAGTATCACAGCCATCGCTCTTACTAACAGCGTGTTAGGAAAAAAAATCTACAAGTTCCTTACCTATTTTGTACAAATACTAAGATTTAGCTTTTACCATTGACCATGATGAGCCACGTATGTTTGTATTGTGTGACATCCAAGCTTAGTCAAAGACTAAAACTGTGTATTCCTCTGTATCATGTCTTTCTGTTGCATCACTCTCTTGCTTTTAGATAAGGTTGCTCAGTATTTTGTGCTTGACAGAATTTCTGGACAATTTCTGAATTGTTAATTTCAGCAGTCTAACTTCAGAAAGCTTTGCGAAGATTTATGATGAAACACAAGTGGCTCTAGCGAAACTGATAGGACTTATCCAAAACTAATTAATTCATAAATGTCAAATGCTGATTAACTATGACACTGATATTAGCTTGCTGGGCAAAAGTATATCATATTGTCAAAGTTTAGAAACTCATATTTAAAATCTGGAGGTAAATTCTTTGTCCTCATCTTCATGGTCCTGCATTCATAACTGTCATGTTGGTTCTGCTAATAGTTTTCTAATGATTTTGATAAAAATCAGGTTTTTTCTTTTTTTTTTTTTGTTTTCTTGCCTGTTATTAATCTTGAAGTTTGCCTCAGCATCAGCAGTAATGCCAGCAGAGGATTAGGAACTGAGGTGTGAATTACTTGCCTTTTCATATACAGCAGAAACTGCAGAGAAGAGTGGGATGGACTTTGATGGCTATAGTTTTAAGTTTCCCCTTTAGTGGAGTTTCACCAGAGAACAATTTAAAAAGCTTGAATAAAAATATTATAATAAAATTGCTTGGAAAATGGAGAAAAGTTCAGTGTTTTTTTATGGAAAATCTGATGAAAAATAGAAAAAAGTAAAATAACAATATTTTCTTTTGATTGATCTACTAATGTCTGAAATTAATAGTGTCAGTCTGAAAAATGTTTCACATTAGCCAATGATTTACAGCATTGTTGTGATTTTGCCTCAATTTGCAACAAAAGAACTACGCAGTTACTCTCTCACTCCTTCCCCCTCCCCAGTGGGATGGGGAGGAGAATCTGAAGGAAAAAAGGCAAAATCTCATGGGTTGGGATGAGAACAGTTTAACAGAATGGCAAAGGGAGAAGAAAACAACAATCAACAATACTGATAAAAGCATATACAACATGCAGTGTTCTCACCACCCAATGCTCAGCTTGCTCCTGAGCAGCAAAAGCCCCTCCATCAGCCAGCTCCCCACTTGAATACTGAGCATGACATCACGTGGTATAGAATATCCCATTCGCTGTTTGGGTCAGCCCAACCCGCTGCTTGTGAAAATTAACTCTATCCCAGCTGAACCCAGGACAAGCCTGTTGTGGTTTTGGCTCTGATCACTTTATTAATATGGTTTTAAATTTTTCTTAAATGTGATTTGTAGTGAATTACATAACGGATCTTTTCCATTTCTGTTCGTACCAAGCTACCAAGCGAAGACAAAGCTGCACCGAGATGACCTAAGAACATGACCGCATTCATTACATCTTAGAAATGCACCGCAGCAGTACATCTGGAAACCCTGCTGTATGCTTTTTCTCTGGTATTGAACGCTGAATGACATTTAAAGCAACTTATCTTAGGAAAATGACAAATGGATTAATAACACAACTAGCTCCTGCTGCCTACCAAGACAGGATGCATATACTATCAGACTGTTCCTGAAGGTACAATAATAGCTTTGTTATAGGTGTGATGTTGAAAATATATAAAAAAGACCGAAAGTGAAAACATATTGTTTCTTCCTGTGGAACTTGTCTGCAAGTATTTGTAAATCCTCCATTACAGGACTGAATCAAACTCAGCTGACCTCTTTCTTGGATTATGGCATATGCTGAATCATGAGGATGAAAACACTGCATTTGACATTCCTTCACTTCAGTAAGAAACACCATATATGATGTTTTCTTCAAGTATGTTTAAACTCATCTGCTCATTAGGTCCTGAGTGACACTTGCATTTCTTTGCTTGGAAGTGAATCAATAATTATACTTACATACAGCCTGTGCTACTTATCTGTTCTCTAATAGAACCTTTCTTAAAAAAAAAAGAAAAAAAATAGAGAAAATGAAAAAAGGAAAAATAAAAAATATTAAAAAAGAAGAAAAGAAAAAAGAAAAAAAAGAAAAAAGTATAATTAATTTTTGCCACGTCCTATATATAGCATTAGTTACATTGAGAAGTTTTTTGTATAAATGAAATCTAGTCATTTGTAACAGAGTGCTCTCATACTACTGTTAAAGTAAATGTGTCAGATGTCTTTCAGATTCATGAGAAATCATAGAATCATAGAATAATTTGTGTTGGAGAGGACTTTTAAAGGTCATCTAGTCCAACTCTTGCAATGAGCAGGAACATCTTCAACTATATTTTTCTTTACAGACTACTTTTATTTCTGATTCTGCTAGAGAAAGGCCAGGACATGACTGAGCGTTTAGAGAGTGGGTAACAAAGAATGTTCTGATGACTGAAACTTGCAGGTGCACAGCTGGCCTTAGTGCCACATGAATCACTGGGAAAATGCAGTCTGTAACCACAGAAATAAGGGATAAGGTAGGTTGAAAGAGATCTCTGAAGGCTATCTAGTCCAAAACCACCACCCAAAGCAAGGCTGACTTCAAAGTTAGATCAAACTACAAAGTTACACAATGTTGCACAAGTTTGTATTCAGTGAAGTTTAACATGTAGACATATTTCCTTAATGTTTTGGGCTCTTTCAATTGCCCTGAGCATGCTTAAGGATGCAAGTTTGTGTTATTTGCATAGTGCTTAAAAAAAAAAAAAGACAAAAAAGAATTTGCATATGTTTTAAAGTCAGAAGATTTTTTAATAATAAGATTTTCTAAAAATAAGAAAGATCAACAACTGAGCCCTTGAATTTCAGTTACTCTAAAAGTCATAGAGAAATCTTTAATAAAATCCATAGATAGAGTTGCTACTGTGCCACAATAAAAGAGGATTTTATTAACAATAAACAGGAGTAGATTTTTACCATTTAAACACTGACTCAGTGAATGGCACGGAGGTGATCTGTTTATCTATCTGTCAATCACTCTACCTATCATCTTTCTGAATATACTTTACAGAATATACTGTACAGAATTTCAAACATACATGAAAAAAGATGATGATGAAAGAGACTGTGTACTGCACATGAAGAATCATGCTATCTTTTCCAAGTAAATTTCCTAACAACAACTAAAAAAAATCTTGAATTTGGAGTGTGCTTTGAATATCTCAAACTCTGTTACAATATTTATGAAGTTTTTTGTCACAGCATATGAAGAGTCTAGTACAAGAGCCCTGGACAAAACTCTATGAAAGTGACCTCAAATGTGGTCCTAGTATTTTTCATTTCATGAAAGCGTCAATACTTTAGAGCTGAAGAAAGATAGGATAGGGCAACTTTCCAGTTCTCCCATTTCTTCTAAAAGGCTGTATATACTTTTTTGCATGTTCAGTACTCAACATCCAGTGCTCGACATTTTCGTCCTTCCAGATAATTCTGATTTTAACTGTTTTCCTCCCTTTTCCATTTGTAAAATAGCTTACTCTGATACTAAGAATTATCAGAACATAATTTAAAACAAAGTAACAGAATTAAATGATAGTATAGTGCTAATTCAGGAAAGTTTTCCAATTCATATTTTGCACATAATGTCTTTTATTTCCTTTGTATTTTTTTTTTTTCAGAAGGTATGTTTCTGGCTTTTCAATACATACAGGAAACACTGAAATACAAGGTATAGAACTACAGAAAGAGAATTATTGAGGGACCTCTTCAGATCACCAAGTCCAGCTTCTCTGTCTCTTAATGTTTGGACTTGGTGATCTTAGAGGTCTTTTCCAACCTTAATGATTCTATTAATCCATAATTCCTCCGAGAGATGGTTCAAGCCCTCAGTCATCTTCATGGCCCTTCACTGGACTTCCTTCAGTATGTCTATGTCTCTGTAGTACAGGGGAGCCCAGCACTCCAGGTATATCTCGCTGTCTCTGAGTAGAGAGGAAAGATCACACCTCTCGACCTGCTGGCAATGTTCTGCCTAATGCAACCCAGGAGGCTGGTGGCCTTCCTTGCTACAAGGATGCATTCCTGGCTCGTAGTCAGTCTGGTGTCCACCAGGAGTCCCACATCCTTCTCTGCAAATTCCCTCTCCAGCAAGTTGGTCCCCAGCCTGTTGTAGTGCATGGGGTTATTCCTTCCCAGGTGCAGGACTGTGCTTCTCCCTGTTGAACTTTACAAGGTTCCTGTCAGACCATTTCTCTCACTTGCTGAGGTCTGTCTGGATGGCAGAACAAACATCTGGTGTGTCAATCATTCCTTCCAGCTTATATTCACCTACAAACTTGCTGAGGTTGCAGTCTGTCCAAGCATCTAGGCCATCCACAAGGACATTAAACAGTGTATTGGCCCTACTATTGACCTCTTGCGTGCTCTACTAATGACTGTCCCAGCTGGATTTTGTGCCACTGTGCAGTCAGTTTTTAATCCACCTTACTGTCCTCTTATATAGTATGTGCTTCCTCCATCTGTCCATGAGGATGTTGTTGGAGACAGCATTGAAAGTCTTACTAACACCAAGGTAAACTGCTCTCCCTTCATCCACTGAATTTGTCATTTCTTCTCAGAAGGCTATCAGGTTGGTCATGCATCATATTCCTTCTATGATTTGCTATTGACTGTTTCCAGGTGTCATCTTCTCCTTAGCATGTTTGGAAATGGCTTCCAGGATGATTTGTTCCATCATTCACTCAGAGATGAAGGGCAGACTGTTCAGTTTCTAGTTTACAGGATCTTCTTTCGTTTCATTCTTGAAGACAGGAGTGTCACTTGCTTTTACCAAGTCTTCAGGAACCTCCCCTGGTTGCCGAGACCTTTTAGAAATAATAGAGGTGGCCTCACAATGACATCCATCAGCTTTCTCAGCACTTGTGTCTGCAAAAGGAACTTGTGTCCATTTTGTATCAATGATCCCTAACCTGATCCTCTTCCACTGATGTTGTCTTCCTTGCTCCAGAATTTCTTAATGCTCTCAATGACCTGAGATTTCTGTAAGCTGGTCTTACTGGTAAAGATTCAGAAAAAGAAACCATCCAGTATCTTGGGCTTCTCCATAGCTTTTATAACTGGATGTTGTTCCCCATTCAGCAAAATCCAAAAGGTGTAAACAGTCTTCATTTTGCTGGTGACTTGTCTGTAGAAACCTCTCTTGTTGCCTTTCAGGTCTAGTATTAGTTCCAACTGCACTTGTGCTGTAGCTTTTCTAACCTCACACCTGAACAATTTCATCGTGTCTCCGTATTCCTCCTGGGTCACCTGTCCCTGCTGTCATGGTAGAAATCTGTGCCTTCTTTTTGTATGAGACTTCAGTGAGGAGCCCCTTTTTCTTCCACGTGGGCCTCTTGCTGCCTTTGCTTTATTTCCCACATGTTGTCATGGACTGTTTTTGAGCTTGCAGGAGGGGACACTTTTTATATCTGGGCTGTATCCCATGGGATTCTCCCAAGATGGTCTATAAACTGGCTGAAGCTTTAGTTTTAAATGTTCCTATGCAAATTAGAAATGGTACATAAGGAAAATTTGTAATATTTTGGGTGTTTCTTTTTTTTTTAAGTTTAGTGGACAGCTTTATTTCACTTTTTCTTTACCTGAAGGAACCATGGTAATTACAAGTAATGAAATGTTGCTGATGAGTGCAAGAAAAAAACACTATAGAATATTGCAACGCAGAAAAAAGAGTTTTTGAGATCAAACTGCTAGCCTCTGACTTCCCGTAATTTAAGACCAGGAAATGAGAAAGTTTAGACACATACGGACTGGTTTTTTAACTCTTCTGTTTGCTTAAAAAGAATGGTGGTTATTTCACTTGCTATCAGTCTTTGCTACTTACCCAAAACAGGCTTGACTTATACCTGTCGAAGCCTGCTGGGTAGGATCACCCCTGAAGATATTAGCAGGAACAGAACTGCAAATGAAAACGACTGCTCACTTAATCACTACAAAGGAAGAAAAATAAATCTTCAGTACAGAAGGCTCATTTCTGAGACAACAGGCCTATGAACAGGCAAATAAAGGCACAAATTGCCAGGTGGTGGTGTTCTGCTCATTAGGACGTCAGGCTAACAAGCATCTATGGGGGAGAAAGATAGCAATACTTGGAAAACCTGTCTTGAGAATCATTTTCTTTGTTGCCAGTGAGAAAAGATTGCAATATTTGCTATTGAACAACTGTTCTGAATTGCCCTAATTGAAGAAAACACTCTTAAACTTGTATAATAAAACTGATCAATTCTCGTTACCTTTTTAAAAAGCCTAAGCTAATTGTGCCTTTTAGGTGTCTGGGGATAAACCAGCAAAGAGTTTACAGTTAGTTAAAGAGAAAATGGAGGAAATTCTTGTTTAAGCATCTATTCATTTTCCCAAAACTCAGCTCCCAAACTACTGTATTTTAAGCCCCATTGTTAAGTACTTTTTAAACAGGCTGTGTATTTTCTATTGTTCATTTTATTTTATAACCTCAAAAGTATAATTTCTTTGCTTCTTTAGCCTTTCTGATCTATAGATCATTGATTTTTACCTATGTGACTAGCGGAGCTTGAAATTACTTTGCTTTCACATTTGTGTGCTGATGTCACTGAAGGCTGCTGAACTCAGAGCAGGATTTGGACCAAGCCCTGCTCCCACGCTTTGCCCGTACATGTCTCTTTCCAGAACTATGTGACTGCTCAAAGCTACTTTGTTGAAGCAACTATATGGTCAGTCTTCTGAATATGCCCTCCAGCATTTCAGTCATTCTGCCAAATTTTATTTTATAGTTTTTTCCTCTATGACTTGCAATATTTCTTCGTGTGTGGATAATATTTGATGAATTTATGTGAACAAGGAGAGTTTCACTATGAGATACGTATATACATATATGACACAGAGCAGGCATATCAGGTAGAGGAAGTTTCTGAACAGTCTCTAATTTGCATTCATTCTTGATTCAGCTTTGGGACGGACCTGAAAAGGGCAGAGAAAGGATAGTGCTGAAGTGGAACAATGTAGGAGGTCCAGAAAACCTAGACTAATGTTCTGGTTGAATGGCAATGGCGAGGAAAAGCCCTTTGTTCCTCTACCCCCTTCCTTGGCACTGGTTTCACTGGCTGCCCATGAATCCCTGCTTTCTGTTGAGTGGTGAAAATCGTGGCTATGCGGCTGAAGAACTGAATCTACATAGTACTCTTCAGGGAACTCCTCTCTTGGAGCTGTCGACATCATTGTGTTCTCCTCTGGTGTTTTATTTCCACTTGCCCTAGGTGAGAAGGAACAGCTTTCTTCCACCTGTTCCCTCATCCAGCTCTATCCCAGTGGTGCTTTACGTAGTGTAGATTATTTTATGAAATGGTACTGGATCTCAAAAAAAAAAAAAAAAAGTGAAGAGCTAACAAGGCATTTGTCAATCAATTCACTCCCTGGCAGCAGGGAGTGACTTGGCAGACAGGATATCAAGCATTTTGAGGAATGGTACTTAAAGTTCAAGTGTTTAATTTTCAGTGCTTTTAGCAATTAAATTTAGGTAGGCTGAAGGTGACCCAGAGCACCATCAGAGACTAGAATACCACAGCATTTATTATTATTTGTTCAAGGTAGTATAAGTGTACAGCCTGAACACCAAATTTTCAAGAGTTTTAGGTGCTTGAAATTTGATGATACACAATGGTTCTTTAATTGATGACTTAATTTTCTTTTTAATTTTTTTCTGAATTAAGATAATTCTGAGTCTTAAAATATTTTTTCTACAAATAAACCTTACTTTGGGGTGGAGAGGATGTTTGGGGTGGGGGAATATTTTTCACAGTGATAGATCTTTCCTATATATTTATCCAGGACAGCTGAGGGACAGTCCAAAGACTATAACCACCCTAGTGACAAGCACAGAATTTCATGCACTACCAAGAATGTACCTTAGCAATTTCAAATTCATACGTGCCAAGTGCTTGCAAAGAAATAAGCACAAAAGTGCTGAGAGCAAATGTTCCCAGGCAAAAATATGTTCCTACCCTCACTTCCAATATGTTGGTGACATTGTATGAATGAGCAGTGGGGCACTGCAAAGAAATCTGTAACATCCAGAAGGGACTGATTTCCCTTTATGTTTGCAGCTGAAGGCCCCAGCTAAATTCCACTCAAAGGACTTAAGTCAGAAGCAGAGTCTCTGTCCCATGGGGAAAGAAAAGTCACACAGTTCTACAGGAGAGTTTGAGATTGATTTCAAATATTTCCTAGAAGCATAAAATCCTTTCACCCCCCAAACGAAACTCAAAAAGCATGTACAAACACAGACACACAGACACACATCTTCTCTGGAGCTGTGTAAACGTTTCATGGTAGCTTCTTCATTGCCCTGCAGTCTTTCTGCTCAAGCTGATTTTTCTTGTGATTTCAGTACTTGAAATAATGATGAGGTGCCCAAAATTTCTTCTTGAGGTTAGGTATTTTGTCCATATTATGTTTAGATCTCTGGAAACCTAAAATATCCACAAATTAATTGGTGCTTACAGTCTCCTAGATGCTTAGCATAATTTAGAAACCTTTTAGGAAGACATAACTGTCCCCCTTTCCAGACAGAGAAGAATGATTGACATTAAAGTTGTAACTGTTATTTTGAACTAATAAGTGGAATGTGACTAAATGGTGTGAAGTGGTGGAAAGCATTAGTTAGATTTACTACAGCAGCATTATTTACAGGTATTTGGTTAAGCTTTTCAATTGAGTCTTTTGTAGTAAGTGCATCGTAAAGACACACAACAGCCAGCCTTGCAATAGATTGTTTCTTTTACTGAAGAAAGGTGTCTGGTTTCGTAATGACAGTCTGTAATATAACCTGCAATGAGTTGACCTTTTTGGTCATTTTTGGAACTTAAGAAGACATTTATCATGAATGCTTCTGAGATGGGTGCAGACCTGGTAGGTGTTTATGATTTTTATTTGTGTGTGTGCTTGTTTGTTTGCTTGTTATTTTACAAGCTTCCTTATACTTTATCTGCCAAGCACAGAGATGGGATCAGGTATTTCAGCTATGTAGGGAAACAATGCAGACATTCAGCCTTGCTGATGCAGCACAAATAATTTCATTACGTATTCAAGCTAGTTTTACAGAAGCAGACTAGGAATTTCATTAATGAATCAGTATCTACATTTGATTGACTGGCATACCCATAAAAATAAAACTTCTTTGTGTTTGAAAATTTCTTTAAAGTCTCTTTCAGTTCAGATATATATAAAAGCCAAAAGTAGACAACATAGTTAATGAAGCCTTTATTTTTTTGTCTTTTCATGCACTTTCTATGTAAGAAAAGACTTTCAATCATCGTCTTCACTAAAAATGAATTTCTTAAGCAATCATCATGCCTTTTCATGGAAGATCAAAATCCACTGTCATTGTTATAACCAAATCTCCCTTGGGTTTCTGTTCAGCTTTAAAACCTTCATTCTGCCATTCCTGTCCAGATTGTCTGCAATGATAACTTCATTATGACGTTCATGTTTTTTGTCTTCCTTAATATTACCTTTCAATCCCTACTAACTTTCTAACCTTTAGAAACTCTAATGTCTCTCAGGACAAGTCTGTTAATCAGACTTGTTAATGACACACAGTGCTTAGCCTGCCCCAAAGAAGTCTTTAATATTTTGTGAGGGAAAACAATTCCTTCCCCCAAAGATCAGTATTGTACACTGAATGTAGCGGTTAGGATCAAATTTCTACATATTGATAAGCATATATTAGACTGCCAGATGAAACAAAGAAAGGTGTGTAGTTTGAATGTACTGGTTCCAACTGAGACAGATGGTAATCTAACATTTCGAGATAATAATTGACTTTTATATTCCTTTGCTTGTGACTTGGAAGTACAGCCTGATAGGTAACATAAAAGTGCCATCGTTGCCTTCCTTATTGCCTTTCTTTACATGAACATCTACTTAAAAGCTTCTCCCAGCAGTTGTGGACCACCCCCCAACCCCAAAACTCAAAACCAAACCAAATCAAAAAAACCCCTCAGTAGTAAGTAATCAACAAACTTCACAGACTTTCCGCAAAATATACACTTCAATTCTTAGACTTGTCTCTGCTTTACACCCATTGAAATATAAATAACTTATATAGTGATCACATCTGGTGGATATAGAAATCATACTACTGAAGGATTTTAATGTTTTGAAGATCAAAGAATTATGTTCATCCTTGAGACTTACCTCTTTTAAAACTTCAGTTTCCTGTTAAGGAATTACTTCTACCGAACAACTGAGTTTATATCTTGTATTTATAGCCTTGTGATAAATGGAAGGCACATTAATAAAAAACAGAAGGGAAAAAACATTTTTACCTTTGATAGAGGGGAAATATGTATCATGCTTAGAGTTAGTACCTCCCTGCCAATATGCAGCAGAGACAATACTCCCCCTTAATAAGATGGTAAAAAGTGAAGAAGCAAAGATGATTTTGGCTGGACTCCTAAAACGGAGCAGGTATCTTTGATGGGACATGTGGGCTTCCTTTGTCCACAAAGTGATGTAGTCTTCCTTGTCAGAAAGTGATTAGAAAGAGATCATCTCTAAGAGAAGTAATGAGATTTTGATCAATCTGTCCTGTCCACTGCCCTAGCTGTTGAAATAGTACACATATAGTTTGGGACAAGCTAAAACGCACTTAATAAAACAGATTCAAGGGAGTTAAGGTCATTGTAGGAAAAGCCTTTTAGAGACCAGAGACTCAATAAGTTTAGCTTATCAGGGTTCATTTACTCCAGTCTTCATGCACAAATGATATTTTTTAAAATGTCGCTTGTTTGTTTTAGTAAAATCATTGACTGCATCATTTAAAAGAATAAAAGAAAAAGGAAAATAGAAAAAAGAGAAAATGAATACAGAAAAAGAAAATGAAAAAAAGAAAAAAAGAAAAAAGGAAGGTGTAAAGAGAAAAAAGAAAAACATTCAGTTTCACCCATCTCCTAAGACACCAGGAAAAAACGCAAATTGTTTCTTTGCTTCCTGTAGCCTAAAACATATTATGAATACAAACAGAGGAAGTAATACTTAAATTCTAATTTAAGAAAAAGGAATTAGTTTACTTAAACTTTTTTCTGTCTTTCTGAATCAATATGATAATTTCCCCCACTATCCCTTCCAGTACTCTTCAAGTTCCCATGCAAAAGGAAAATCTCAATTCATATATAACAAACACCACCCCAAAAAAAACAACCCCAAGCCAAGTCCTTCAGAAATTCCATATTGCCCTGAAAGATTGCTGTAAGCCAGAGAATTGACTAGAATGATGCTGTGATAAAATATGTCCACCACATTGTGTTACTGACTCCTAAATTGTTTGCTGCAGCTTAGTAAAATGGTATCATGATCCTTTTCGGTCTCTTGTCAAAACGTATTTGTATCCTGTGGTGTTCAAATCCTACAGTTTTAGTGATGCTATAGAAATATGCTGCCTTGATGGTGGATGCTTACTTTGAAATCTCCCTTCATCCCAGATAGGCTACAATAAATCAATAAATTATCATTAATTTACAAAATCCATACAAGATAACATTGCTAACACATTAACAAGAAGGAAAGCTAATGTATTTATTCCAAGAATATGTTCTTAAAGATCTTTCTCACCCTCTTTGGGCCCATCTGACAAGCTGTCCCCAGCTGAAACAGGAGACACAAACACAAACAGAGGCACATGGTGCAGCTGCTCATAGGTCCGCCTTCTCAGAGACTTCACCCCAAGATGTTCACTTGAGGGGGTGGTATGTTGGGACAAGGGCAAGCAGGAGGGGACACAATAGATTGAAAGAAAAAGGCATTGTCAGCAAAATTGCAGCCTGGATAAACAATGACAGCGTTGCTTTCAGAAGAGCCAAGAAACATAATTTCTCCATAACTTAACTGAAAGAAATCTGGAAATTTAAGCGGAAAAATTGTATCCCGCAGGCTGATTACTTCCATGTTCAAGAAAACACTATTGTTCATACTTCTGATAAATGAAGGGGAAAAAAACCCAACAAACGAAAAATAAACATACCAGAATATGGGATGTTTCCCGTATCCCATGTTTCTTGAAAGAAATCACTTAGAACGTCCCTGAATTTTGGCTCATCCATTAGATAAAACATGAGTATTGACACGTATTCTAATAATACACAGAAAGAAAAATTTTCAGTGAAACAAAAAACAAAAAAACAAACATTTTGAATGATGCCAAGGAGATACTGTAGCAAGCCACACTCACAGAGTCTTCATATCTTATCAAAGATGGATTTCCTGTGACATACCTGGTCACATTTTTATATCCAGCACTCAATATTTAAAAATTACTTTAATGGCTAGAACAGTTGTCCATTTAGCAAAGATTTGAAATTTCTCATCTCTGAATTTCTTCGAAATGATCTTTTTGGCCATGAGCAATACATTTCATCTCATTACAGATAATGGACTTTCTTCAGTCTAGATAGACATGGAAATAAAGGATGGTATAAGTTGAGAAGATACCAAAGGTCTGAAAGACTAACCCTTTCAGAGAGAACAACGGCGAATCAGATAGGAAATAAACAGATAAACCCCCAGAACTCTTCGGTGATCTTTGCTATAATCTTTTTTTTGCAGACAAGATTTTTCAGGTGTAGATCAGTGATCAAACCTCAGCATTTTGTACATTTTTTTCCCTAGCACTGTATTGTGCCAAAGTAAGTAATTTTTGAAGAGAAATAAGATGACCTACAGAAAGATCACTGTGCGTTTGAAATAAGAAACCCTTGGCTTGCACTCTAATGACTCATGTGATGTGACCTGGCAGAACTGTAAATAAACTACTTATGACTCATGTGATGTGACCTGGCAGAACTGTAAATAAACTACAAATGCAATATGAAAGAAAACACTGGGAAAAATATTTGGTTAAAATGCAAGGTGGAATAATAGTCATGTTGAATAAAATTGAAAGTTTTTTCTCCGTATATCAATGGGGCCAGGATTTATACAACTGCTGCTGTACACATCCTTCAGTTTCTTCTTTATATGATAAGAGCAAGAAGCTATTTTGTATGTAGTATGTGCCTATCATTTATGTAGTATGTGAAGAGGGAAGTGGTATCATAAGCACAAAACAGTGGAGAAAGTGACTCAACTTTCCCCAGGTTTTAAATACAGAGAAGGAAGAGAGATTTTTACTCTTAGTGGAATGAAAACAATATGACACTATGTTCAGCATTAATTTTTTTCATGGTAGGAAAGATAAAACCAAAATAAAACATTTTACCACATCTAAACACCACGCTCTTGTGGCTTGAGTGCAGAAGTAATGCTTCAGAAATGATGGTCCTCAACATAACCTGGAAGGTACAGATGCAAGCTGTTGCTGGAGCAGAGCTGTAAACTACAGCACCCTAAAACCATGCATTGAAGGGTAATCATATGTGTTGTTAAATGGAACTGACACTTCAAACAGTGGGGAAGGACAGTCATGACCTTATCCTGCAGGCAATTTTTTCTTGGCTTGTTTTATACTATAGGGCATACTTGCAAACCGAGAATTGATCCTCTGGGTTATACTAGTTCTAGGTTTGAGCTGATTGTTATATATTCCAATTTCATTGTTTTTTGCTGTGACAAGAACTTTAGTCACTGGAATTGTCGTTGCTGAATAATCACAGAGAGCAATCCTTGATTTAGTTTGGTTTTACACTGCAACCTTAAATATCTGCCCTCCTGCTTATCCAATTTCTAATGGGTCTGTAGCAAATAACTTCTACAAATGTGAAAGCAAGCATTTACTTAATATAAACTGAAATGACTGGATGGAAGTGAACGCTGCTGCTGAGCAACCAATTTCTATGTAATTGCTCAGCTATCTGGACACAGATCCTTCAGAAAATAGTTCTGAAAAGCAGAAAGTGTTACAAAATAATCAGTTTAGGTAACAGCAATTAGGAACCTAAAATTTTGCTTCATGTTGCAAACAAAGCATTTCTGCTTTGGTGTTAGTTTTTCTGTATGTTGCTGCCATAGAGCTCTAATGACAAGAACATAAGGTGAAAACATTCGCCAGAGCAAAAAGTCACTTTCAAGGATAAGAAGCTCCCATCTGAAAACACTGCTTTCAATGAGCAAGAACCATCAAACTTTCAATGTTCGAAATAATTTGCACAGTGTTTGATTTAAATTGAACCAGATTTTTAAGAAAGTCCTGATTCTGTTAGCATGATAAGGTAAAATTTACAGTCATCTTTAAGTTCTGGTGTATCATTTTACCAAAAATCAAAGCATAATTCCATTCCAGACAAGAAGAACCGAGCATTGCAGGTTGGAGTAAAGAGGACAGATGCTTTAGGAAAACCCTGGGTTATGTCTCAATTGTGAAAAAAAAAAAAAAAGTTATTATTTTTTATCCGTTCTTTTTTCTCTGCACTGCTGTTCATTCTTGGTCTACGAAATTTATTGGAAATCCTGAGATAATCCATTTTACTAAAAATTGAGATAGAACATTATGTAAGAACATAGAATCAGATTCCAGGATAACTCTTTTCTCATCAAGTTCATAACCTCTACAAAGTCTGGTAAAACTGAGCGTTAGTTAAAATACTTAAATGAAAATCAGTTTCTGATTCTCAGCTCTGCTGAGCTCAGTGTTGGTGAATAGTTATTGTCATGTACTACAGATTAAGCAGAAGTCTTGCACTACTGCAACCTATAAAATCTTTTACTTTTTGTTCTGTCTAGACAACATCACATGGGAGAAGTTAATAGAAGAAGGTGCAGAGAAAATTACCACATAAGTCTGCTTCTAGGTACCTAAATAAGGGGTTTGATTACAAGGGCTGCTGAGTATTGCAATCCCCTTGTTTGCCAATAACAATCACAGACATTCAGCACATTTTAAAATACAGCCACTTGTTTAGAGATCTTGTTCTAAAAGCTTGCTGTACTCAGCCAAGTCTAAAATTGATCTGCTTAGCTTCATTTGTTCCCTACAAGAAAAGTTTTCACAGTTGGGAATTAAAAGCCACTCAGGTCACTAATATGGAACTCCACCAATTAAATCTCATGTGCATTATAAAGGTTAATGAATTAATCCTGAAAAACTAGTATTCATTATTTCCTGTCCATCATTTTCTGTCTTCTCTTATTCTGTGTAAAGGTTCAGTCCATCAAATAAGGATCATGAAAAAAGTATTTGACTGGCCAGCTGTTTTTCTGAAAAGAGCTGAGAGAGATAACTCTCAAAGGCATGCTTTTGTGGCAAATCAGACATCCTAAAAGGATTATAGATCAAAAAGTTACCTGACCACAAGCATAATTTCTGGCCTATATGGAATGACCCATGTAGAGCTAGAGATTAAAACCTAGATCTGATTTTTACATGGATGAATACTGATCCAATTGACTGTGATGGTGCAGGCAATGCCACTGGTCCCACAGTACTCTCAGGGTCCCGCCAAGTCCTTACACAGCCTGGCAGCACATACAGCTTTCTCTCAGTAGACAGGAGCAGGCTCAAGCAAGAGCATGGTCAAGACACGCAGTGCAAAACAGTGGGTCAGGTGGCACCTGGAACAGCCTCGTCAACCTGAGGCTGTGCTTTGTGATCGTCACCTACGTTGCTTCTGCAGGAAAGAGAGACACACAAAGTACCAAAACCTTTTTGCTTGTCAATAGTTGGCCTGGACTCTTGGCAAATACGTGCATCTCTCAGATATAACTAAACAGTATTTACCCATATTCCTGATTTGATAACGAAAACAAAATAAGAAATCAGCTGATTTTCTTGGTTTAGTTGATGAGTGCCATTGTCGTGACTTAGCCTCAGCTGGCAACTAAGCACCAGCTTGCTTATTCCCCTTGGTGTGGGGGGCGCGAATGTGAAAAAACTTGGGGGTTGAGACAGAGACAGTTTAATAGGTAAAGCAGAAGCCACACATGCAAGCAAAGCAAAACAAGGAATTAATTCACTGCTTCCCATTGGCAGGCGGGTATTCAGCCATCTCCATGAGAGCAGGGCTCCCTCACACGTAAAGCTGACTTGGGGAGACAAATGCCATCACACTGAATAACCCCCTTACTCCTTCTTCCCCCAGCTTTTACTACTGAGCACGATGTCATATGATATGGGGTATTCCTTGGGTCAGCTGGGGTCAGCTGTCCCAGCTGTGTCCCCTCCCAACTTCTTGTGCACCCCCAGCCCACTCGCTGGTGGGGTGGTGTGAGAAGCAGAGAAGTCCTTGATGCTGTGTAAGCACCGCTCTGCAACAACTAAAACACCCCTGTATTATCAACAGTTTTCAGCTCAAATTCAAACCAAAGCCTCATACTGGCTTTTGTGGAGAAAATTACTCTATCCCAGCCTTCCAACCACTTTCATCAGACATGAATTTCCTTTGACAAACACAAATGTGATGATCTGTCAAACAGTCGAGTTGCTAACTGGTTTGTGGCCATAACGTTATTACAAAAGCACACATGGATTTCTGCATTTTTTGAGGACTGCACGAAGAAAGAGATTGATATCTAATTACCTTAAAAATTCAGTGAATATTCCCTGGCTAAACTAATAATGGTCATATTTTATTCCTTAAGTTACACTAGATAGGAAAATTTCTCAATTTATTTCTCAGGGAAATAATATGCTTCTAAAATCTCAAAGACGGTTTTCTGAGTAGCTTTGCCCTACTTAGGGTGAACTAGATGGTGTCTAAAACCAATACATACTCAGTGATGCAAACCCAAGATCATGAGAACACAGGAATTGTCTAAGCACTGTTCTTACAAAGATAGCCAAAGAGGAGGATCCTGGAAGCTTATGAAATCAATCTGTATCATTTTTGATAACTGTGCAAGCGAACTCTTGACAAAATACATCCCCAAACCACTATTTTGGCTCACTAAAAATTTAAAGAGCTTACATCCCCCCCTACAATTCTAACATTTACGTGACTATGACGGTTGAGAGATCCATATAGCAAAGGGATGAAACAGGCGTTTTCTGCTAGATGTGCTGAAACTGGCTTAAAGTGCGAATGGAAGGAGAGGGAAAGGCCAGGCTACGGTAAGGGCATGGGAGGTGAGGGGGAAAGGAGGAGTGGAAAAATGTGTTCATATGTGTGTTTCTGTACATATTCATATACAGAGTTTCAGTTAATGTCAAAAATCACTCTTCTTCTTTATAATGTTTTTGTGATAAAATATGTCATTTAGAAAGATTAATTCAGTAAGCCTAGTACTCCTTAATAACAGCTTTCTCCTACTTCTGTGATCAACAGCTGTTTTCATGTTGCCAAATTGGAGTCTACTTGTTTTCGTTTGTCTTTGTTTTTCACATGGACATGGTGTCCTTGTTTAAAACCTTTGTTATTAGTGTTTTAATTTCCACAATGACTGTTGATGGCCTTTCCAATTGAAAATGCAGCAGCTATGTACAGTGCATTAGTCTGAGACCAATACTGACTCATTAAGCTTCTGCTCTGGAAGGGCTTTGCATGGGCTCAATTCGGGAGCTTTCTAAAGTGCTTTCCAGGGTACATGCAGACTGCCTGAAGAAATACAAGTGCCATGCAATGTGAAAGATATTTAGTACCATTAGTTCCCCCATTGTCCGCTTAACCTCTCAGAGGGGATATATATGTGTGTGTATATATATATACACGTATCCAGATTGTAAAGTCTGAAGATCTCTCTTTGCATTGGATGGTATGTACTGAATGTGCACATCAGGTGTTCTTGTTTGGTTTTGTGTGAATTTAATCTGCAGGAGTGTTAGCTGTAAATGAGCTGGAAGCAGTTTTGGCTTTGCAGGATGCTGGTCTCATCCAGATCTCAGAGAACGAATGGTGAGTTCATCAAGCTGCTTGGTCCCAAAGGATTACTGGACATAGCTTTTAACCTCCACTGTGAATGGATAATTCAAGATGGTAAGAACACGGTAGGCATTCGCCATGCTTTAGCCTCTGCAGTTCTTTATTCAAAGGGAGGTGCATTTAGAAAATGGGTGGCTATCATCCAAACATATTTTTCAGCATTGAATTTCAGAAGAAGTATTCAGGAAGAAATCTCTTAATGAAGACTTTTATTGCTTGCAGAAGCAGATCTGTTAGCTATTGGGAAAAGGTGGTAGTACCCCATATAAGAGAGCCAGCTGGAACTTTTTTAAGCTCCTCAGATACTTGAATATGCTCACAAATGTTCACACAGACAAAAACTTGCCAGTACTGAAAGTACAAGGCAAACTCCACTTTTTAAAAAATTTCTCTGGTGTTGGTGGTTTCTCTGAAAATCACACAGCTCTTTTGCTGAAAAATAAAGCCTAGCTGGTTAATCAATTTGCACCTCCTTGTTAAAGTGATTGAGCACCTTTGACACATGAGCTGTGAATCCCATGCCCTGGAGGAAGAGAGCTCAGGGGGGAAAGATGTTCTTAAGCCAAGGACGGCCTTGGAATGCTGTTGCTGTAGTTGTATCACCATCTCATTTTTTTTTATTTTGGCATTCTAACAAGGTATCAGGTGTGCTTCTGTGGTATTAGGGAGTTTTCACCACCAGACCTCTGAAAAATATCACTGGAATTTGAATTTTGACTGTGTTTTGCTCACAGACCCAAGTAATGTAACAGTTTGATCTTCTTTGGCTTCAAACCCACATAAATTCCCACTTTGAATAATACATTTAGGGTGCCTTGTCAGAAACAGTAATCACTGGCTGATATCAGCTGACTGAATTTCAAAGTTCTTTGCTACACCAAGTAATCACTTTTCAAACGAGAGCAGAGCTGTATCTACTTTTATATTTATATTAACATTTGTTATGACAGGTTACGATTTGTTACATTTGTTATGACAGGCCATTTGAAAGATATATCCAAAATATGGCATGAGAGTGTGTCTTTGTTAATCATTATCTTTGTAGTCAATTGTTTGTTCAGCTGCAAGTAAGCCTTTCCTGTTGTAAAAAACAGTATTCTATATATCAAACCTTTCCATACTTATACAATATAATAAAAAAGGAGTAAAAAAGACATTTCTAAGAACAAAGGTCAATAAACCATAAAATGGATAAGCTTTATTTGATAAAATAGAATTTCAAGTGTCTAAAGGAATGCATGAGCATGGATCAAATTTGGTGTCTTGTTCTACAAAAAAAAAAAGACAGGAGAAATACATTTCATTTAGGAAATAAGAAATTGGTTTTACTTTTTCCAATTTCAAGCTAAATTCACCAGAAATGTCTTTTTTAAAATTCAAGCTGGAGGTAAAAAAGTACATTATATCCAATACATTAAACAAGTTCTTAGAACTGACGTAATTAAATATTTCACTTTTCCCTTTTCTTCACACTTCCCTTTCCCTGCCTGTTCCCCTCCCCATTTTGTTTGAGTTGCAGACAAATTTTATCGCTAATACTCTTCGCTTTTGCACATTTTTATCCTCTCTTTCCTAAGAACACATCATTTTACTGCAGACTAATTTTTCTTAATTTTCTTAAATTAAAATTTATTTTAGATTACCCTTGATTTAAACATAAAGAAATAGAAACTAAAAGACATATAAGCCTGTTGTTTGACAGGAGAATACATTTATCTGTATTGACTATATAATGTTAAAGTATATTGAAGTGTCTTGAGAGAAACGAAAGCATGCTGTACACAGTGGTAATTCAAATCCATATTAATGTGAAGAGGTGGTTTATTCCCTGAAGAAGAGAGAACAAATGATAAAAAACTGAGTTTCTTGACATCAGAAGAAGGATTTGTGAAGTTATGTGAATTCTACAACAACAGAAGAAAGGCCTATTGTCCAGATTAGCAGAAAATCTCTTCAATGGGTTTTTTAACTGAGTGAGGAAGCATTTATTCTGAGTCAATACTCATCACTCACATAACGCTTAAGCAAACCTGGTAAGTACTGTTTTTTAGTGGTGACTTTTCTAATAGCCACTTCTAGGTTGTGAGGATTGTTGTCTGATATTTTCAGGGTTGTTTGGAAAAGATTAGAGCCAACTGAGATACGCAGGTGCCTGAAGAAGGTGATGATCCACAAGCACCTATCAGTCAACAGTTGATGGCAGTATTAGAGAAAAATAATGCAAAGAAAGAAGAGCAATAGTCCACAGGTGAAAATATTTGGAGTTCAGAAGTCAGAAAAATCCAAACTATAAAAAATGGAATGCTTTTTCTGCTAAAGGACTACAACACACTACACTTGTATACAGAAGCCTTCCAAACTATTCTGAGCTTAGAAGCCTTTAGAGCAACCTCTAGGAATAAATAATATCACCTTCAAACAGCCGAATGCCTTAGAAAAAGATGTCTTAGTTATTTTTAAGATATTACTGTTTGTTGTTCTTTGTCCTGGGTAGGAGAAGTTGTCATCCTGAAAAAAAAGTCCAACAGTTTATTGCAAATTTTGTACTCTATCCTCTATGTGATATCTATTACTGTTAAATGAGAGAAGAATGATTCTTACATTAAAGTATTTAATTAGCTAGAGAAGATTACTATAAATTAAGAAGGAATCAGACTAGTAATAGGCTCTTGAGATGGCTTAACTCACGTTTTCTGATCAGCCTGAAGGATATCAACTGTTGTTTGCTAGAAGAAACCTTTACAACTGCTAGGAAAAATAAACAATCCATCTAGAAGCATGTAATTTCAAAAAGCTACCACCATGTCCAAACTGTTCCATCTCATATACCTATTAAAATAGTTTATTCCTATTTTAATGAAATCCTAATTATAACTAATTCTTTGCTTTGTTTGGCTTTGTTTCTTTTGAGTTGGACTTACAGTAATTCCTTAATTACTACAAAGAATCAGTGGATGCAAAGTAGCTGTAAGCATATAGTTTGGTATGAGGGAAAAAGAAAAGCAGGAAAAGTTTCTATATCTGTCACTTTTTTAAACATACTACAAGGGAAAGAACACAAGAGAACTCAAAATCTTTTCTGGGGCATAAACATGCTGACATACCCCTAATACACATCAACTGAATGTTTCTGTTGATGCCCAGGATCCTGCGCTTCAGAGATAAAAAAAACTGTATGGAAAAAGTTGTGGAGCAATCTGTCCCATATGAGATCTCAGCCTGACCTCTGACAAAGACTGGCTGAAGTCTTGAAGCCTTGAGTGAAATGATGGTTAAAAAGTGAAAGTACTGAATATAGGTCAAACCTTTCTGAGATGGCTCCTCAGCTGAAGAAAGATAATCCTTTCAGTTTGGACATTACTGTACTACGTTCAAATATGATAAAAAGAAGTCAAGGATGTCCATCCTTATGATTTTTATATGTACTTCACATGGTAGTATAACAGTCAAAGATGATCTATCCACCTGCAATCCTTCCATGTACCTTCTTAGGATACATATAACCAGACTTGAGCACATGGATAGCTTCTGTGACTGGTGTCATTGCTGCTACTGATGCTGTTCAGATGCATACAGTAATCTTAACACCAGTGATACTCAATAAATGAATACAAATACAGTGTAATGATAAAATAGATCAATTACTTGAGTATTCTGGCAAGACATTAGTTTGATTTTGTTATAAAGACAACACAAAACATGCATTTGGGAAATGAACTAGTAGTCCATGTCTCCTGAATCACAGTAAATTTGTATGGGCACGCTTTCTGTCACATCTGAACAAGAAAGAACGTCCTATGATTAGTAATCATGATGGGTATTTTAAAAGGTCATTAAAGTGGAAAATACAATTGAATTGAACATATCTGGAGTAAGAATCTGTTTGTGCAAAAAGTTAAACCAGTATCAGTACATGTTAAATATAGAACATTTTTATTTAATTTTCAGCTCAGGTTATAAATCACTAAATGCAATGAACATGACACATGATTCCGCTTCACTGCTAGATTATTTAAAGCTAAACAGCAAGAAATTTTTTTTTTTAATGAATTCGGAAAAGGCAGAAAAGACAAGTTGCTAGGTTCAAAACTTGTTTTCACTGCTGAAAAAAATTTAAGTGATGATAGCAGCTTCTGATTTTTCAGTGTAAATTCTGATTAAAGATACTCTGTTGTGGTTCTGCACCATTGTTGGAAATCAGTAATTTGTACCTTTCATTGGACAAGTTATATAGTTTAAAACCTGCTAACAGCTCTTCTGCCTACAGGACAGTACCAGTGCAAGCAACTGATTGTTTTGTCCCTGTAGATGCACCTTTGTTTAGTTTTCAGAACACATAGTAAACTGAAGGAAAGATCTCTCAAGATGGACAGTAAAGTCTTCCTTCTGCAGTTGTCCTTGCTTGTGTTGTCACACCCATTTATATCAACTGAAAAAGAAAAAGGTATGGTGTTTTCTTGGTGTGCCCTTGTTTTTACATAGTTGGTGACTGCTTTAGCTCAAAAATGTCAACAAAAATATATACTAGAGCGTCCCAGGGCAAGAATTACCCTTTTTTCTCCAACTCCTCCATAATCACTTTACCTTCTAAGCTTGTTCATGGAAGTGGGTTACAATCATATACTAAAAACAATAACTTAGCAGTAGTCTTGTATAGTAAATCAAAGGTGAGCAGTCATAATATGAAATATATTACCTTTCAAGAATTTCTCAATGTATACATTGCCTGCAAATACAATAAAACCAGGATATTTTGACCCATGCAAGTAGGAAATTACAGAGTTTATTCAGCTGACATGTTGAACAACTAAGAACTTTACCTCTTCTTGTAAATTTTCTTGACAATGGACGGTGGTTAACAAAAATATTTGTAGAATTTTTCCAGGATGTGGAAATTGAGACAAATATTCTGTTATCATGCATCTTCCTTAGTGATGTTACTTGATTTTATGGAAGTGTCCATGAAGATTCGCATCCACAGAGAAAGCTTTAGAGATTTTTATTAAAGTTACATCCAAACCCAAAAATTTTGAAGAAATGTAAAGATAATTTAAATTTAAAACCAATTTCTCCCCGCATCCCCCTTCCCTGAGTGGAAAGAACATGGGAGAGAAACACAATACCATGATATTTTGGAGAACAAAGGGTGTTACCACAGACAGTGTCACTGCCGCTGCCCAACTGAGTTGATACTCTTCTCAATCCCTCAGCTGCTGAGAAGTGAGATTCTTAGGAAACACGATGTGCATTCATGACTGGTTCCTTTCAGCTCTGCACCTGAGGGCAGTCTGCTTCACAGGTCTCGCTAGGAAGTTCGGGTTTTGAACTCCCATGCAATGTACGCACTGATCCATTAGAAGACACCTGCCATCTCCTGGCTTCATCAGAAGCTCAAGTGTTAGATGTGTTTCAGCTGAAACTCTATGGAGTGAGCAAACCGACATTGTGTGTGAATATGAGCTTTTTGCAAAGCTTTCCACTAAGTCCCCTTCATTATATAATGATAATAATAATAATGTTAATAATAATAACTATTGTAATAATATAATTGTATCATATAGTAATAAAATTGTATCATATAGTAATAATTAGATACTCTCCATAAAAGTGGGAGACAAAGTTCAAGATAAAGTTATGTTTTCAACGTGTGGGAGTAACCCTTGCATGTTCAGGACATACAAAACTCTTAAAAGGAAACCACTCACTACAAGAAAGACTTTGGGTTGTTGAAGCATGTCCAGAGAAGGGCAATAAGACTGGTGAAGGGTCTAGAGACCAAGTCTTATGAGCACTAGCTGAGGGAGCTGAGGCGGTTTAGTCTGGAGAAGAGGAGGCTGAGGAGAGACCTTATTGCTCTCTACAACTACCTGAAAGGAGGTTGTAGTGAGGCAGGTGTTGGTCTCTTCTCCCAGGTAACTAGCAATAGGAGGAAAGGCAATGACCTCAAGTTGCATCAGGGGAGGTTTAGATTAGATATTAGGAAAACTTTCCTTCCTGACAGAGTGGTCAGGCACCAGAACAGGCTGCCCAAGGAGATGGTTGAATCCTCATCCCTGGAGGTGTTCGAAAAACGTGTAGATGTGGCACATCAGGACATGGTTTAGTAGGCATGGTGGTGGTGTGTGGATGGTTGGACTTGATGATCTTAGAGGTCTTTTCCAACCCATGATTCTATGATTCACTGTTGCCAATTGCCACCTACGAAGTTAGGCAAATGGAATGAAATTCTAGTCGTTGCTCAAACCAGACTTTTTTTATTTTATAAAACAGATAATTAGTGATAGCTTTTCATAACACACTGAATCATTTGCTAATTTCTTTTACATTAAACTCTGTCACTGTTTTGCAATTCTTGCTACTGATAAGGATGTAGTATTTAACTAGACAAATCTCTTCTGAAGTGAGGAGTTACAAAAGTGGTAAAATGAATCTTGATTTTTGGATTTTGTTTTGGATTTTTTTGTTTGTTTTTTTCTTTGTTTTTAGATTTTTGTTCTTTGCTGGTATTGCATTTATTCAGACAGTTAATACCTATCCGAATTATTTAATTGAGCTTCTTATTGTTTTAGTGGTAAAGAAGTCTTCTCAGAAGCTTTCAGTGATCACTCGGATGCAAATAGAGGCAGTGCAGATACCTATGGAAGACTTCATCTGTATCTTTCACTGTTTTCAAATCAGGCTGTCAACAACCTTCAACAGACTCAGCAGGCTTGTTTCTTTTCCTGAAAAGGTCACTACATTTAGGCTATATTTGTGTGGGTCAGATGGTGTAAAGTTATGATGTAATGGTAAACAAAATAATAGAGAAGGCCCTGATAATCTTTCCTACTGCAATAGATATTCATTCACCTATTGAGATCCTACTTCAAAATAGTTAAGCACATCCTTAGTCAGAACCCCAACAGTATATACTTAAATAATGTACTCCAGGATGTGTGTCCAAGTGATGTGCCAATTTCTATAAATAACTCAAGCTTCCTCAGGCTTCTAATAAAGTCTTATCTCATCATATTCAGTCTACTGACATTTGGTTCTAAGTGTATTAATTCCTGTAAAAACAAAACAAAATAAAACAAACCAAAAATCCCACAATACAAAACAAAACATACCCCTTAGAAAGTAATATTTTCCTATAAATAATACACTATCATTTTGGTAGTGCAGGTTAAAGGAGTGAAGTATATTAAATATGAATGTTCTCTGCTGCAGGAGAAAACAGAGTAGAGATATCAATTCATCTTTTTATTTTCAATAGTTAGTTAAATGGTATTACTTAAGTAAATTTTTCTCCATCAGTTCTATGCTGGCAGAAAACTTAAGGGATTTCAGGGTTTCTGTGAAGTGTTGATCAATCCTTCATGTTTTGCTGAGCACCAAAAGAGCGATGACTTTGACTGATGTAACTGTACAGGGGTGGATATTTTCATCTTTGGGATAAGCCTATCAAGAGGAGCAAGTACTGCACGAAAGAACAGCTTCAACATGAGTAGTACATTACTTCCCTTTGCTTTAGAGAAGTCTTTGGAGGAGGAAAGAGCTGTGTCCTTCTAGCAATGCCTTTCTCAGCCTAGAGAGGCCAGTCACTGCTGGACTAATGTGTAGGAAACGGCTCTGCAGTTTCATGTACCCTAAGGATGCTGCCTGGGTCAAATAGCACCTCTCCCACCTCCAATGATATGGTGAGGGGGAGGACTTGTTTTTTCCCTGGATTGTGTTTAAGAATTAACACTGAGCTGTTCCATATCAACAACAACAAAGTCCTTCTAGACATGCCCTGTTCTGCCTGGCACCCCAAATCTATAAAGTTGCTGGAACTATTATAAGGACAGAAAAAATGTGGATAGCTGCTGAGCCAGGTGTCCTGTCAATGTGGTCTTTGCTATCTCACAGTTGTGGGGATTCACATGAGATTTAATGTCCTAAATTCCTTTTCCTGTGTTCAGCTGCCAGTGTCTCCAGTGCTTGTAGGCTTTCTTTCAGCAGAATATTGAAGCTTACAAAAATTAATACCTTTTTCTTCCTCTGGACATATTCCTGGGAATGAATGCAAAGGCATGTGTCCTCAGGGACATGATGCATTGCTAATGGCCTGTTATTATAAAATGTCCATTCTTTTCACTCTTGCATACTCCCTCGCTTATTCTCTCAAGCCATGTTATTCTAATATACAATACTGTAATAATAAAATCCAGATTTACGTGAACAAACACCCTGGACAAGATATTTTTGAATTTTATTTTTTATGGAGTCATTGCAGTGGAGTTCTAAACATATTACAGCAGATGCTGCCTAAGGCATGTTTCAGTTGAATGGCTAATCTTTCTTCTCAAGAAGTGTGACTGAAAGTACAAGAAATGCAAAGCTGGAAAGCACTGAATAATTACAGTCACAGTGGGGAGGCTATTTTCACGGATATCCTACCACCCATGTAGCCATTTAGATGTTAAATTACACCTCACAAGAATCTTTGCAAAAATTGTTATGATAGCTATAGAAGAAAAAACATTTCTGGAACTTCCTTTGTCATCAGCATTGTGTCGTAAATGTTGCAAGAAAAGAGACACAACTGATCAGCACGGGCAGCATGTTGAACAGTTGTTGAGCCTTTGCTTCCAGCCCTTATTTGGAAGGCAGACCTAAAAGTTGATGCCTCATGTAGGGTCTCAGCACTAACAGCACTGCAAACGTGCTTTGGTCATACCAGAGCTGACTTGCCTCTAGCTGCCTGAAGTTCCAATGAAGTTCCTTAAAGAAAAAGAATTTTCTTTCTGGCTGTTTATTAAGTCCCACATTTCCAAATAATTTATGACACCTTTTCTG
>Ga0065711_1003089_pt1 | contig 30862 bp, 14 predicted proteins | sample Hoacrofraction12_FD_59098 | JGI IMG/M metagenome (GOLD analysis project Ga0065711, IMG submission 59098) | Hoatzin crop microbial communities from Cojedes, Venezuela - Epithelial fraction 12 v2 (version 2) | ecosystem: Host-associated > Birds > Digestive system > Esophagus > Crop | place... | reverse complement strand
GGGGGGGGGGGGGGAGAGAGAAAGAAAAAATATAAAAGCATCTTAAAGGCAGAAAAGAATGACACATAATGAGTCCTACAATAAGGCTGAAGAGAACAGTACCAGCACAGCAACTTGAAAAAGAAGAAAGTCAACCACATTACAGAAGGAATTTTTGCAGACCAAAAATATGTAAATAGGAAAAGCTTGGACTTCTGGAAAAAAATGTGAAGCTCTCCCCAAGAAATGAGTAACAACTCATGGACTTTTCTTGTTCCAGGGCTGTACCTTGAACTTTATGAATTTCATTTGCTTGAAGTTGCAAGTAAAATCTTAGGCCTGTTAAGAGTATCACAACATACTAACTCTGATCACTGAAAAAAAAAACTTCAAGAGCAGTGAAAGAGCCCAGTTTTCTTCATATAAGCACTGTGATCAATTATTTGTTAAGTAAAATATTTTGTTTTCAACAGGCTTTCCCACAAAGATGAAATTCTTATCATTTCTCTCTGTCATTCTCGTCATAAAGTAAACCATCTAATTGTTCCTGTTACACAGATGAAGAAACTGAGGCACAGAGACTTCTTTTACAAAAGTATAGGTATTTTGGGAATAGGAAACCAGGCTTAGAACCCAAGTTCCCTCATTTCTAATAAAACAGTCTATCCAGCGGGCCACATTTCTTCCTATAGTTGACACTCTACACAGCTGCTATACAATGTCAGTTGGGGTTTTATTTTTCATTAGTTTGCACGCCATCTGCCCTGTGAGTGAAAAACAAGAAGCTATTTAAACATTCCTCTCCACTGATCTCTTTCCTTCCTTCCGTCCGCCAGTGTGCTGGGGAACAGAATGATTTTTAAAATTGCAGTTTACATAAATGCATGGATATACATATAACTTAAGACAATGTCCCCTAAGAATCCTGTGACCACTTTGAAAAAATGTTTTTGTTCCCTTTTTCAAGTAAAATATTGTCAGGTTAGGAAACCAATCACAACATTCCTGATGTTCTGGGCAGGGAAGTTATTTAAGCTATTAAATGATCTTGCATTGCTATATATACTCATGCAATATGCCTCTCTCTTTCTCCCTGTTCCCCGTCTTTCTCTTTTGCTCCATCCCTTCCTCCCTATGTCTCTCTCTCTTTCTCTCTTCATTCCTGTCCCTCTCTTTCCCTCTCAGTAACCATATTTACTTTACTGAGTCAATGAATGTGGCAAAAGACATGGAAAACAACTACTAGATCACAGATGTCTGTCCCTTTACCAATGCAGGATATAGCTGTAATCCCCAGACAGCAAATGTATCTGGTATTATACAGAAGCTGAACTTAGTCTTGGGGCTTTTTCAGACAAGCTCCGGCCATTCTTGCTGTGATAATTTGTGTGTCATTGCCTTGGGTGCCTGTCTCCTATTGCTGCAGAAGGTTAGGGACTGAAGATGTTAAGAAAAGAAGATACATTGTCCCTGCCTCAGCATGTCCACCAGAGAAAACAGTTAAGATGAACACAGGCTGAACTGTGGATACATACGGCATTTTGCTGACTCTTCATTAGGGGCTGTAAGCTATAGCAAAGAATAGAGCAATCATCTGTGGGTAAAATCTTGTACCAATGCAGAAAGATCTGCCAGAGCCTATCTGTCGAAGCTCGTCTTCATGTGCTTTGAGCCTTTTTCTCCTGGTGTACACAGGCAGCTCTAAGTGGGTTGAGGAACGGTGAACTGTTTTTCAGTGGAGGCCAAAGACAAACATCAGGCAGTAAAATGGATGACTATTTCGCTTTATCAACCACTCACCTAGTGAGTACAAACCTTGATGCATACTGAATGTGGATTGGGTGCAGCCCAATGTGTCATGGGAGCAGGGTTTTCAGAACTTTCAAGCTCTGAAAAGTTTCACTCATAGTGAGATGTAAATGGGTGCAGCCAAAAGGAAAATCTGTTGTAGCTGTGTATTCTTAAAGCGAGCATGAGGGTGCTCTAACCTATTGATCTCTTGGGAGCTATCAACGTAAAAGATTCCCCTTTGTCTAATCAAGATAATATGTTTTCAGTACAGCTTTGTCCAAGAGCTGTCTTCTAATTTGGAACCTGTTCTCTGCCTTTGTTGAAAATATCCAGCTTTTGCTGGATACCTGGCAAGATACGGCTTTCTACAAGCATTTTTGTTTGAAAAAGTATGTTAAAAAGTTTTCATTTAAAGGAGAAAAAAAGGGTCCTACGTATTCTGTGTTTGTTTAAATTTGTGATCTTCTCAAAGAGAGTTTGTGCTGAATGCCTGATAAACTGTTATTGATCCATGACTGATAGTCATTTACATTGTAAGTGACTGATTTTTAGGGAGCTGAACCTCTATAGCTCGTATTGACTTTAACTGTCTCTCTGAGTACTTGAAAGTTCTGTAAACCCTGCTCCCATGATACATTAGACCAGGATATTTTTAACATTTTGATAAGCAGGCAAATTGTAAGTCATGCTGCTTGGTACATATAAAATCCTTATGAATTTTGATTTCCCTTTAGAATCATGTAATTCATGTTAATAGTTCTCACATATTCTGTAGCAATGGGAATATGGAGTGACCCTTTGGACTTCTGACTTCTAAATTTATTTCATTAAGGAAAAAGAGACCTGGTTTCCTTCAAATGTAACGTGGTATACATCAAATATATCTTTCAGCTATTGGTGTAAAAAAACAGTACTAAGAAGCAATGTAATTAGTATTGTTGGGAATCATCGGAAGACATCGGTTACTCCAGTTTATTATATTCCTTTTAGCTGACTGTGTGATCTGCCAGATCTTAGAGAAATACTTGTTGTTAGCTGTGATGTAAATAAAGTTTTGCTTTCTGAGCACATATTTTACTGTAATATCCTAAATAATAGGTTCAGTTTGCTTCTGGCAAGCAGCTACGGTTTGTTTATTATATCCTTGGATTCAAACAGAAACATTACGTATGATGAAAACTTTTCAGAACTTGTAAAACAGTTTGTGATTCTGTTCTGGCTTTTTGAAACACTCTTAGCTGTGAACAGCAAGCCCCATGGGCATGTAAATGGAAAGCAAAATGGAAATAATTTTAACTTTTTTTTTGTAGGATATTTTTCACAATAGGGTTTCCAACAATTTTGTCTTCACAAGGTTATGTCAATGCCTTCAGCCAAAGCATAAAGCTTTTGTCCAACTTGCTTACTGATCTCCAAAGAGAAAATTTTTGTTTGACAAGGAAGAGTATTTAGACTCCACAAAATTTGCTTGTCTACAAGATTGCACCAGGGAGAAACAGTCTAGACGTACAAACCACTCTTGCCAGAATTTATTTTTCTTCCCAGGCTCTATGTGTGGCCTTTTCTCTACTTTCCATTTTTGAGTCTTTAGTCTTCCTTTCAGGTCAAGTGACTATGCATATTCTGTCTCCTTCTCATTCTTCGTCTAAGTATGGCATCTAGGAGACTATGCCTTGAGCTATCACACTCATTTTTGAGAGCTTTTTACAATATATTTGATTCTCTTCTTCCATTTCCAGATTAAATAGGCAAGTTTATGTGTTTTCTTCATCTCCTTCAAGGATGAATATATTGCAGAGGAAACCTCAAAACATAAATCATAACTGTATCATTTCAGTTTAGCTGCTAGAGATTTGGGTGGTACTGTGGTTTGCTGGTCAAGATATTAGCACATCCTTAGTATGATAAGAGAAGTACAAACAGCGACGCCCACTCTATCCAGGGGTGATTCATTTTACAGAGGGGAGGGGACATTTCCGCAGCTGTCCTCCTGGGGGGGTGCACAACTGAAAAGCACGTTTAATCACCGCTGGGAATTCCTTAGAAGTTCTACAAGTGGAAGTAGCAAGAAGGACGTCTGAAACAGTGTGTCCCCTGGCTGCCCTGCCTACATCGCTTTACGCATAGTGCTATGGTCTTTAGGGGACTGTGCTAGCACTTTCTGATCTTTTAGTGTTATTGGTTTTAGAAGATTTCTGCTGCTGAAGGCCTACTCAAGGAAAGCTCCTTTCACTTCCAGCTCCCAGATGTTTGGCATAGACTCAAAAAGAATGTGGTTCCTCTGCTAATTAGCAGATGCTCAGGCATTATTAGTGTTGTTTATGTCTGTCCAATTCTTGATGAACCAAAGAATGAAAATGATAGCAAAAACATAGTAGAGATGTGATGGGGATAATTCCCTTGATGAAGACTTGACAGATATGTAAAGAACTTAAAAACATGAAAATTTAAAACAGACTCTTTGATTAAACAAACAATCAATCAAATTGCTCTTTTATTTTATTCTTTCTTTCACAAGTAGCACTTTTAAAACAGCAGCTTATTTGGGGTGTTATAGCCTTATCAATAACATACATAGAAGAATGTTTCAACTCAGCTAATTCTGGCAATACTACAACTGGGAGGCAACAAGTTTTAAAGATCAAAAAATAAATCCTCATTGAAAAGCACAGTGACACTTAGACTACCAACCAATTTCAAGGTGAGAGTGCCAAATCTTTTACCTTCTTCTAGCTCTTTCTTTTTCTGTTCATTCCACATCACAGAGCAACTATAGCAATGTTAAATGGATAAGGCTGGAGCTCATATAGAAGTGAATGAGCTACAATTTACAGCTTGTGGGTCATCTGACCTATAAATTCCAAGATCTGCTTTTGAGCATAGACAAACAGAGGAGAGAAAAAGCTGAGGAACATTGTCTCATAATAGCATTCTTTCTGTTACAAGGGTAAAAATACAGATACAATCAATGCTTCTTTTAGAAAGCATGGACTTGAATTAATAACATTTATTGCTAACTTTCTGGCCATTCCTGGAAAAAAGTAGTGACTAGGTGATGAACCTATAATTTTGGCAAAGACTTCTGGGGCTATTGTCTGTGTTCACTACGAGCTGTGGCTTCTGTTCCCTTTGCAGTGCCTCTTGTACTAAAGGAACGGTGTGACTGTAAGGAAACTGCCTAGGAGCCATACATCTTACAAGGTAAGTCTTCTATTGTGTACTTTTATAAGGAAAGTGGATGATATGGTTCCTTAGCAAAAGCTCCGTCCTACTCTAAAACAATTTCTTAGACACACAGACTGTATGGGAATCTGTCTGTGGTTTCAGTGATTTTTTTTTTTTTCTTGCTTAAACTTAAGCAAAATTTAGGATAGGTTATTGGTCCTAAAACAACTATTCTTTTTCTTTTTGAAAATACTGTATTTTACCTCGTTAAATTTTACACCTGAAATGTTTGTGCAACTGATTTCTAAAAGGAAATAATAAATCACAGCTTCTGTGATCACAGAAAGTGTGGAGAGTTCAGACTAAAAATGCTATACAAAATGGGAGGAGTACCTTGACTCAAAGAGCCGCTTCACCAACCACATAGTGCTCAAAAAAAGACAAACTTCTGAACAGTAAACTAGACTGATGTTATGAGCCATGAACTTTCATATTTAGCATGAAACCAAAGGGTGTCACTCTTTTCATGTTGTGTGAATAATACAGAAAAAGGTAGTAAAGGGCTGCAACTACTATCATAATGATGTTTATAGCAGAAAATATTTGCAGTTACATGATCAGAAAAGCAGGCAGCGATGACAAGCCACAGTCAGGTGTTTAGATGTGAACTTTACCCAAGGCTTATGTGATCAGAGTTAGGATTTGAATTATGTCACTGAGAGGGTGCAGACAATGCACAGTCTGTATGTGTTTGTCTTAGGCGTTTCTGATTAGATTAGATTATGATGATCCCTGTGGCAGCAAGTTTTAAAAAGGGCGTTTTCATACCCAACTAGATCTGACTATTTTCCAAGCAGACTGCATACCTCTCAAGAGAAAGAGACAGCCTTGTGGCTATGACAAAGTTCTACTGCCCTGGGGGAGTTCTGCAGATCCAGAGACCAGAGGAAGTTAGATGTTCAGCCAGAGATATACGAATTCAGGAACAGGATTAAAGTACATATTGCTTTAGTGCCAAATCTATGGAAAATATTGAAAAAGTTACTAGAATTGGGGATATAACATTCCTCTAGTGTATAACCTCCTCTCTTGAGCCATTTTTCAGTTTGGGGAGCTCAGCTGCTTTGATTCCTTTTGGTCACAGTGGCAGAAAGTATGTGGCTTCTGTCAGGACAAGACAATTTTGGCATTCTATTGTCCCCACACTATCTGCAGGGGTAGTGACTAAAGCATCTCCTCCCTTTTTCTCATGCCCATTTAAGATTTTATTGCCACTCGGTAGAAAAACTGAAAACAAGCCTTAAAAAAATAACCAAAGGTAAGAAGAAATCCTTACTCCTGTAAAGGAACAGAGGAATGAGAAATTGATCTCTCTCCCTTCTTGACCACTTTTCCCCTTGGAAGCTCCAGGGACTTGTTCAGAGACCTGTAATTTTGGGAAACACAAATCTTTCTTGGTCAACTTGGATTGGCAAAATGCTATTTAAAAAAAAAATAAATATCCCAGATAGTTATAAAAATGTGACCGTGCTGTAGCACTAAGCATTTCTAAATGAATGTTCACTAGCAGTTCTGATGCAGTGACTTCATCTCTTAATGCTGGGCATGCTTTCAGGGCAAAGTAAGCAAAGCTATAGCCTGCAGGGGCTGCTGTCATGCAAGAATAATTATACTAGGATGGAACAAACAATCAAACTGTAAGGACAGATGTTGTTTGGTTTTGTTTTATGTTGAGAGCTAAGTTTATGTTCCACATTAACAGAAACAGTATCTTTTTGTGGAAGTCTTGGGATACTTTCCAGAACTGACTAAGAACTAAAGCATATACTTTTCAACATGTTGGGATCTCCTATCTGAGAGGATGTCCTGTTTACATTTTGTGCTCTAGCTAAGTAATTATGCTGCATGAGTGCTCCAGAAATGAGGTGAAATATAAGAGGGGAAGATGGCTTCAAATGGATTTTCACACAAGTTTGAAAAATGACACTTGCATGACCCCTGTCATCAAACCATTTGGGATTAGTCCTACAAAGGTATATATTTAACAAGAACAGGCACTCAGAAGGGAGAGGCCTTGGCATCCATGGAATGTATTTTGGGTGGTTTAAAACCTTTTCTTCATCTTCTTTTCAGAAAGAAAATAGGGAGTGGCTGATAATGTGGCTCACAGCCAGTCTCCCTTTATGAAATGACCTGTGTAGGTAACCAGACACTGATGAATCTAATACTAGCATAAAGCAGCGTCTAGGAATAACAAAACTAATAAAGCAAGAGGGATAGATACTAATTTGTATCAGAATGGTAACACATTACACAGGATTTACATTATATGAAATGAAAAGCAGCAGAAAATCAAGTTTACTGTTTTAAGGTTGGAATTAATTTTTGCATGGGAATGGCAATTATTTTTTGGTGGAAGGCAGAAACAACTTGTAATTAAATGGGGAGATGAAGTGGCAAATTCAGAGGCTGATTTTTGTTGTTTCTAATATCAGCAGAAATCTAAAGAAATGTTGCTTTTATAAATACCATAGTATGTTGTGCTTTCTGTAGCTGAGGTGTAGATCAGGGGTGTTATAAAATTATATGGTTGTGGCTCTGTGATGTCTCTTGAAGTTCACAACCCTCATTCACCTGGTAAACTGGTCTCCAACCAGTGATGACTACTAGATTTAGATGGGGAAACTGAGATATAAATCCAAGAAAGGCTAGAAAGAAACCAAGTTGATTTAACACACCTTGTTCATTTACTTTTATATTAATCTGTATTACCAGAACATGTGGGAACCCTTTTCATGAGCCCAGTCAAATTGCTAGCTTTTTTAGTAATATATAAACAGAAAGAAAAGGATGCTTCCTGCTACCCACCCCCAAACCAAAAGAATTTCAATTTCGAACATAGGCAAAACATAGTAGACTAACGGGAACTACCTAAAAGATGATAATAGTAAATATGGTATGTAGTGCTTCTGCACACCCACAGCTTAACTGCTGTCAAGATTTGGTAGACTTCCAGGAAAAGGAAGAATTTAAGGCACAGTTTGATAAAGTGTTAATTTTTAAATGTTTATGGGGAGCTGTTCGACCCTGTCCAAGGGATACTGATGGGCACACTTCTGTTCTCACTGTGATCTCCCGAAGCTAACTAAAATTAACAAATCTTCATTCTACCATCCGGGACTAGACCTCTCTCTCTATATATAGATAGACATGTAGATGTAAGGATACAAATCTTACAAGAATTTTTATATCAGGAACATTATCCAGGGCCAAATCCTGGCATTGTTATTCTTCTGGATCTCCACTTTGGCCTGATGCTTCTCACATTCAATTTAGTACAACATTATCTTAAAAGTCCTTGTGTATAATTGCATGCAAAATGAAGTCCATTGATGCAAAACAGTTTGAGCTCTGAATAAAGTAAAAAAAGACTTTTCCTGGGAATTAGCTCAAAAGAATAGGTGGTGGGACTGCTTAAAATAAGAATTTCAGTGTATCTGTTATACACAAAGAGCCTTCCTAAGATGACATTTAAATTTATTTCTAATTAAAAATTTTAGAAATCTAGATCTCTCTGTCAGAGCTTTTGTGTGGTGCCCATCATCACTGCTTCTGAGAAAATCAGAATAGTTCATTGTATGTACTATGAGGTCTGCCAGTGTTATCTCTGGAATATGGGAACTAGTGGCATAATAAAATACACTGTAGAACTCTGAAAGCCCTTGATTCTATATTTACATCTCTGAACAAGCTCACTTTGACTCATAGCTCCTTAATTAGAGGCATAGTCGTTTTCTTTTCTGTAGGGCATTTTTTTACCCTCACAATACAAGCACACATTTGGTAACTAATACCAGCAATTAGCCTCATCTGCTATGTAAATGAGTGTAATTGCAATTAAATACTTTAGTGGGCCTGAAGGGAAAACATGCAATCATTACAAAGTAAGTAGGAGTACGTGGTAAAGGGACTTTTAGGAGTGATAGAAGAAGTGCTTTTTCCCTGTGGTGACTATGGTCCTTTCCATTGTTAGTTATTTATTCAGGAGTTTAGAACTTGGTTCAAAGGGCATTTTTTCTCTTTTTTATTGAGAACTGTGAAAACTGTGGAACAAATAATGACAAGTTGGATGAAGAAAAGTGAAATTATCTCCAGGGTGTTCACAGGATTTTGTCGTGAACAGCCGAGCAATACAAAACAGGATACGAAAAACAACACTGGGAAGTTCCTGGATTGGGTTTAATGTCAAAGATTTGTTGAAATCAATGACTATGACAGTTTTACACCAACTAAATAACTGTGTCACTGAATATGTCTACATTATTCTCTGTCTTCCACAAGAGCCGTCACTGGCATACTGCAGGCAGCCTGTCCGGATGGTATTTGATGGTATACTAAACACAGCATAGAGATAGCAGCACTGTACAACTTGCTGAGCTTGGACTAATGTTTGAACAAACTGCAAAGCTGTTCTTGAGTGTGCCCTCTCAGAAGCTAATACAGACGCATGGTCTCATTTGCATTTCCTGTCTACATAATTTTGCATCTGAGTTAAGTTCCCAGTGCCAAATCCACATTTTGAAATGTAATTGTTCATCTGTAATTTCTTAGTTCAGGGTAATGGAACGATCTGTTAAATCTGAGTTGCCTGTAATTTCTTAAAAGACCTGCACTGGGGCATGCCTATTTATTATGTTTGAATGCCTGAACAGAGCTGAGGCAGCCTGGCCAGAGGATTATAAAAATGCTTCATCTCCTAAGCAGAGTTTCAAGCTCCTCTGTTATAGAGCATCACTGAGTTACTTGTTCTGGCTTTAAAAGTTCCTAAGGGTGCCTGGAAATGTTTACTCTTTCTCACATGGACACTGCAGCAAAAGATCTCCACGAGCTTTACCTTTACCACTGCATTTAAAAAAAATAAATTACTAATTAGACATTTTCATCTGCCGCTTTGTTCACAAATTATATTCAGTGGAGATGTTAAATTTTGATCAAATTTAAGCACTGCAGATTGTGATCCTTCTTATTGCACCTCGAAAAGATGACAGGGAAGGAGAGGTCAAAACTGATTTTCATCTTAATATATAATGTGCAAACAGTATGTTCATGTCCTGAATTTTATCTTTTTTTTTTTTCTTAAGCCCTTATAGTATCAGTCTACATTTCTGATTAGGGACATGTGTGCTAGGAAACACCCAGGGCAGGTTCTGCTCCCTAAAGGAGGGTGGCCAGCAGCCCATCTTGATCGCAAGGCCAGCGGTGGCAGTGGCCTCGCTGACAAGGGTCCTGTCCCACAGCACCAGAGCAAGGCAAAGCGGGCAGCCCAGTGACAGTAAGCAGGCTCACACAGGAGTCCAGATCTCCAGATAAGTCCACTGTAATGAGGCACGTCCAAAGCCAGGCCAGGAAGTAAGTCCATGGGTCAGGGTCAGAATCCAGATCCACAGGGTCCAGACCAATAGCTGCAAGGCAGCCCTGTTCTGAGCCAAGCATGACAACCTCTGCTTAAATCCAGCTCCCATCCAAGGGACATAGGAACTCCTGCTGCAGCTTCTTCCAGCTTTTTCTAAAAGATCTGCAAGGCCAGCTGGTGCTTCTCAGACAGATCTTTAAGGGAGATGGCTGTGAGTGCACACAGTTAAACTCCTTGGAAGGGTCGGTGTGCTCTGGGCTCTGACAATCTGCTAGACTGAAAGGTTACTTTACCAAGAAGAGCACTTCAAGACCATTCTGTTTATTAACAGACACTTGTTTGTCCTGGAAAATATCAGTAGAATAGTGAGAAGAACACACCAACTTAAATTTAGGCTAGACAACTCAGAAACAAGGTACCAAGAACAGGAGTGCCTTTCTATAGAAGTAGGTGGTTTGGTACCTGAGTTTATCGTCTTCTTGAGATGCATTGTCTGTGTGAATCAAAATCCTGGTGACTTATTTATCCACTGGTCCACTGAATTTTTCCTCTGTGATTATAAAGTAATTTATTTTATGTCAGACAAGGTAGTTGTGTCTATCCCTCTCTCATGATGACTTCAGAACACCAAGTGCAGTGCGACTCGCATTAGTCTCACTTACGGTTCACCAGGAAAAAAATTTAAAGGAAAGTCTTGATCCTAAATTAGTATTCCAAAGTTCCCACAAACTGCTAAATGTCATTCAGTAATGTAATGAGAAATCAACTACTTGGCGTGGGTATCCCTTGATTAATATCTTTTTCACATGAATGAAAGCATTCACAATCGGTGACAAAAGTACTGCTACTGAGATTTAGGTTTTCATAGTTGGTAGGATGATCTCTCTCCAATAAAATATTATTTCCTAAATTCAAAGGTATGTTATTTGGTAAGCTTTGAAGATGATAACCTGCTTGCATAAACAGAGTTTTACACTGTCCTTCAAAAGGAGTCATTTTTTTGTTCATTAACTAGAACTAAAGAACAAATAGGTATGGAGTATTTGGGGATATGGTGTTTCAAGAGTCATATCTATAAGAATTACAGTTGGGTGGTGTTGTGTTTTACCGCTTCCACTTAGAAATCCATTTTAGAGCTTCTGGCCATGGAAAAGTTATCACTGAAATGCCACCTGTTATTGACATGTATCAGTCAGTTTAGGAAAGTCTATGCTGTTCTCATCTTAAGAAGATGTAACCATCCTGTCAAATAATGTACTTATCATTGTATATTTCATTGGAATATCTGGAATTTCATTACTAAGGGTGGCCATCACTGTAGAAGCTGAGTTCAAACTCATTTATCCACATCTCAGCCAAGAACATTTCTTTACTGAGAACTAGCATCCCAAAGCATCCTATATTCCACATAAGAAATTTTGGTGGTTTTCATAGCTTTTAAGGTGAACACGTTGATTAAAAACAAACTTTCACAATTTAATATGCAACACATTCTTTTAGTTACCTATGTATTTGTGTGGATAGAGTAGGAACAGAATGTGCTTAACAGAGCAGTATATAGATTTTTAAGAAGAAGAGAATTCCCTAGAATCATAACAGTGGTTTCAAGCCACTAAAATGAAACTGAGAAAAGTAACAGACTTTTTTTTAGGACTCAGAATTCAGAAGTGATTAAACAAAGGTTAGGGTTCACCATATTGCTTTGATGAGTAGCCTTAGCAATTGTTTCCTATTCCAGGGATCTTTGAATTTAAGATCTTCCTCTGTTTAATGTTATGCTAATTGCAGGCACAACACATCTTTATAATGGAACTTTTTTTATAAAATCTGGGTTTTAATAGTGGTGAAGAAATTGAAATTAAAAGTCAATATTATTGGTTGGGTCTGTGGAACACAATTTAAAGGTACTGGAATTCAGGCCACAGCCTAGATTGTAATTTTTAGGAAAGGATTTGCACAGAAATGTCAACTATAAGCCCTGTGCTTAACATGTGTCTGTTCTGTGTGAACTCGTATTCACCTTAGCCCTGTGGAGCACAAACTTCTTCTTCCAGCCAGCTGCAATACTCTGCCTGTTTGTAACCTCCTTGTAAGTGGAATTGTTTCAGCCTTTCCCCTGCTGACAGCAAAACATAAACATGAAGCACATTAAAATGGAAACAGGATCCTGGCCCTTTCTGTTTCTCAGTTTTATTTAGCAGTGACCTTTAACCCTCATTAAGATACTTTGGAAAGTTTGAGACTCCTTTTTTTGTATAGCTCATTGTGGGAATACTTAGGTTTGTTATGTTGTTTTCTCTTCAAAATATTGAAATGCCTTTGGGCAATCGTGTAAAAAATAAAAAAAACACTTTTGCTTATTCTGAAAAAAATGTCTGTAGATAATATTTCACAGAATATACTCTGGTCATTATAGCTGTTCCATAGAGATAAGGCAAACATTGACACTCGAATTCTTCTCAAGAGGAGTATCAATGCACACCAAAGTTTTGTCCAGGGCAAAACACACTAGTGGGTCCTAGCCCCAAAACGTATTAATGCACATAAAATATCAGACACAGTTGTTTTGTCTATGAAAATGTGACTGCCAGATTCATGAATACAAAAGTTGTGTGCTGGAATTTGTTTAATAGTTTGCAATGTGTGTCAATAACTAGTTATATCCTCTGATTTGTTTGCCTTAAAAGGTTCTTGACCTGTTGACAAATGCGTGCATGCATCAGAAACACGCAGAGATGTGCTAAACATAACACAAGGTCCAGTGTTAAAAATTTTGCCCAAGGAAGTTTTGAATATCTGATGTCTACTATTTCCAACCTTTCAACAGAAAATAGTTTCCTTTAGTTAAAACATTAGTCATGCTTCCTCTGTTTTAAATGTGTGGAAGAGGAGCTATACTGAAATATATGTGACTTGCGCTCCTGGAAAAAATGAAAAATGTCACAGAGATGTGTTCAAAGACTGAAGTTTGTTGTTGTTGATGGCATTGTTTGCCTTGTTGCTCTTCTATTTTTGTATGTAAGAATCAGCAAACAATTGGTGTTAGTTGCATGCTTTCAGAAACTGCATTTCAGTTTCCATTTATGAAGTGAAATAAACTCCTCAAAAGGAAAAATATTATGATTTTTCTTTGACTTTAAGAAAACACCTTCCCAAAGGGTTAAAATCTCTCCATGATGTTTCTTCTAGTAGAACAGCTAGAAAATTTGTTTCTGTGTTTGTCATTCGCTGGAATTATGAATTATCACTCTATTTTTAAATCCTACTAAAAATCTTATTTTGAAAAATGTGGCATTTTATGCCACATTTTCAGAAAAGTATTTGTATTCAAAACATCTCCCTGCAGTTTTCAATTTGGTTTATGTTTTTCCAGTTATTTTCCTTTGTTTTTTATCCTTTTCCTTTCTAATGCCAAAATTAACAAAAGAAGTAATATAAATAGAGCTGTGAAAAAATTAAATGCAAAAAAACCCAGAACATCTTTGAGCTTCCATTTACGTATTGGATGAGGAGGTTGTTCCAGATTCCATTCCAAAACAAGCTCTTTAGAAGAGTCATTTATGTTAATGTAAAATGCTTTATTTTCCTAATTTTTGAGACTGCAAGATACTTCCCACAGATGCTGTACTTTCATCAGATGTTGGTAATATTCGTTTGAGGTGATGAAAATTCACTTCATCCTTGGTAATATGTTTGAACAGCTAAATGCTTTGTTGTTAAAAATGTGCTGCTCATTTCCTTCTTGAGATCTTTTGGTTTCAGTACCTAGTTGTGATTAAATGAAGGCAAACCATGCTATGTCATATCTTAATTTTGAATTCAAATTATTTGATTAGATCTTTTAATCTGATTAGTTTCCCCTACTCCTTCCATGAAGGTAAACCAGCAGCATGCATTCAGCTATTCTGATTACAGTGAAATCAGGAGTCAATTTGACACCACGGGTCTGAATTTGCAGAATTAAACACTTCATGTGAAGTATTATCTGAATACTGATGTTCATTGGCCACAGTTACATTTTTTCACTAATGAGGTACAGCCTTCCAGATTTAGTACAGATCATCATAATCCATAAATTTTATGTCCATTAATGGTAGCATTTTCACTTTTAATCTTTACTCGTATTTGATGTCAAAGATATAATTCTTTATCAATGATTTTACAGGTTAAAGCTAGTTCAGAAAGGAAAAATCAAAAATCCTCTGCAATGCTACAGTTTAAAAATTGACCTTGTCAAAGTGAGGCATTCTTGCTTCAATGAAATTCAGAGTCAGTTGGTCCCACAGGTAATGTTCAAATGTATAATGTTAGCAATTATAAGAATACTTTGCAAAAGTAGCTAAAAAACACACAAAAAAACTTCTATGCTATGCTAGTTTTTTAAAAAAAGCAAGAGTTTACCTTTATATTACTAGCCATTTATGAGGTCATTTAGAGTGTACTGTTACATAAAACATGAGGTCAGTAAGTAAGGCTAATTAAATTTTAGTAGGAGCAAAAGTCACCAAAAGGTTTTTACTTTCATCCTACCCAGTCTAAAATAGTGATACAATACACCATTAATAGCCTTGGAATTGCTAATTATTTCAACATGAATAGCAGTATCAGTGCTGTAAGTTTAATTTAATAACCTCCTGAGGATTCCTGCAGAATGCATAATTACTTCTATTATTTTGTAGTTTCAGGAACAAAAACCAAACAAGCAAAATCAAACCAAACAGGGGAAGAATAGTTCAGAGAAAGTAACTGTTGTAGTCCTGGTTGAGAAATTTTCTGTGGAAGTTTTCCATCAGAAAATGCAGTTCAACTAATTTCAAGTAATTTCAGAGAAACATACCTCATTCACATAAGTTTTCTTGGGAAGAAGGCAACATTTTTCTCTTTTACTATTTTATTTAAAACAATTTATTTGACAATTTCAACCATTTTAAGTTTACTGTGTATTAGAGAAAACATTGTTGAGAATTTAATATTACATTGGTTTTGTATGAATGAGAAAAAACAATTTTATCACAACAAAATGTTTTAATGATCCTGAATTGGAATTTTATTTTCCATAAGAATTTTTAAATTGGGGAATTTGGTTCAAATTTGGACCAGAAAGAAACCCATGAAATCCTGGTGTTTCCCTTGAAGCTGATAGTTTATTCTTCCACCAGCATAATTCAGTATTTCACCACGCAGTATAGGAGCATTTAACATTGAAAAAAATATGTGTTCTAAGCTTACAGTTATATGCAGCAAATATAAGACTTGTGAAATACTCTCATTCTGTTACATGGAAGAGTGCATTGGTACTTCCAAAGTCTAACTATGCTGAAAAGTAAAGTTCAGTCTTTAATCATTAATCCAAGTGTGTTCCTCAGAAAATAATATTCTGGCCAATACATGAATGAATCATTTTCTTCCTCAGAATAGCCTTTAATGTTCAGGAGAAAATTCAGTGTTGTCAATTCCATCTTTGATATTTCTAAATCTCTAGTTATCTTAGTGTAAAAGATTTTCTTTCAAGTGGAATTTTAACTTTCAAAGAGCTGATGTTTAAGAGTACAGCAAACCATTCATTGTGTTGACACACAGGATTTACGAAACAGGTGACTTAATAGAGAGTGTAGTCTCACAGTGATACAGCAGAATTTTTTTAAATATATTTGAACAAGTCCTGATTATAATTTCTAACAAATACAGTGACTAATAAGTGTTTCTTTGTTCTGGTTTTCCCTTAGAAGATCTTGCTTCATAAAATGAGTGTGAACTCTGGGATTGTTTCTTGATAGGTTGAGAATTCTGCTATGAAATTAGAGATTTTATTTCTCTCTTCTGCTTGTGTTCTGATTAAAAAAAAAACAAAAACAAACACCAATGGTTTCAATAAAGATTTTTTTTCCCTGATCTGCAAGCAGAATTCCTGATAATCATGATGATGAATCTCATTGTAGGAATTCTACTTGTCTACATTTGATGATTGCATAAAAATAAACATAAAGCACCCTATTTGGTTTAGAAAAAGTACATATTCTGATGTGCTGCTATGCAAATGTTTGTAGAAGAGAGTTTTGTGAGTTCAGTAAAATGAAAGAATTGACAAGAAAAATCAGATTCTGAAAATATTAACCCAAATCCTCATTTTAAGAAAGCCATGATGGGCAAAGGGGGCTGGTTCAGGGTGCAATGAAATATCAGTTATATTTGCCCTGGGAAGATCTTTCCTAAATAGCTCACACTAGATGGAGGTGAAAGAAAGGAGGAATTGAATTCTTCCAACAGAATAACCACAGACCAACCCACCCCTGTAGACGTTAGAAGGAATAACGGGATACCTGAACAATCTCCAGAAAGGATGACTGTTTATCTGGTTACTCAGTGTGCTTTCTGATAGCACATGTTGTGAGGATTTTTCAGCTGGTGGATTTCCACCGTAGACTTCAGGCATAATCAGTCATTTATAGGAGACATGTTTTGAATTCCCAGGGAATCTCAGTAGGGAGAGAAGAAAGTGCTTTGAATTCCAGAGCAACACCTGATCTGATCATTTTCCCTAATATTCCTCAGCTCACCCCTCACCACCCATGCACACTGTGAGATTCCTAGACGTGTTGCTTAATACAGAAGTCCAGCAAAGCAAGGAAAGCAGCTGTCACAGAACCATCTGGCCATTTCTTAATGTGCAGTAGAAAACTATCACAATGAGAAGGCTTGCCTTCTTCCAGTGATCCAACGGACATCATGAACTGGTAATTATCACTGCTTCAAAGCAGAGTTCAGTTCCTGTTGCCAGTACTGGCCCTTCTGATTTCACAATACACCAGCACTTATTTTGACTATGATTCTCTGTATTCATTTTCACAAACAAATGAATAAATATATGTTCTTAATCTAAGATACTTTCCATAGCAAAATAAGCATGTGCTGTTTGTATTTCTACTGACACTATTCTTTCCATCCTTCCTTACATTACTAGAGATGATTCAGTAAAAGATGATGTTTACTAAAATCTTATGGTCTGGTGCATGAAATCTAGCAATGCTTTGACATTCTGGTCCCGTAAAGTCAGCATAAATTTTGCCAGACTTCAGTGATTCAGGGATTTCACACAAAGGGTTGTGTCCTGAGGAGCTTGTCAGAGGATCATATGGCTTGAGATGTGAGGTGGAAAGTCTGATTCTGTTGGGAGCAAGGCATCTCTGCTGGTGAGGCACTTCTGGTAAATCTGTATTTTTAAGAACCATATCTTTAATCATCTGGTACTGTGGAGGTACTACGGAGGTAAATCTGAACACTTATAAAAACAATTGTCTTTTTTTTAATGGGGAATGAGTATCTACCAACCTACTGTCTAAAAAATGAACATGATAAAGAATCAATTGATCCATTGATTACTGAAGTCAGTCAGTCTTATCTTTGATGTTAATAATTAGTAGGTCAGGCTACCAGTAAAACAGAAATATGGGTCCTATCTTCATGGCTTCTGTTCTTTCAAGCATTTCAGGTTGCTTGAAACTCCTGTTGGTATGACAAGTATACATGTCTGTCTATACATATACCCTCCTCTGCTCCTTTGACTGGGCTGGAATTTAGCATGAAGAGGTCAATAGTAAGCAAAAAATGTGTGCTCTTTCTCAGCCTTTCAGTGTGTCCTTTAGAAAGCCTGTATAACGTTCAAATTTCCCTTATTTTGGTAAAAATAGCTAATAATTAATGATCAGTGACTAGCGAAGTCATTGTTCCATAAAACTGCTAATTTCCAGTGGAGAAAACAAAACAAACTCATTCTGCAACTTTTAAATAAAAAATGCAGCTGTAGTTATGAAAATAGTACTTTAGATACAGGGTAGTGCAACTAATATCAATAGAAGACTTACATGTTGTTTTGATCAAATTCAGCTTATATGGCATGTGGGAATACTTTTCAGTCATGAGGAGCATGGAGGCATCCTTCTCTGTGACTGCAGAGCAAGCATGATGCATTTTAGGTTACTACACCCGTAACGTAAGGAGCTGATCTGGTAGCTTGTTTTTGTGATTGTACATTGTGATGGTGACTGGACAAGTATTTTGTGATTTAATGCAGCTTGTGGCAAAGTGAATGAATGCCAAGATTGCCAGAGCATCAAAGGAAACATTTTTAATTTAAGAATGCATGCTGAGATGCAGCTGTGGCAATACATGCATATTTATTGGATCTCGCCAGGAGGCAAATGCGCAGCTAATTAAACCATAGTAGTGCCAGCGAAGGTTTGATTCTAAAGGCCTGGATTGTCATAGACTTAGCTGAGATGATTTTGGTGGATCTAGAAGCAATTTGAAAATAAAATAACCCTAGGCAATGTTAAACTTGGACACTTTTATTACCTGGTAGTTTGTTTTCAGAGAGATCAGGATAGTCTCTGGCAGTAGGCATAGTATAGCTCAAGGAGATCATGCTCACACTGGTATTTCCATATGCTTCTGTGCTTTAGTTTAGGTAGCTACTAGATGTTGCATCGGGATGCGTTGCTATGACTAAGATGAGCTTAAGAAATAGTTTAGTTGGTAGTTTAGTAAGCCACACTGAGTTTAGACACTGACGTAATGATATGACTATACAAACAGGAGTTTTAAGGAATGCATAAAATCTTTCAATACTGACAGCAAAATCAAGAGAGCTGGGACAGGTACCCACCTGAGTGGGATAGTTTACCCCTTCTTGTGGGTTCTTATTGTACCACTTCTGCCATGAGTATAGTTAGTAAATTGGTCATTGAATTTTTTATCCCCCTTGAGCAGGCTGTAAGGAAGTGTCCTAGCTACTCTGTGAGACCGCTCAGATCAACTTACTGCGATGGAATTTAACGGAGAGGAGGAAGGAGGAGACAGGAAGAAATAGTTGAACATAAATTAAACAAACAAACAAATCTCTGTAGCCTACTATAGCCCAAAAGAAGATTGAGCATGATTTGTTCGTTCTGCTTGCCTATATGAGGTGTGGGGGGTTTTTTAACCTTTTTTAAAATTTTACAGCGTAATATGTGTAGTCAGACAAACAGTTATTTTACACAGTGGATTATTCTGAACAAAAATGTTGATTAACCAGAGAAAATCAAACTCTAAGCACCAGTATCATTCCTTCCTGGTCTCAGACTCCCAGCTTGTTTATTTATTGTCACCCATAGTCTGTCATGGCTGACCTAAAACTATCAGAAACAGCCACAATTGCAGCCAAGCATAAACAAAAATCTGAACTGAAGGTGCAAGGGGACTGCCATTCTAGAGATAAGATCTATTGCTGTAATAGCCCTTGATTATGATGACCAAAGGAAAAAAAACCCACGAAAAACAGCAAATACACAGACACATTTCGGTTTATTTATACATGAAGGGAGGGAAGCAAATAATTTACAGAGGGGAAGGCATACAGGGAACAGGGTTTCATTACATGTCAGTGTTTCTCAACAGTTTATAAAACATGATTTTGTGAAACTAGAGGTTTGCTTGTGGTCTTCTCTGTTTGCTTAATGACATTTTGTAAAGTGCTAAAAATCACATGGAGATAGCAGAGAGAGAATCTGCCAGATGGTTATCTGTTGGTAGAGTGTTTTTCACCCTTCCTTCCACCTACAGCACAAAAGCCTTGGTTTTACACTGCAGACAGATTTGCATTAGAAGATACCACATATGAATAAAAGTCTGGTATATTATGCTTCAGGTGTGTGAAAGATGTGTAAATTCCTGGTGACACAGGTAATGAAGATGACTCATGTGTGACAAAACCTGACCTGTTATTTAAAAGACGTGATTTTCAGACAATTTTCAGTTTTCATTGCAATCAGATTCCCTGAATGCATAGGATTTTCTACAAAAATAGGGAAGAGTAAAAATGATTTAAAGACTAGCTTTAAAGATCTTGGTGTATACCAACTGGTTTTTTGGTGGGAAAATCTGCTTGTGCTCCTCTGCAGAGTCATTTCAAGCACTTGGTCACTTGGCCATTTTAAAGGTCAATTTCCTGTCTTAATCTGTAGGGCTACAAAATCCTTTTTAATTCTCAGTGTGTTACAAAGTTTCACTTGTTATTGTTTAAGCAAATGCAACCTTCAAAGCTCAAAACTTAAGTAAGAGTAGCATTGGGACTTTGCACTTTACAAATATTGCATTTTACATTAGTAAGCAGTACTTTGCACTTCTTTTTTAAAGTTTGCTGAGCAGTTTAAAGAGGGAAGAAGAGCTAGATGACTCTACTGTTTTATTTTCAAAATGTGTAAATTCAATAGTTCATTAGCAAACAGCTGTCCTCAGAAAATTTCTAAATATGCTTCTTTCAGAAATTACTTTGAATTGACCCATATCTCTTAAACACTTCTGAAAATGCACCTCCTTTTTTTTTTACAATTAACAGAACCTTAGATATGCCATGGCTCAAGTTTTTTACATTTCCTCTCTGTTCTCCTTTTATCCTTTCATTATTTATCTTCATCAAGCTACGATGGCTATTCAGTAGCATGACATGGCAACTCTTACACACTCAGATAGGAGCCAAGTACTAGTCTTGAACGATAACTTCTCACATATTAAGAAGTGATTTAGATACTGATTTTGAGGACGTGCTTTATTTAAAAAAAGTCAAAACTATTCAATAACTATAGAACAACATTGACTTTCTCTGATAATCCCATCTTAAAATGCCTAGGTACCAGTTGGGTCTGTCACCACACTGGCACAGGGAATATCCATCTACCTGACCCTTCTGTTTGGCTGGAAAGAACTTGCAGTTTTTTTCTGTGTTCTATTTATGAGAAATGCAGAAAGTACTAAGAGTTTAAGCATATTCATAAAAAAAATATAACCTGTTCTTCTGGTTTAAAATCAATAAAACTTCTGCTTGGAAATAATAAAGATGGGGTATGTCCCATTTGCTTGTTAATTCTTCCTCTGTTTGCTTGCCAGTTACACCTAAGTAGCTCTGCAAAGCAATAACTTGACTCTGGCCTTTACAACAAAATGCATGGGGAGACCCTGGACTTTACGAAAAAACGTGCATATGCGGAAGACAGCAGAGAGCAGTGTTTGATGGAACTTTCGAATTCACGTTTTGAAATTTCCTGGCCAGGAAATCCCCTAACATAAAAACAGCATGCACCTACGGTGAATGCATGCCCTGAGACCTATTTCTAACAAAAGGAATTTGCAAGTGTTTTGAGATGCTTAAGTGGAATGTGTTATGGAAGTGTCAAGTATTAATCTGTTCTTACATATTTCATTCTTAGGGAAGAAATTTACCTGTTTGGAAAAAGCCATATGGAATTTGTTGGTTATATTTCATATACAAAAACTGAAATATTCTTTATAATTGACACTGCAGACACTGGGTTTTGGGTCTGCTGCTGACTGTCCAAAGTTTGTCTGCTGCCAGGAGAAAAGTCTTCTTGAAGTTGTTTGGCTTTCAATGACCCAGAACTAGATCCTGACTGCCTTTGGTGGATTAAATGAGGAAAAAGGAGAATTTCTACCAGTGGGAAAGGATCCCTCTGGTACACAAACCTACTTAGGACTGATATCAAGCTCTCTAAATATCTGCAGGCTGACTGAAGGAATACATCGCTTCTCCCAGAATGAAATTACACCGTAATTGGCAGCAGTTTAGCCCAGACTAGCAGGTTTTTGCGGCAAATGAATTGTCTTCCTGGGTTACTGACTGGGGCCAGGTTTGGCTGTAGATTTGAGTGTCCTGTTGCATGCAAAACCTCAAAAGGAATTTAGCTGTCAAGGTGCTTAGCATGAATACATCCACTTTAATACACTGAGACTGCCTGGAAGAGTACATATACATGTCAACATACTGTCAAGAAACTTGAGACTTGTTCATCTCTCTATTGTTAAAAAACTCCACTGCATCTAGGAGAGCCAAATGCTTTCTGAGGATAAAAAGCCGTTGCTACAGTTTTCCATAAGAGAAGATCTGAACCTTTGCTATTCTGCCTTCTAGCTTTGGTACTTTGGTGTGCTGCATTCTCAGTGCAGATGTCTGTGAAGCTAGAAAAATCCTGGAAGGAGAAGAAATCAGAAAAAGTGCAAAGCTGTGTCTGTGCAGAGGTGAAATGTAACCTTTCAACAATGCAGAGCCACAGTTCCATACTGTGGCTGAAAGTTGTTCACCCTTGAAAGCTTTTGAGCAGTCAGGCTGAAATATGTATCTTGGTCAGTAACTAGAAAGCAAGTGTCAGTAGCATTAAAATTGCCAACATGTTTCACAATTCTTTTGACTTTCGTAACTTGGATAAATGTTTTTACTAATGTTTATTTTACCAAGGTACCAAATAGGTAATGCTGGGAATACAATGTAACTTTATGTTGGAAAATAACAGTACACTGTAATTTATTTCAAAATCTCAGAGTCAGTCCTCAATTGCAAATAACTTGGGATAACAAGCAGCTGATGAACAACTATGCCCTATCATTTTTCAACGCAGAGTTCTGCAGCTTTTGGTAAACTTATTTAGAATTACTTTATTCACTGTTTAGTGATATCATTGCCCTACTTACAAAGTATGATGTATTTCTGCCAGTCCAGTGTTTTACATGTTGTGTGTACTCTGTGATGATTTTTTAAAACCACTGGTGTCTATGAATTTCAAATGGTGATTTGCAAGGAACATGTTGTCCAAAAAGGCAGTGGCTGCTCAGCTTGTGTTGTTGCTTCTCCTTGTTTTCAGCTGCTTTATTGCAAGAAAAAGTAGATATACAGCATTCGTGATTCTAATGGTGCATATTTTTTTAAGTAAGCAATTGTTGAAATTGCCACAGGCATGTAAAGCAATTACAAATGGAAAAGGAAAGACCTCATCATATAATCTCTTGATTAAGATAAATACTATAGAATACTACATGTCTGATTTCAGCAACTTTTCCTTTATAAAACCAAGTTTTCCTGGACACCAGCAAGTTGAAACAATTGTGTAATATTATTTAACTTGGTAGCAGAGCTTCTTTATTCTTCCCATTCACTACAACTCATATCTTGAGTCGAACACTAAATTTTGGCCCATGGTCTTTGGGTAGGTCTTAAAGATGGAAAAACTACCTTGGTTCTGATTTGTGTTGGTGCATCTGCAGTGACAAACACAGTAAACATATGGTTATATTTCTCATTAGTTGTTTGTGATTATTCTGATTAAACTAGGAGAAAAAAAGTGTGGCACTTTTTTTTTTTTTAAAAAGTTACATTTTTTTATTATAATTCTATGTTTTCAGCTTTTGACTAGAAAAAAATGCTTTGGGCTGAAATTATAGACAAGGTCTCAGCCTGCGAGAAAACATTTCACTCCAAATTTCAAAACACATAGATAGCTGTATCATATTCAAATATGCTGTAAATCGTAATGAAGCCTAGTTAGAATGGGATGCCTCTTCATACTGACAAGTTTCCTCAGGAATTTAGCACAGTTTAAGAGGTAGTTAGTACGAAAAGCTGCCACTGCCTGGTCAAAAAGGAGGTTCTGTGAACTTAAAACCCTAATACCTTTTCTACTAAAGTAAAGATTAAAACTCTCATTGACTTTAGTTGCAGGCATACTATCGTTTATAAACTTGCTTACACTTTTGTTTGCTACAGGATTTCTTTGGATTTGAGATAATGAAGATTCATCTCACATCTACTAAACACAGAGTAAATATTAATTATAATAAAGTTTCCTTTATCAGAAGAATGAACGGACTTTCAAAACTCGTGTCTGGCAGTAATATTGAGAACTAGTTGTTATGGTGCACTAATTATGTTGTTGAAAGTTAATACTTTGTTACAATTGTACCTGAGTACTGCACATACACATCTAACATACACAAAGACTAATTGGGCCAAAGAAATTGAACTTAGACCTTTATGCCATACTTTAGAATCTGTATGCTGCTGAAAACTGTATGTTGTCTCTGTCTCATTTTTTCTTTGCTTCCATCCTGACAGCATATCCATGTTGTACATTCCTGTTAAAGCAAGAATTTTTGCTCTGGGAGTTATGTTCATATTCTGTCTTTGGACAGCTTCATAATTATATACCAACTTTCAGTCAACTCTGGTTTTGTTTGCCAGCGGAAATTTATTCCCTGCTGGGGTTAATACCAAAATTGTATCTGTTTGAGTATAGTCTCCTCTTGTAAGTAAGGTAGTATGTGGCTAAAGAATTTTTGAGGATGGAAGCCTGAACAGTCTAAAACTGTTCATCCTGATAATCCTCTATGTTTTGATTGCAGCTGGCAATCAAGTAGATTGTGTCAAATAATATTCTGCTCTCTTCTATTCTACTTCCTTTGAATAGCAATGCCCATAATCTCTATTTCTGGTCAACATTTTTCAAAATAATTTTATTTATATTTAATTTCTATTTTGGTCTGTTGTTTGTACTCTTGTTATTTCAAATCTCCTTACAGCTAAGATTATTCAGCTCTTTAAAAGGATAAACTCTTTCACATTATGATTCTTTCATTCCTCACTATTTTTTGACTTTTAGTTACTATGACTGGGTCATGAATAAATGTGGGTAGCTGTATATTTGTATATATTCAGTAATAAACATGATAGATTTCTTTCCACATGTGGATATGTTCCCATTTTTCACCATACAGTGCAAATATAATTTCTAACATCACAACAGGCAATGTAAAATTTTAGAGTAAGTAACCAGATGATTTAACTATTCTCCTCAAAGAAGAGGAGAAGTGCTCGGCCTCAGAGCAGTGCTCTGCCTTCTATTCTTGACTTCCCCAGTTTTGGCTTCTTGTCTTTAATTAAAAATACTCAACTATTCAGTCACTACTGACTGTCTAGCCCATATTATTTTAAATATAAATAACTGTTAAAGTCTACATCCAAAGCCCCAGTTTAAAGTAATCTTGTAATTTTTCACCTCTTGAAAAGAAATATGAGAAGCCAAATTCTGCTCTCATCCAGAATGCACCTCAGCAAAGCATTTAAACACATGCTTGCCTCAAACATATTACTTGGGCCCTGGGCCATGAGTCAATTTCAAAGCAGTTTGTAGAGTTGAAGCTTTAAGCTCTGTAGCTCAAGATGAAATCCACTGTGTTTTTCCAATTTCTACTAGACTTGTGACAGTATGAATGTATACTAGAACCTGTCATTTTGTTAAATACTTTCTACAGTTAATGATGTGGTATGATTACTGATTTATGCGGAAGGAACTACTGCCTGATATGTGGACTTCTCTTATTGTTCTGTTTTACTTTGTCAATTTTGTATGTGTATTCATCCAAGTCTACATGCAGACATGCATGCTTCTTTGAAAACAGAATTTATTTTACTTGAAGTTACTTTTGTTTCACTAAATAAAGATGGATAAATAAGCAGGTTTCATTTAGGAAAACAAGCCAGATTCTGGTCTTGATAGACTAGTCTCTCAGCAACACATTTATCCTCAACTGATGAGAAACTGTTTTTGACCCTATTTGTTGTACAAATAATGTTCTTACATACTATATGTATGGAATTTTTGGGAAGTTTAACTGAAAATCTTATATATACAGCAGTTTGTCAGAAAAGGGGCAAACCAAAATACTTCTGCTTTACATAAAAGAAAATCATTATAATAAAATCTATCATTTATTTCAAGGAAGTTTCCTGGGGGAATCATATTTAAAACTTCATGGCAGGATGATAAACCACAAGACTTCTGATTCTAGCCTCTGATTTAAAGTTGCTTTTAAATTTCCATCCAAATTTAAGAAAGTCCACATCTGTTAAATTTTGGAATTCTATCAGAAAAGCTTTCAATAGACAGTTACAATAAAATCGATCCATTTTAGAAATAAAAGAAACCAGTGGTTTCTCCAAGTTTCCCTCTTCTCCCCTTGCAACTCACTGTATGAACACACCTATAAAACCCCACAAAAAATATTAAGAATCAGCTTTTAAAATGTCATTCAACATCATATGAAGCTCCTTCTGAAAGTGTTGAAATTTCATTCAGGCTGAAATTGTGGTGAATAATTCTCTCCCCTTCTGCTCCCTCCCTTCTCCAAATCTTGGGTGTTTTCTAGGATTCTGTGTCATTGTGAGGTAAAATGTCAATATGTGTAATGACACAGCACAGTGAAAACACATATTTTAATATTCATGTAAACTCATGTAATTGTAAATTAGGCTATGCCACCCGCTATCATAACATACTTCATGTGAAAAGATGCTAAATTTACTTGACCTACTTTCATCTTCATGTTTAGGAAACAGGGTATAAGAAGTAAACAAAGTAGTTGTGCCTCATGCAGGAGATTATTATTGTTTGAATTTATGATTCATGCCTTGAGCAAAATTTTGTTTGTGGCCTCATTTGCAACCATAACTTACAACTTTACTAGGGATATACTGTGTATTTGGGATGCTATATATTAGGCATGCTTTGTACTGGAACAGTTTTCTAGCTTTGGGTGTAGTATTTTCTGTTTCTGGTAGCTATAAAATTTCTTGGCATAACATTTATTGCAGTAAATATGGAATTTTTTTTATAAAATTGCAGTTCCCCTTAGGAATGTCCTATTGTATTTACATCAATGCACTATTACAGCTAAATCGAGCTAATATTTAAAGGAGTTACTAATCCTACAAACGACAAGTCATAAATGCAAGAATTTACTTTTTCAGTTTTTTCTAACCACACTGTTCAGCTTTTAGTAACAAGTGTCTAATTTTAGTTAATCTGTATTTTCAGCCTAATCTAAGTCCAGTATAGTTATAAATTTCTGGAGTACAATGAAGTAATCTTTTCTGATAAAGATGGTAATTACGGAATTAGTATATTATCTGGTAAATTAGGTTGAATTACCTTAGACCTATTAGACCAAAATCTATGAAGGATGGTGTTCTGGATAAAAACTTAAAATAAGGTAGAGCAAAGTAAGATTGCCTAGTATGTGCAGAGCATAATCATATGCAGCAAAGAGATGGTCATTGTGAAACGGAGTTTTCTATCTGTAATGTTTATGAATTTATTATTCTCTTTGGATTGTTGTTTACTCTGACATTCCTATGAATCGTCAGATAAAGTCACAACTAATAGAATCATAGATGATATGCCTGATCTTTTTTCTCTTTGTAATGCATGTTTCTTTCCAAATCCAGATTGTTTACAGATAAGGTCTGTTTTTGAGACACAGAAATACTGTGCTAACCCTCAGGTGGCAGGAGCGCAATAATTTCACTTTTGTGTTTTGTCTTTCAGAAGGCAGAAGTGTCTAACCATACCCTGAGGGACAGGTTTTTTTAATTAGCTGTGGGACATCCATAGAAATCTATGCTCCTGGAAGACTACACACAGATCCTGCCATCTCCAGCAAAAAGACGCAAGGTCTGATCCTGTCCTGGACTTTCTAGGCTCACTGTCTGCCCCAGCACATACTTCCTAAAAGAGCGGTGTGCAGGAGCTGCCATTGGGCTCCTTTTCTTTGCCTGAGTCATGTTAGTGAAATTTGATGAAAGCAAGGTGGGTTGTATTCAGAATCTACCAGCTCTATCACCATTCATGCAATTCTTTCAGTCTTCTGTTAAATCTGTGGACTCCCAACTTCATAAAATGCTTGAGGAGACTCTAGTGCTGTCTTGGTGCCCAAGAAGAATGCAGTGAAGATCTCTTTATACCCTTTCTCACCTTTCGTAAGCAGAGCATCCAGTATCTAATGGGAAGTGCAAGACAAGACTCCTTGTCCTCTTGGACTCATTCCAGCCATCCACTCTATTGCCGTGGAACCAAACATGGTGCTTCCATGGTGATGGCAAAGGTGGAGATGATAGCCCCTTTTATTGTTCTCTAAGGGTGATCTAGGATGAACTAATTTCTCCATTCTCACTATACTTCTAAAGAGAACTGAGAAGTAGCAACTCTCAGCAAACTCAGGTTACTCAAAGACAATCATACGTGAGAGAGTAGAGACTTATAGACTAGATTTAAAGTCTTAAGGAATACGCCAAATCACTTTTCAAAGACAGGATCATTTCACCTACTTGTGACAGGTAAAATTCAAGAATGTTAAAAGGGAGAAAATTACTGAATGATAGGGAGCTGCCATTGTAATATGTGCTGCTTAGTGCTTGAACATTGAAACTGTCAAGCTGATTTGATTATGAAAAAGGGAGGAATTTAACATTATTTAATATTCACAATATGCACATATTGAATGGAAGTGTATGTAGAATATAAGGCCCTATTTCAGCATAAATGAAACTTTAATCACAGGATTACTCCTATTGATTTTAATAGGATAACTCTTCTTCTCACATTTATGCATGTGCATAATAAAAAAGAAGCTACTAATGAATATGTTTAAAAATAACTCTGATATTAATTTCAAGAAAATATGAAAGAAGATCTTTGAGATTTCTTAAGTGCTTGTTACTCAGTTTGTGGGACTGATTCTCCAGTCCACATTGTCTACCAACATCGATTTTATTCTGTTAGCCATATCAGGGCCTTTCCTTTGGTACACGGGTTGTATGAAAGTAAGTGAGAAAAAAATTTAGTTTAATTAGGGTTTTTCCCAAGTACTGGAGATGTAATGCTGCCACAGAAAGTTAGTTCATTAGTGCTCAGATGGGAAAGGTGAAAAATGTGGGAAAATGTAGATCTGACTACTTTGTGGACTAATGCTTGAGATGTACAGATGGACAGTAAGCATTGAAATGAGGACACGATATAGACAGGAAGGTCTAAAGAAAAGTAGACAAATTGTTTTGAAATGCACAGAGAAGCCAACATAAAACAAAGAAATTTGCACGCCATCCATGGTCTTACTGAATTTTTCTTCTCAGACTTCTGTCTTGAGCCTTGTCTTCACACTGCATCCCTGGGGCCAACTGGATGCTGGCCATCCTTCTGTGGAAGAGGAAACCCAACGCAGAGATGGTGAGTGGAGCGATTGGCCAAGGCCACGGGAGGTGACTCTAGCCTTCTCTCCTTTCTTGTTCTTTCTCCTGTCCTCTCCACAGGTGCTAATTTTTAAGGACCTCCTCTGGACATGGCAAATAATATCTGGATTTACCTTAACGTTCTGATACAACACATAAGGAATGTCAGTCACTTTGGAAAGTTGCTCCAGAAAAACCTGTAGGTTCTTCAAGGAGTAACAGATAGCCAATGGCTTAAAGGCTGTCAGAAATTCCACCTTTTTCTGGAGCCTCGGTTCCAGCACCATTTCTGTCCACTTTGAATCCTGTCAGGGAGCTGCTTCTGCATTTCACTCAGTGACTGTAATGTAAAATGCAGAGATAGGTTTTGGAGTAGAGAGTGGCACCTAGGATTTGTTCACCCCTCTATGGCCACATCAATAAGAACCTACCGACTTGCCTTCCACTGTGCCCTATTCATCTTGCTTACTTGCTGCATAACACTATGGCATTGGCAGATTAGGTGAGGAATATTTTTATTTTATTTTATTTTATTTTATTTTATTTTATTTTATTTTATTTTATTTTATTTTATTTTATTTTANNNNATTGAGAATTAAAACTGTTAAGGGGCTACTTTCCTCCAGCTGGGTGAATTAGCTTCTTAGTAAGGACTGTAAGATCAAAAAGGGAGAAAACTTGCCAGAAGTGACCATAAAATAGCAATATTGATTTATTACATGAAGTATATATATTGTATAAATGGAAACACCAATGAAAAGGCCAATTATAGGTGTAAATACAGATGGTTATTCCCAAACAGATGTTAGAAATTAATCTAGACTCTTCACGGTATTTTAGTAGTAAGTGCTAATATTAGGAGAATGACATGAAGACATCTGAAGGCATTAGGTCTAATCACCCATGTTTTTCCCACAGCGTAGGAAAATTGTGCCAATATCTTAAAAACGACAGGTTTAAATATCTGCAATAGCAGTGTAAATTTTTGATTTCAGCAAGTATTTTCAACGTTACTGCTTTTACATAATTACCTTAATGTGAAAAAAAAAAAAAAGGCATATCATGATGACGCTCCACTGCTCCCTGTGTGCACTTTAAGGGGAAAAAAAAAATCTCTCTATAAAAAACTGCTTAGCTTTAATCGAGCAGAAGGACTCAGACGGGTCTGGGCTTGCAGCTCATCGTGTGTGTGGGCAGGTCAGGCTGCGGCGTGGCGATCCCACTCACACCGCACGCGGCCTCCGACCCAGACGAGCCGAAGCCGCAGCCCCGCCGCGCGCCAGGGGAGCGCCCCGCGCGCAGCAATCCCACCCCGCCACCACGCCAAGCGGCACGCAGATGATGCCGTCACGCGCGGTCCATAGGTGGCAGCATTGTCAGGGGTTGGGGCGCCGCCCGCGAGCCTGGCGCTCTGCGCGAGCCTCCCTCCCCCACTCACCCGCGCGGAGTTCACAGCCACCGTCCTCCCGTCGGGGGAAGCAGGCGGAGCCAAAAGCGCAGGCCGAGAACCGGGCTGTGTTTGTTCGGGGCGTTCTCCCTTTCCTTTCCTTTCCTTTCCTTTCCTTTCCTTTCCTTTCCTTTCCTTTCCTTTCCTTTCCTTTCCTTTCCTTTCCTTTCCTTTCCTTTCCTTT
>Ga0065711_1030993_pt1 | contig 30863 bp, 12 predicted proteins | sample Hoacrofraction12_FD_59098 | JGI IMG/M metagenome (GOLD analysis project Ga0065711, IMG submission 59098) | Hoatzin crop microbial communities from Cojedes, Venezuela - Epithelial fraction 12 v2 (version 2) | ecosystem: Host-associated > Birds > Digestive system > Esophagus > Crop | place... | reverse complement strand
GAAAGGAAAGGAAAGGAAAGGAAAGGAAAGGAAAGGAAAGGAAAGGAAAGGAAAGGAAAGGAAAGGAAAGGAAAGGAAAGGAAAGGAAAGGAAAGGAAAGGAAAGGGAATCAGGAAAAATATTTCCTGATAAAATAAAAGTCTTACAAAAGAGCAACAGACTTTGCAGCACTTTTTATACTATCTGTTACATTTGTTAAGCACTGTTCAACAGTGTGGGACTGGTTTGGTGCTATGTCTTTCAAAGGGATACAAGACTTTTTTAGCAAGGCTGTGAATGATATGAACTCTCTCTTTTAAAATCTGCAACTCATACTGTTCTATCAACTACACAGTTGTAGCAGAAGTTAAAGTAACTATAAACAGTAATGTTTTCAACTAATAATATGGTGAGTAGTTTTTTGTTTTTTTTTTTAATCTTGTAATAGGTAAGTTCAGATCACCCCATAACCAGAGTGTAATGAAATTGTCAACATTTTCTTCATTTCTTCTTTTCCTGACAAATGGTGTGAACATATCACCTTTTTCTCTTAATGGAAAACCTAACTGGAATACATCAAAATGCTATTAGGTTTTTCATTTTCTACCACAATTTAATGCTGGGGAATGCATGGAACCTTCATCTGTGCACGACTGTAAAATATTCCCTGTCCCTGATAAAAAGACTGCAATGGAAAATCAAGCAGAATTGTTCTCTGTTTTGTATTGCTATTCCTTTGTCACAGTCTCTCTCTGACTGTGTGTAGGAGGATTATCAGGGATACACAAATACACATGGGTTATGTCACCTAGAATGTGCTAAAAGTTACATAGGTAAAATGCTACTATGTAAACATGTTTAATTAAAAAGTCTCTATCTTCAACACTACTTTGCTACATACTGCATTTCTTAAAAAATAAAAATAGTGAAGAAATCACTGCATTTATCAGAAGTTTCAGGAGGTGTTGATTTCAATATTATGTAGAAAATAGAGAATAAGAACAAGTACCCACATCCCGAGGGAAATATCTGTAACGTATTCGTTGTTTAATTCATTTTGTCATGAGCTAGACCAATGGTAAGATATAAAGTAAATCTGGGCTTGCATACATAATATAAGTCAAGGCAGAGCCAAAAAATGAAATCTCTCATCTATAATATTACACCTTACCTGATCAAATCAGGTTCCTTTTTGCTGCAATTTCTTTAAATGGGAGCAGAATTGGGCCCTTGCATCGCATCTCTCGAAGGGAAAATCCATGCCAGAATGAATAACAAACTGTTATTGTAACCTAAGTATAAAATTTGTAAATGTGATAGCAAGATTTTTAATAACATGGTGTAATAAATAAAATTAATGATACTTTTAAATTCCTAGCATCTCTTCTGCATTTTAAAACTAATAAAAACTGTGTTTGTCTATATAGCAGTTCATTTTTTGCTCTATGGTAGTTATAGTAGGTAAAATGGAACTTCATCAAGTTTTATGAATAAAAAGGCACATCATTGAAAGAACAACACTATAAATTTGTATTTGTCTAAAGACATTAATTGTGTTCTAATAATTAACTATGGTAATTTTATAGTTTTTATATATATATATGTATGTGTATCTAGTCAAGTATACATTTCAGACTAAGTTTTTCTATTAATACAAGTGAAGGAATCAAACAGGAAGTAGCATACAACTGTCGATTTTATTTAATCCAGATAATTCTAGCTAGAGGATTTTATGAAGAATGCAGGAAGAAAATAAGTAGTATTTTACCTTTCCAACTTTTAAACAGTACGTAATGTGCAGAAGAAATCAAACTTCTGGAATAGTTATTTCAATGTAAAGGAACATCAAATTATTTGGTTTAATTAGTGGTTAGAAATAAAATTTCTGGAATTAAAATCAAAGCAGTAAAATTGAATAAATGTTTTTTCTCTAAGCATCCTACAGATGTACATATCAATTCTGAAAAATAAATGTTGCTAGGAACAGAATATAGATTTGTGAATATTTGCAACCAAATTGTAATGATAATAATAATAGTAATAATAATAATAATAATAATGCTCTTTATGTTAAGGCAGTGCTGATTTAAGGGATGACTTCATAGCAGTGATTCCAGTTTTCAGTTAGCAGCACCTAGATCTGGTTCACTGAGGGTACAAGAGCAGCTGTAGACAGGTGTCCTACCCTTCTCCATGCTCATCAGAGGGCTGCGGCTATTGTCTCAGCCAGAGACGTTGTCAACCCCTAGGAAAACCAGAGATCAAATGCAGAGGTCATTAGCTAGCACCTTTTGGTCTTGCTATAATAACATCTCGATTGCATACATGGCAATTTACATAGCATTACCCATTATGCTTTGTGCTGCACTTTTGCTTTTGGAGGTCACTCTTAACTTGATTAACTCTCTCTTAAGAGTGCCTTTTTGAAGCATCAAAGACCCACATTTACACATTTTACTCTATTCTTTGTTGGCAGCTTTTTTGAGACTAAGGTACTGTGTTGAATTGTACTGGCAGTCCTGAAAATATAACTGTAAAAAAACCCCATAAGGTAAGACCCAAAACATTTGATAACAAAATGTCCAGTTAAAACTAGTTACGTGGCCTTGGTAGGCTCACAGCCTTTCTGAAATTGCAGACCTCAGCAGATATTTTTAATTGCCTTTTCTGTATTATTTATTTGTTTTACCTGTAATTAGATACACCAACTAGCTGCCTCTCTTGTTCATTTTCTTTAACATTAGCTATTCACAGTGGATGTTCCTTCCACTAGGTATCTGTCAGAATTTGGGATTCTATACCTATTATTGAGATTGATAGCAGTTATCAAACCTCAAAATAAGCATGTGTTTTTTAAATATTAGCAGTCACATTGTGATAAGTTGAGCTAGATTGTATGTTGCAGAGTGTAGCACAGAGCCCAGTGGGGCTCAGTTTTAAAGACGAACATGCTGAACTCGACGACAGAGCACAGAAGCAGTATAAGCACACAGTTACAGATACAGAGACACACAGGCACACACACACATAACTGGTGTTCAATATTTAATGGAAATCTGTAAAAATTGATCAGCATCCTTATCTTCTTTCTTTTCCAACATAATTTAATTACACAAGCTAAATGGAAAGTTTGGTTTTACGTCAGATAGACTGGAAAATAATTTCTGTAAATTTTTGAATAATTAGTTAAACAGAACATGCATAAAAAAAAAACACTGCAGAGAAATGCAAAATACAGGAGAGAACAAGTGTAAATTGACCTGTATTATAAAGGAGAGAGGGGATAATCATGCTCTGTTGCACATTTTACAGGATAGTGGTCTACCAAACCTTTAGGAGATGTCTGGAAAATGTGATCCATAACACATCTGCTGAATCTCTGTGAAATACTTCCTATTTTGGAATATTAATGAATTCATTTTTTCTCAGGGTAGCTTCTTATCCTTTTAAAAAAGCAAGCAGAATATTTTAATTATACTTTTTTCATTTAATGGTAAAAATTAGCATTGTTAGTGCTTTAGAGGCAACAGACATACGTGCATCCATATGTGCACAGTAACATAATTTTAGCCTATAAGTCCAGTCTTTCTTTTACATTCTTAAATAATCTCAAAATATTTTACACATTATTTCTTGCAGAAGTTTGTATATTAATGCAGTCTAATTGGCTGCTCTTGTAGCCTTTAATGCTGTCTGCAGTATTCAGATATCTTTAATAAGGAAGCTGTAGAACAGTTTTTGTCTGTTTAATGGGAACTTTAAAAGTATATAATTATCCCTTTTGTGCATACAAACTAACAGAAACACTTTTACACTGCCAGAGGATTGCTGCTATTATTTATTTTTTTATTTCTCTGAAAGGTAGTGGTGAAGAATTCACTTCTAGCAAGATAAAATGTGGTATTTTAATTAAGTGGAAAACTTGAAAAGGGAAGCTTTTTACAGAGGGGGCTCAATTGCGTCTTACAACCTTTCTGAAAAGGGCAGAGTGTTAAAACAAACCTCCCACTTATATTTTCAAAAGGAAAAAAATCAGAAGCTAAAGATAATCTCTCCATTAGTATTATTAAAAGTGTTCAGCTTTCTTCACATGCTTTAGAAGCAGACAGACTTGTCATGAGCATCACATTTGCAAGCACTGTCACAGCTACTGAAGGCTCCGGTAAAAGCACAGAAGTGCGTTAACAGCAACTGCAAGCAGCCTTTGGGGAACAATAGGCTTACCTATACTGTGCCCAGCTATTCAAAAAAACAAGTTGCTTTATTATACTCCATACTCGCTTTAGTGCTCATATAGTGCTTGACCCAGCCTCATTTTTTGAAGTACTGTCACTAGTTCTAAACACCTTTTTCATTCCCTTTAGGTTAGCTAATTTGACTGTTATAGCATTCACCAAAATAACACTGAATCCAGTCTGTAACATCCAATGTGTTCTACTGCTAGAGAGAGAAACCTTCTTTCAAAGGTTCTTCCATTTTTTTTCTGTGCACACACACATTTGATCATTTGTCTTCTTCTGAAACAAAGAAACAAAGAAAGAAAGATCTAAAAATTATTTAATTATCTTGACAGATAACATGGTGACGATAATTACATATAAAAACCTGTCGGTATTAAGACAATAGCAAAAAGTAACTCAAGATTTGCAGAACAATTGTAATAGTGTCATTAGTGCCTTAAAACTTCTCAAGCACGTCAGAATCACTCAGCAAGAACAACGTGGGGGACTGTTACAAAAGCCTTGTCTAACTAGGAAGTAATTTCTGTTTGGATTTCACTGTGTTGTTTTGGTAATTAATCTGCTCTACATTGGTTGCATTGTTGAATACATATACATTTTAACATGCTGTGTGGATGCCTAACATAAGGTGATTGAAAGTGGGCTAAATTTGCATGACCATAGTTTGTCTGCTGTAACAAAGCTTTGGCTGCAGTATAATCAGGCTGAATAAGTAATCATCTAGGATCGTGTTTTCAGATTTTTTTTTCCTTGGGTCAAGTAAGTCGCTAAGACATACTTTTACAGGATCAGGCAAGATCTGAATGTTTCCCCTCTACACTGCCCTAGTGAGGCCTCGTTTACAGTACTGTGTCCAGTTCTGGGCTCCCCACTTCTATAAAGATGAGGAGCTACTGGAGAGAGTCCAGTGGAGGGCTACAAAGATGATGAGGGGACAGGAGCATCTCTCCTATGAGGAGAGGCTGAGGGAGCTGGGCTTGTTCAGTCTGAAGAAGAGAAGGCTGAGAAGGGACCTTATAAATGTTTATAAATATCTCAAGGGTGGGTGTCAAGAGGATGGGGCCAAACTCTTTTCCGTGGTGCCCAGCGACAGGACAAGGGGCAAAGGGCACAAACTGAAGCATAGGAAGTTCTGTCTGAACATGAGGAAGAACTTCTTCACTCTGAGGGTGACAGAGCACTGGAACAGGCTGCCCAGGGAGGTTGTGGAGTCTCCTTCTCTGGAGATATTCAGGACCCACTTGGACAAGGTCCTGTGCAGCCTGCTGTAGGCGAACCTGCTTCGGCAGGAGGGTTGGGCTAGATGACCCACAGAGGTCCCTTCCAACCCCTACCATTCTGTGATTCCGTGATCTAACTAGATTTGGCATCTAATCTGTTTTAGACAGTGGTTCATTTTTTCCATCATTTCTATCCATTGGGAGGCAAGGTCATCTCCAATATGCAGACAGAACGGACTGTACTTCTGCATGACAAGTAAAACAAGAAGAACACAGTCCGTTTTGAAAGACTCTGAAAGTCTATTCTATTTCAGGCATCGTGAAAAAAAAATCTGTCTGTTGCCAAATGGAGAAACAGACCTGCTAAGAGCAACAAGTTATGTACAGGTCTTGGTAGGTGGCATAGCAAGCCAGAAACGCCACAGTACTTTAAATATTTTTGACTTGCTGAAGCACAGAAATGACAGCCATTGCTTCTGTTCCTTTCCATAGCATTCACTTCCTGGTCTTTAAAATGGAAGAAGCTAAATCCACCTCAGCTCATATGTGTTGCAGATGACCAAATAGCCATAGAAAACATGAGAACATCACAAATGAATAAAAATGTGTCTCTGAACATGCTCCCTAATTCTTCCTTCTCAGTTATAAAAGAAGATGCATAAGTATCTAGTCCAATAATAGAAGTAAAAGTACTGTTCAATAATTTTATTTTTCTGAAGATACTCTGTTGAATGCACTCCTATCTGCAGAAACTGAAAAAGTAGATGGACATCTTCAGAATCCCCATCAACTCTCCAATTGTAATAAAAGTAATTACAATCCAAGGCGATTTTTATATAATACAGAAAAATCAAGAAGATTTCCTCATTACTCATCCACAACTGAATTCTCTCACTAGGAAATCTGAGCGTGTCTCCAGCAAACAACCAGAAACCAGGGCCAAAATGACCCTCAAGTTCAGTTCAATAAAATAATTAAACCGAGAGCAGATGTTTGGGGAGGACAGCTAATACCACAGACCTGAGTGCTAGGCCGTTTGCTTGAAAATCAGTCAGGAAGATATGACTGCACAAGGTATCTTAAAAACCAGCAGGAAAGGGTTAGACTCCCCTTGTTGGTGAAGTTCTGTATATTCCTATCAGATAGAGCTCACACACATTTTAAAAGAAAGGTTCACCTTTTGTCTGCTTCTGACACTAAATGTAAGAAGACAATGTATACAGAGCAAAAAGCAAATGCTTCATTAGCACTTCACAGATTCCTTAAAAAGACCCTTTTTAATGTTGGTGAAATTGTTCTCAGAATATTTAGGAATGTTCCCTGGCAGGAATATTGAAAAAGTCACAATATTTTTCAGTTCGTTACAGTAATTTCCACTTATAAAAAAACAAGACAAACACCTGGGCATCCAGGGCACGGATTGGAAACAGCTTTTTGCCAGAAGAAGAAATTGCTTTAAATATGCAGCGGGACAGAAGAGGAATTCTTTTCCCCTGGAAAAGAGTTCATATAAATTATATGGAATAAAATTACTGGTATGTTCTGATCAAGTACCTATGTATGAAAAGAAATCTGAGATTTAATATGCTGGAATTCTGCATTTCCTCTTGCAATGGCCACTGGAGAGGATGGCTCCCTCCAGCTCACTGTTGTGAGTTACTTATGGAAAACAAAGTGCAAAGAAGGCAATTCTCCCTCTCACATGCTACACCTGACTTGTGGATAAAGATAATGGCTATAGCCCCTGTTGCTTTCTGTTCTTCTTTTCTTCAGATGACTTAATTCATCACAAGCAGGGAAAGCAATAAAATATATGGGAGAAGCAAGTGCTGCAGCATGAACATAAAATGTGCCTTTTATACATTCAAATTCATATCCAGTTGTAGGAAATATTCATGACTAATATTAAACTAAGCCCAGAATTAGGCAAAATGCAACAGACATATATTGAAGTGAGCATTTTATTATGTGCTATGTCAGTCAGATTAAAGAAAAGAGTGCATGACACTGACAGGATATTGCATGTATATCAAGCAATCTATTTATATATGACAGGGAGGGTTTGATTTCTGGAAGGAGTGACAACCCAATGAAATAACTGTTTGCCTGCAAAATTACTATAGTCTAAATGTATACCCTTTAGAATACAATTTTAAATTACAATTAACAAAATATAGATAAATATGTTTGAGAATCAATTCTGACGTACAGAACTGAGGAAGACATAATAATCTGTAGAAATACCAAGAGGTTTCTGAGTGTCATCAGCACCCTGGCTCTGAAAAACTGAATGAAGGAAGCAAAAGATATTTCTTGGAGAATCCGAGGGAAGGCAATTTAATAAAAGGGCTGATTTGTTTGATGCCAAAAAGGCCTTGAAGTAGAGGTTGGGGTGGGAAGTTATATTGCACTATTTTTCCCAAAAACCAACATGGGAAACAAAGAAGTGAATCTGCTGTGTTTAAAAGTATCTGATTAGGATATGAGCCTGTTTGTAATAATGAATGGCAACATCTCACATGCTCCACTACTGTTCTAGCCAAGTTAAAGCTTTTGTTTTACTGCATCAGTATTTCTGGTCATTTTCTTCCTGCTCTGGTGTAACATTGAGCAAATATCTACAGAGACAGAAACTTCACTGCTAGAAAAGAGATAATTGCTGCACCATTTTTAAATAGCCCTTGCTGGGAGAAAAAGAAAACCAACACAGAGAACCTAAAGAACTAGAGCTGAACCTACCAACTTCATTACCTGCAAAGACAAAGTGCATTGAAACAGAAACTCTTTGAGTTCACAATCATTACACTTCGATGCTTACATGAGAGAGTAGGATAAAGGAAAAGAACAATCAATGGTCAATTGACTTTATTTCTTTTTCTAGAATTCTAGTTTGCATGACCATTACATGTTTCCAAGGTTATCTGAGCAGAACACATACAGCCCTTCTGCACGCATTCCATAATGTAGGCTGAATGAGAAAAGCACATATTCCTTGTGAGGCAACCTGCATTCTAAGCAGTAATGAGAATCACTGTAGTCAAATCTCCTCTTGCTCTTATTTCCATGAGGTTTCAGCAATATCCATTTGGTGCATTTGGGGGAGCTATAGGACAGATGCAATCATGTATGGCTTTATACATCAATAATTTCAAACTGTACTTTCTCATAACCTTTCTTTCTTTGTTCAGAAGGGGACTTCCATTTTAAATTGTAATCTATGACTTTTGAAACGGATGTTAAAGTGTCTTGCCGACAAATTCTTCTGGTTGATTTTCTTCTCTCTTCTTTCTTCTTCCCCTTCTTGCTGTTTTGAAAAGCCATCATGGCAGCATTATGTGCAGGTGAAAGGTACTAGACTGTAAGGCGACAATTAAGCTCCCATTTTTTAGTGGGATTGCTATGGGGATTATGTATTTAGGAGATGCTAATCGAAGTTGCACACTGATGTTAAAATTCAGCATATATTAGCTACTTATACCCAGAGATTAAATCATTTCCATAACACGCTGCTAACATCTTAGTCTGAATACTTTCTACTTCCAAATATCAGTCTACATTAAGCTTGATTACTTGTGGCTTCATAATGCATTTGCTAATATCATCTTAATCCTTCAGTGGTATTATACTGTATAACAATGAATTACGACCCAAATACAGGAGCTGCTGTATCACAAGATCCAAGGAAGATTTAGAGCAAGGAAGCAGAATTATCTCAGGTTGCCATGCTTAAATAATTATTATTAATGTGGGCTAAGAAAATCCTGGCCTCTGATTGGGTAAAAGCTGCTAAAACCCAGGATGATGTTTGCCCTCTTATCTCCGGCTTGAATTCCTGTTAAAAGCAGGTGCTTCCTGTGCCAGATCTCACCCTGAGTGGCAGTGTGGCTGCAGATTTATATCCTCTTGCACCCCAGCCTGGAATAAAAGCAGGTTCTTCTCAGAATTAAAAGAAGAAAAAAAGTACACGATTAAGCAACCTTTTTGTGATACATACCACGTGTTTTAAAATTTTCAATGGTTTCTCATTTTTTGTTGAAAAAATAAAGTGCATTTCTGATTGAAACATAAGTGCCTTTGTGATTAAAAGTGAAGCCAGAATTTCACTATCATGCACCAGCTGTTTGGATAGGGAAACAAAGGCCACTTAAATGGAACAAGACTAAACGGTATTCATCAATCAGAGAACACTTTTTCAGCTGGGCATAATATCCTACCTTACTGGCGGTCCTCAACTATTGTGTCGAGTTACACATTTGCTGTGCTCCGTTGCAGAAGTGGCTGTATTTCCTTTCATTTAACTAATTCCTGTCACTCTATAGAAAAATGGTTCTTTTAGAATTAATGGCTTGATATGGATATAAATGTTCACTATTACATTTTCATTCTTATTAGAGCTTTGTAAGGTGATGAATGCAGTAAGAGAATTTTAAATTTGGTGGATCTAGGCTTCTTGATTCTGTGAGGAAATCAAGGTTGAGATCTTTGCACACATCCGTAAGAGATGTAAGAGTTAGGTCAATACTATCTTTTATAGGACATCTATGGCTGTCTTCAGGATCTTGTCAATTGCCCCTCTGGGCATCAAGACAGCAGTGGAGTTCAGAACCACAGCTGATACTTTGTGAAGAAAGCAGAACACCAGTCTTCAGCAACTACAAGCAGGACATCCAGAAGTTTAATATGACCCCAAATAATACGGGAAAATAAATCTACAGACTGTGTCGTCAGTCAAAGTTAATTATGTCTTTGAAGCAATGGTGTAGATGAACTCTCAGATGTGCAACAGAGCTGCTGTCCTTTCCATGACAGCTCTACCTTCCCATCAGGTGCAAGATGTGTGAAACTTAACAGGCTTTTTCTCTCCTCTAAAAAAGATGACACATAGACGTTGTGCATGTGATGTTGAATCCCTAACGTAAGAGAAGGTTCTGTTGCAGTTTAACCTCTTATGAGATACTTTATGGCTAAAAAGCAAACCACAGCCTTAGTCATTCCCTGCCTCAGTTTAATCATTCATGCAATTTGTAAAAAAATAACTGTTCCACAGACCAAGGAGTTATTTTGCTTGATGATACCTTGACTGAGAAAAGTGGCAGGGACAGCAGAAGACACAATGGGATTTTAGCTACTTCACCTTTTAAAAATCCTGGTTGAGGAAGTTATTTCAGATTTCTTCCTGGGATGCTGGGTATTTGTGTCTCTGAATGCCAAACTGACTGTGCCCAGGGAAAGGAATTACTCTGATCTACTTTGTTTCCACCAAGGGACTGTGGGACTTACAAATGACTCCAACTTCTCTCTGCTTCCTAGCAGAGGACCTTACTTTGTTTGGTGCCTCCTGTTTCTCCCCTTCTCCCAGCTATTTTTCCGTTATTATTGGATTCTTTGATTTTCCTGTCTGTGGAAAATTAGCTTGTGTGAAGAGTGCACTTTATGGGTTTGACAGTACTTCTAAGTCAGTGATAGCGTTTTAATGTCCTGTTTTTATTGGCTATTGAGTTTGGCAGCCTTAGCCAGTAAAGGAGAAGGGGGCTGCAGACAGCCTGCCACTCTTCTGGATTCTTACCACACACAGCTCTGTCTAATGATGTATTTATTCCCAGTTTCTCGAGAAGTGACATTTTACTTGGACAGTGGAAAAGGAGGTGCACTTAAGGATTACCATTTGAATCCTTCAGATGAGAAATTAATGTCCTGACTTTGATTCTGCTGAAGTCTGGGGCAGAAAATGAATAAATGAATGAATGAATAAACAAATATAGACAGTAGCGGATGCAAGGTTGATCTCTGAAGTATAAGACAGCATCATCTCACAGGAGGAGAAGATCTCTCAGGTCTTGTGCCATAGACATCTGACTGCTGAGGCATTCCCAGGGCCATGCTGTGGCCTGGTGCCAGGTGCAGCTGATGGGCTCCCTAGCTGCTTGCATATGGCACCCAATGCTCTGCCAGTGCCGCAGCACGAAGCTGCGGCATCGCGTTGCCACTGGGACCTTGCTGAAGTTGAGCTATTCCCAGCCTGCTGCCATAGCCTTGCCTTTGTCCCCAAACCTACCTCTCACCGTACAGCCCCCATCCCGTACCTTCTTCCCTCCTTAAGTCATGTGTCAAAAATGTAGATCCTTATGGGCTGGGTGAAGAAATAGGGAGGCCTGGGATTGAGACAAAAGAGTCTCACAGCTTTGCTATTCTTGCATTTTTAGGGGATTTTGTGGGAGGAATTGTAGGCAATGTTAGCTCCATCTCTCTCTATGGGCCAGTCTTAAAGATTTGATCACATTCTAGAAAAATCTTTTCTCTGTGTGTCCAAGCTTGTCAGGTAATATATGTTGTGTTGTAAGTTAGGAGCATATTTATAGAACCCATTTCATGTTTTCATTACTGAGTATCTACAGTGCTGTGTAGGCCAGTGAGAAAGAGTCTTTTCGTGTCATTTATACAAAAAGTATACAGTGAGCTGTTTCTGTTCAGACTTTTACTGGTTAACTAGAGCATGGTAAGCACTTACCGGAATATATAGGCCACCTACATTCGAAGGTAAACTATATTTGTAATAAAATGTCTTATTCCCTGCATTGCACATAAGGAAATCTAGACTGAGAGCGGTAAAATTTGCTTTATGGTTAACTATTTTATCTGTTTAGGTGTGAGGAAAACTGAAGCAGATTAAATAGTACACAGCCATTAATTAGCACTTGGAAACCACGAATTTCTTGTTGTGGACAAATCTGTTAGTTCACACAGAGTAGAGAGCAACTGGGATTCCACAACTATGGTAAAATGAACCTGCCTATGGATCAGGCTGTCTCTTTTACAGTGATACTAAAAATGACAAAATAATGAGAGTACAAAATTAGGGGGGGCAACAGATGTTAAGGTTTGGATCCAGAATTAGTAGGAAGAAGATTTTTTTTTAAGAAAGAGAATGTGGCCACACATTTCATATATAATATAGAAAAGCCCTGGATTCTGATTCTTTAACAGTGATTTCATGGTATTTTGGGGGAAAAATAATATAAATATCTTTAACCTTTCCAAGGTTATTTTCTTGAGACAATGCTCCCCAGGCCTCTTATGAAACCTAAACCAGGGGAAATTTTGCTTTCCTCTGCTATGCCAAAGAAGAAACCTCTTTTTTCAAAACTCAGAAGAACTACGTGCTTTTTATGTTAGGTAGTATCCAACCTTCAGTCAAGAGGTCTAGAGTATTCAACCGATACATCTAAGACACAGACGGAGGGTACACAGGAAAGAAGCTGAAATAAATAATACCACAGCTTTCCCCTTCAAATTTAGTTAAGCTCCTGATGTCAGCATAGGTTCAACCAAACTAACTTTCTATAGTATCTTCTTCTCTTTTAACCTCACCTCTCTCCTCCTCTGAATGTACATCAAATTTGGCATCTCCATCAGTTATAGTATCCCAGGTTTACCCTATAGTTAGCTCCAGCTCTGAGATATGCCCACTTCTGCCATATCACCCTACTGGTCTCCAGTCAATTGACTGCTTTCATATTGTACTTTGTAAGACAGACTGCTTTCTCAAGTCTTTCTCAGTGTAGTTGATGGTCACAGTTCTTAATCATCAGGAGCATCAGAAGAACATATTAAAGTCAAAGGCAAACTAACCCTGACTTTTCTGTTTTAATAAATGACTTATTTTAAACTAAAATAAGACTAAGAATGTCCTTAAGTGTACAAATTTTTCCTGCAGGGAGGAATTACCTTGAACAAAATATCCAAATTTGACTTGTGTATCGGGCAGTACAAAGGCCTCTTTAAACTATGTACAATGCAGTTAGTATAAAAGTCTCTTTTCAAATTTACATCAAGAACATGCCAGCAATGTGTGGTTAGAACCTGTTTTACAGGAGCACATTTATACCCACTGAAGTGATAAGAACAAAAATAGTTTAATTTTCTTTAAAACTTTCACTTAATTAGCAATTAATTATTATGAAAAATTTGCTGTAATAACTAATCATTTACAATGTTGTCTCAAGCAAACTCTAGCTTATATAAAGGCTTTCATTGTGTAGTCCTAACACAGTTTTTGTGCATGTACATTTGGATTTTTACAGCATAAAGCTGATGTAGAAGCCGGTATTCTCCTCCCAACAGAAGAACTATTACGAAGATCAGAACCACTATGTTCAAATTTCTGATCCACTTTCTACTCCTCCAGATCTGGTTAGGTTTGTTCTACAGCAAAACAGAGTAAATCAGCGAGTATTCTGCATCCTCACCTCTCTTGGAGGAAGTTTATTGTAGCTCAGTATAGACTTCTCTCTCATGCTAGAAAATTATGAAATTTTCATTTACTCATTTGTTTTGCTTTTAACAAGCTCTAGAACATGAGCTGGTTTTAGAAGAGCTTTTAACAATAATTTTACTTAGACAATTTTGACACAGTTGAAAAGGCACAGCCCTATTCCATATGGACAGAGGACTGATCTTATGTAAGGATAGGGGAATTTATTTTTCTCTAAATGAGTGCTCAGCAGTATAAAACCTGAAATTATGAAATATAATTTACATGTTGATTCTTTAGCTATATGTAGTGATTCCTGTTAGCAATCTATCTGCATTTTTTTTTTCTCTGTGTTAGCATTAATTTCAGGCTCAAATATTGGCTTTGTCCAACAAGTGTATTATGGGCTGAGGTAATCCTCTCAACCTCTGTTTTCAGTATCATGACTACTGATAACCTTTAGCTTTAGCCACACAAAAAAGCATATTTTTGTAATGGAAACCCTAGATTACTCTTTAATTTCCTGTGTTAATATTACTGTTTCAATTAGCTAAGGTACAGCACCTTTTCAATGAAAATTTTGCTGCCTGCAGGAAGGAATCTTTAGCTTAGTTAGTCTCAGATTTCCAACCGGTTGCCCTTGTAGCAAGTATGCTAATTTGTGTTTAAATAAAGCTTGCCAAAAGAAAAAAAAAAGGCAGTTGGTCTTGATTGGTGAAGATGAGCAGATGGAGAACCTGCTGCTTTTCTCAGTAGTTTCTTTCATTTGTTAATTATTCTTATTGTTTAAAATCTGTGCCCAATTTCTGATTTGGAGGTGGGTGGCTTCCATTTCCAGTTATTAATTCCTGTTTGGTTAGAATCTTTCTTTCCCAGATTAAAAAACACACTATCACCTGACATTTTCTCCCCAGGACTATACTTATTTAGCTAACCATGTCACATCCCCGTATTCTTTTTGATAAAAGCTCTTTGTGCATCTGCTTCTTCAAGCCAGAAACTCAACACCCGCCTGAATGCCAAGAAAATACTTTCTACGTTCTCTTGCCAAACAATTCAAACAACAAAGATGCATTTTATTCAGATGCCAAAATTTCCCCTAAGGACTTCCATATTGCCATATATGTATAACAAAATTCTGTAATGTGCCAGAACTTGAAAATCTGAGGGCAAAATAGAATAAACTGAATATTAATATAAAATTTGATTGGATAGTCTATTATCTGAAGTGGAAGGAAATTCCAAAAGCAGAATGAAGAGGCTTTGAAAGAGTACGAGGAATTACTACCTTGTTTTTACTTTTCTAGAGGATTGTACACTTATGTCGGTTTATCAAAAGATGAATACTGATTCTTTATTCCATTTAGATTTGAAAAGAAGAGTAAATGTATGTGAGGTGACATTAAATATTGAAAATGTTGCTCTGTTAAGTATGATCATTTAGTCATTAATACAGCAAATGTGAAGAGAGAAAGCTCAGGAAGTTAGGCTCAGGAAGTTAGGGTTTAGAGTACACTAAAAAGAACTTTTCAGACTAAAGAGATTTGAATTCAATAAATCCATCGTTCTTTTGGGGATTGGTTCATGAAAAAAAATGATGAAGCTTTCTTTTTTGAGGAGCTGGGAAGTGAATTGACTGGATATCAACAAATGGCAATGAAGTACATATTAAAGTAGGGATCTTGCCTTTGTTTATCTTCATACAGTGCATGGTACAGAAAGATACCTTGGGCCAAAAAAACCATAAATATCAGTCAGTGCCAGGGGCCTCTGTTCTCTCTGTGTGGCATTTTCTGGGCAGGATATGCTAGTGGGTCAGATAGTTTGGTCTTTAGTTTTGGCCTTTCCCTTAGATACCGGAAATTTAGGAGGGTAGTTTGGGTGAGAGAGCACTAAAAGAAACATGGGTCTCTTTCTGCAGTCAACCACAAACTGCGTGAACTTTTGAGCAAGGCTGTTAGTAAACTGCATGTCTAACTTACCCATCTGAAAAATGGGATCAATGCCTCTCTGTCTTGCTGGTTGCAAGGATAAAATCTATGGAGGTGTTCATCATATGAGATGCTCAGACTTAATGGTGGTTAGGACCAGGATAATTCTGGTTACTAGCTAGGAGGCAGTGAAGAATGTGGCTCAATCTTTTCGCAAGGATTATGCTAAGTCCTTTCATGATTATTATGCAGAAAGACAAAGTGGACTGGTGGTGAAGACAGAATATTTTTAAAAGTAAGTATTTTCCCCAAAGTTCTTGCATGTTCCAGTGTGAAGTATTAAGTTCAAGCCAGTTCTCTAAGACTTGCACAGATGGAAGTGAAATGTTAAATATTTTAGCCAGCAGGCTTGAAAGCTTCTGACCAAAACATTATATTTCTTTACTTCCAGCTGTGCGTGTCTAATAACTTATTTCATTATGTTTAAGTACTAACTGCATCACTCTACTCCTTGATATTGAGTGCAAGAAAAATGACTTAATTTGTTGATGAGCAGTGTGTTACAGTCTGGCAGAAATGGCAGTGGTGATTTTACTGGCCTCAATGTTCCTACCCCTGTTGCACCCTCTTCCCCCCCTCTCTGAACTTGGGTGTCTTTAACACATAGCACACCACTGTCTGTGTTCCCTGGCTCAGGATTTCATTTCACTACATCATAAACTACTAACACAACCTTGTCATTGCAATTTGTCACACTTTTTTGTGTGCTCTATATCTGACTGAATTCTCATCTCCCCAGCCCATAGGCTACTAGTCTGGAACAAATCTCTGAAACATAATGGAAAAGGATAAAAAAAACCCCTAAAATAAAAAAAAAATAGACACCCAGTTGCCACCTCTCCTCCCGACAGAAGCAGATGCATAATCTTGTTTCTCCTGGCTCTGTGTCTTTCACCAGATCAGCCAAGACTGCCTGCCAGGAACACACAGTGGTACTTGTTGCCACCTTGCTGGGTGCCGGGGCTGCCGTTCAGGGTGTCCTGGGGACAGCATGGAGGCACCTTCTGTGAAGAACAGCTTGGCTTCTCCAGGATGTAAAATCCTTTCACTCCCATTATCTTCTGGTCATTTCTCTTGAGCAAATATGCAGAGTTTTGTGGAGGATCAACTGTTCTGCTTTTCAAGCAGAGCAGCATTTGGAAAGAGTGAAGGCACATACCTCCAGGCTTTGAAAGCAGGGGAAAAAGCACCAGCTGCCATAATCAGTAAATAAGTGGCCATGGGAGTAAAGCATTATGGCCTGACTTTCACCCAAGTAGGCACCTCAGGTTTTAGAGTTTTTGAAGTGTTTTGAATTTGTTTTAAATAACATTACTTAAGCTTCCTACTGTGACTTCAAGCGGGTCATTTTGCCCCACATCTCTCTTGCTCTGCAAAATTAACACATTTGCCTCTGTTTCTGTGAGAATAAAATCCACTGACAACCCCCCAGATACAGATGTGTTTTAAAGAATTTCTGTAAGCATGCATCAGGTGCTTCAGTGTTCACTGTATTTCATGACATCAGAATACAAATTTTTTCCTGACTAGCGTGGCAGAAATAGACACTGCAGCAAAATCAACTCTGTAGTAATGACAGAAATTAAGATTTCAAATTTTAATTCATTCCTCTTGTACACCCTATGCCCTCCATGCCCTTCAACCAATATATGCTATCAGGAAAGCAAGACAAAAAAACCTACACACACTTGCAATGTGACTCAGATAGTGCTATTAGAAGAACCCTGACATCAAATGGTTTTAGCTACATTAAATATTGCATTAATTTTTTTTCCACATGTAATATATATTTTTGATACTGCTGATCTATCAAAATTGCACAATGCTTTCTGACTTCTTTATGCTAAACGGAAGCCATAGAAGAAAACCAGTAGTGATCTTCAGGAAATTTTCCCCTACTGCTCTGCTTGTCTGTGCTTGTCTTTACATTTACTGTTTTTATTCTTTTCTTCTTTCTTTTAATCTCCTTCAGACTTGTTGACAGGATTGGGCTTCCTATCAACGTGATAGCTATTTTCTCAAATGTCAGCTAGTCATATTCAGGTAATTAATTTACTTGTTGTACATCTGACCCAAGTTTCTTTGTTAATTGACAGGTCAGACAACTCTTTTATCCACAAGTAATCTATTTTTTCTATCATCTGATAAGCATTTCTAAACAGAATATTTCTAACTAAAAAGAAAATTTGTGGATACTTTCTGACTGTTGTACTTTTTTCTAAGCTTGTAGACTACATTTACAAATATGATGTATACAATAAGAGAAATCAACTCCTCCTGTTTGTAAGTGAATCAAGACAATCAGAAGCTGTACATGTCACCAAGGAGTCCCTTACAGCCCAAAATTTTCCATGTATTTTGCTGTGTTATATTTTCAATGTAAAGCAACTTCTTTCCTGTGAAAAATCACATTGTAGTCCTGCAATGTATACTGCACATGAATTGTTGTTAGTGTTTGCCTAGCAACGGTTATGTCCACACTGAGCCATTTGCTTCCATTCTGAAACTGGGTAAGAGCAAGTCAACACAGCTAGAATAAATGTGTCCACATCACTGAGCTGCTTCACCAAAGCGAGTTGTTCCTGGAGGACTAGGAAAATCTGTGATTAGGTAGCTGTAAGAACACCAAGCACGGTTCCACAATCCCTCAGCATGTCCTGTGCAGTAAAATAGAGACCTTCACCAACCTCTAACAAGACCCTGTTTGTACAGTATCCAAATAAACCTTGCTTATGTCAAAATGACTTCTCACATGGGTAATGCTCACTCATCATTTTGGGCTTCCAAGACTGTGCTGTATATCTTCACTAGGATGGACCTAAGCTACGTAACTCACATGTACATTGCTGTCATGAGGAGTTCTAACATGTTTTTATGCAAGAAATGCAAGCCCATTAGACTGAATACCTTTACAACTGAAGTTTTGAATATAAATCTTCAAGTTCTAGGAAAAGATTGTGGTATATTTCTATAAGATTTCTAATAGATATTAAATTTAATTAGTTAATTTTAAATATAATGCACCATATGGACTTTTAGCTCACTGAGTGATATGTAAAACATGAAATTAAACTCACATTTTTTCAATAAATGCTACTTTACTTCTTTGAGAAGGTGTTTCCATCTAGAATGAAATTTTCGCTGGATTTCGCATGTTTTGTTATAGATTTACATTATATGCTGAGAGAAAAAGCCCCAAAATGAGAAACTGAACCTGCTCTATCAGGAAAATATTTTCATGGGGCACTGATAGTTAACCTAACTAGTTTCTGTATTATTTTTATACTCAGTAATATTTTAATGATGAATTTATAGTCCATTTCTTGCTGATGTTTTGATATGTAGGAGAGCAGTGTATGAGGAGTAAAAACACATTATTCTTCATATCCTTGCTTTTATATCTCACTGATGTTCAGCAGCTGTGATTTCTGATTTGTAAGATGCGTAGAACCTAAGAAAACTCTGGGACCCTATGCAGTAAGAGCACTAAATTAGCATACGTGTTTGTAGTTTATTTATGTAAATTAAGTGACGGTTAACAGAACCTAAGCTTAGTCTGGAAGGTTTTTAGTGAAACTACAATAACATCAAGTATTTGTTGTGTGATGAAGTTAAATTAAACTTTTTTTTTCATTTTTTTTCACTAAATCACATAAACCACCTTTAAAACAGAAGTGACACAGAATGGTCTAAGGCCTACTTCCTAGCTTGATTACTGGTTAAAATTGCCTGAGATAGATTTGGTATTCAAGGAATTTCCTGTGACATGAACATGACTGCAGAAATAATTTTCAACATTTAATTTGGTGAACTGCTGAACTTTGTTAATATTTTTTGCAGTGTTCAATTCATTTTAATAAATTGTACAACACTAGCAGTGGAATGAAGTCCAAAGTCTGAAGACTGAAAACCTGAACAGGTCAAGGAAAAAAATTGGCTTTCAAACTTGGGCCTGTTAAAATACAAAAATAGAAAATTAGGCAGGAAAAACAATTACAAAAATATTGAGAGTATCTTTGATCAGCTGGTTGAAGAGAAGAAATATGACAAACAGGAAATTACAAAGAATAACTATTTTGACTGTAGTGGAAATAGTGACTTAGGTAGCTGTAGTTCCAAGTAGATACAGAATACTTTCCTGGAATTTAAAGGAAAGGTATCCAGATGTCTAAACATTCTGCTCAATGTGGCTTTTATTTCAGGTTTGGCAAGCCTTCAGAAAACTGGTAGACAAGTTTAGCTGGAAGACGTTTTCCAGTGTATTTACATAATTTCATACATATTTTATGCTTCTGCATTACATCTTTTAGCAGTGGTCATATTTAATTTTAGGATTCTTTAAAAACATTATGGAGAATTTTATAAATTATTTCATTACCCCAAGTCAAAATGTTTTGCATATTAAACAAGCCTTTATACCTGTGAACAGCTATAGTAAGCATAAGTGAAGATAAACTATGGAGAAAGACATTACCAAGAATTCAGCAAAGTGTCTCCGTGTAATTGTAGCATACTGTTCTCAAGTGAGGAAATAATGAACTGCGGTGAAATAAAATTGTTGTTTCTCCTTTATGTACAACCACATCTTTGGTAGTGTGTATTTTAAAAGTAAAATCCCATATAAATAATCTTTGCAGATCAAATAAATATGGATGCAAAACATTCTGCTTGAGTTTGGGACAGAGAAATTGTAAACTACAGCAAAGATACAGCATATGTAGACAATAAAGTACAAGTAAATGTGAAATCTAACAGGTGGGGTCAGCTGTATGCTCTTAAAGGCTACATTTCTTGGCAGCTGCTGTTTGAAGAATAAAAAGTTCAGTACAATACATTATAGCTAATCCTGCATGATGCTGGGTCTCCTGTAATCACACCAGTATCGGGTGGTATAGCCGTCAGCATCTCCCTGCTTTCGGCTACCATCTCACCCTAGGGGGCCAGAGAGAACCTGCTGGAGAAGCCTCTATTTTCAGCCATGAATACTTATGTTTCCAGTTTTATCTAGTTTATTATACGCAGGAGTAGGATCTCTGCTTTTGTTTTCCCTTTTTTTTCAGGAATATTTCTGTGGTTGAAGCCAAATGATACTGTTCTAAAAACACAAAGATTTTTAGACCCAGAGCCTGTATCCCATTCTGCCCATGAAAGAAAAGACTTCTGGCTTTTGGGGAAATATTTATCCACATTTCCCATACTGTTTTTAATTAAATGAAAAGTGTAGACAGAATTGTTTATACACTGTATGTATGTGTAATTAAGGGCAAAAAAAGATTCTTTTCTAACATAATCAGCTGGGATAATAATATATGACGAGGATCCAGAATAATAATTATTATTATTCTGGATCCTGTTCAGAATTACAAATAACTCAGATGAGTAAAACAGCAGATACAAATGAAAATAAACTCTTTTTTTTGTTTCTGAGAAAATGAAAAAACGGATCTGTGTATAAAGAAATCATGATAATTTTTAATAACACTTCATTATGAAGGTAAAATACACACACAGTGCTATACATTTTATTATTTCAGCATATATTATAAACATTAATTAAACTTCTTTCATTAATATACGCACTGTATACTCTGCTCATATACGAAATCTGGGAGATGGAGTGCTGCAGACCAGTCTTTTCTGTTTCATTTTGCACTCCTTGGGTGTTGGGTGATCAACATTCTGCACGTCAGCCTCAAATTTCCTCAAGGTATTCCAAAACCTGTGAGGTATCAAAATTCAGTGGCTGTGATTCAGGGCACATTTCTGTGATAAGACGCAGAAAACAGCTCCATTGAGAAACTATTGTGGCCAAACAATACAAACCAACTCTGTTCTGGAAGGCATGATGTGTTAGCATGACACCATCTGAAGGGCATGTTAGTTCAGGTTGAATGCAAATACAGCTACATGGCTTCCAGACCGTAGATGACTCAGATTAAGAAAGATTCAAGGGTCGACAGAAAGGGCGTATATAGACCTGCCCGTAGAGGAATGATATGGAGCAGTATAGCACCCAGATTCTTTTGTATGCTCTTCCTTCTGCCTTAACAATTGCTAGGCTATCTTTCCCCTCTAAAAAGAGGTGCATGGAAATAATAAAACCTGATGTCCTAATAGATATATAAGAAGCAACAGCTAAAAACTACAGTTCTGAACAGAAATGGGAGTGTTACGGATATGTTTATTTGTCTGAAAACATATTTGCTTCAGTTTTAGATGACAGAGCAATTTTGTGATACCATTCATACTTCACTGTCTCTTCTTCATTACTGGTTAATGATGTAGAAAGATGTGCCCTCACGTACAAAAGGGTTAAATCTGATATATTGAAAACAATCACTGAAATGTTGGGATGGAGGTGACCTCTACAAAAGAGGTAGTACATTTCTCTGTTTGAGAGAAAACCAAGAGTGACTAGACTTAGATCTCTGAATAGTCTGTTCTAGAAACTGTTTATGATGTGTATTCAATTCCAAAGATTGTCTATTCCTATACTTGGAAAATATTTCTTATTATCAAACCTAGATTTTTTTGATGAGAATACGAAGCAAGGATGGTCCTTCTTCTTCTTTAGTGGTTGTGGAGATTCTTTGCTGACATTAGAGGAAATAATCAGATTGTAGGTAATAGCCCACAACAGGCCCAGAGTAGTACAAAAAGGAGGCATGCTAACAGTAGAATCAGCACAACTGTTTGAGTTATCGAGGGTTATCTCAAACCAAAAGGCTAAGTTAGATCATAGTCAGAAACCAAACTAGTCAGAAAACAAATAATTTGATAAGGTCAGGTTGAACAGTTTGGGGAGTGTGGCACTGTAGGATAAACAGTCTGCTGCTGGGAAAGAGCAGGAGCAGGAATCAGAGGGAAGCAGGAATCATTAGCAGAGATTTGTGGAGAGCCACAGTCAAGAAAATCAGCAGCTGGGAAGAGCACGTGGCGCCACATCACAGAGCTGACAGACTAGCCAGGCTCACTGACCAGTCCTTACCTTCCCCTCACATTGGCCATGCTACTGAGTCCTTGCTGTCCAGGGAGACTGGCAGCCAACAAGTTGGTGAGCAAATAGTCAGAAAGGGCATACACACATCATGTAGCACCCTATTCAATCCAGTTCCAGGGATGAGTCAAAACTACTGACTGATTGCTTTCAGGATTCCAGTTCTGCGGCCTTTCAGGTTACCTGAATTAGCTGAGGATCCAGCCCCTGGCAATCAATCAGCTCCATAGCAGGCTGCCATTCAAAGCAGCTGAGGCTCACAGCTCTGTGCAGTAGCTGTAGGGAATTCTTGGCAAGGGGAGAACCTCTCATCTCAAGTTTCAAGCATGGGACTGATTCTGTGCAACAGCGACATGATGTGTTCTGCAAAAAAGCAGGTGTGCTGCACTTCAGCACATCAAATGGAGTAGAGGTCCAAAAGGAAATGGTAATCACTGGTTCTTGATGCTGTTTGGAAAGCCAAATGCATCCTCAAGCCGTTCATTCTTTTGCTCTTATCACACATTATCAAACAAATGCTCTTTGTGTACATTGCAGGATAGCTCAGCGTCTTCATGGCTATCCCCATTTTCCAGAATCCCCTTCAGAAAGCACAAAGATCATCTCATTAGGATCATTCTGTGCATCTAAAACACAAATGTACACACAAGCCTCCAGAGCAGGAACTCCACTTTTTTTCAATGAGATTTTTACTTGGAATTGTGATTGAAGTTCACAAAACACCCTGAAGATGATAAGCAGTATAAATGAGTAATTAACTAATTGAATAATAAAAATTATTACCCTCATTAAATTTCTGGCCTGCTCTGAGTGGTTAATTTTTCACCTAATTTAAAAACTGAACTACTGTATTTGTTTTACTTAGAAATCAGACCATGATGTATCAGTATGCAAACAAAACTTGGAAGTTTGTCCGAGAAACATTAGGAGCCAATTATTCTCATCTACGAACAGCAATCTTGTGCAGTTTTCCCGGGCTACATAACACTTAGGAATGTCTGAAGTCACAGGTATCCTCATTCCCCATTAATTTCACCATGAGCTGAGGATACTTCACACCTTGCAGGAGCTTCTTAATGACATACTCTCTACTCCGCAGTTTATGCAACTAAATGATCTGAATGGGCTAAACAAAAGGAAATTTTACACAGGCACAGACAGACATGCAAGCACTTGGAGTATGTAATATGTCTATATGCATTCAAGGTACATCTATCTCAGTTATGTCCTCCAGGCAGGAATTCAGCACATGATTTTCAAAACATGAACCTTCTACCATCCGCTTGATAAAACTTCATGTCTACCCTTGGACACCTACACCAGAATCCTGTGTCTTTCTGCAAAGGAGAAACCAGATGCACATCTTCACACATGCTCAAATCCTTTCGGTAACATGAGAAAAAAGTATCAAACATGCATGGAGCCAAATACACTACATTTAGTCCTCAAAAAAATATTTGGAGCGTTAACTGCACCTTAGCAGACTGTGGGTGCATTGTCTCTTATTCAAGCTGTATATGAGAGGGAAGACAGAAAACACTCAAACTGTAAGTCTCCGTGTGCACATACCTCCCTTAACACCACTCTAAGAATAAGGACATAATCTTCAAGATTATATGGTCTGGATTTTAGCGCTAAGAACTCCAGGTTCTAGCTCCAGTTCCACTACTGACTTTTGCTACTGTTGAACAATTAATCTATGTATTGTTTTTGCCACTTGTAAACAGAAGGAAGAATGCTTACTTGTATTTGCTATTGTGAAATGCTGTTAAGGGTCTGACAAGAACAGTATTATATAAATATTTTCATATTTCACTCTTCCTAAGTGGAGTAATCTTTTAAAATTGACTGTTGTACGAGACACATTTCTTGGCTTTGTTATTGTTTTATTCTTCTCATTTGCTCTCTATACATACATATTTATCTTTTTTTCCTCACAGAATGATCTGACGGTACTTCCTAAACACAACAGGCTGTGAGTAGATTTAGAAAATTTAGGTTTTAAATTTGCACATAACTTCTAACTTTCTAAAAGATTTCATTTTTCCTGAAATTCATGGAGGAAATCAATCTGTATAATTTTAAGTCTTAATCTCTCAGGGACATATAACAAGACTGAAGAATCATTGAGTGGGGTTCTTTTTTGTTTGCTTTTAAGTTTTTGCAACTCTTTCCAATACAAGCAAACATCTGAAAGTAAGATTCAAGGGTAACTAATGACTACATCCAAGGAAAATCATTGACATGTAGTAGCCAGAATGGTGTGAACTTCTCCATTAGCCTTAATTACAAAAGCCTTTACTACCACAGGAAAGGAGAGTGACAGAACAACTTGACTGAGCAACAGCAGGAGTAGGGACTATCTGTGCCTCATTTAGAGAGGTCTCATGAAGGACTTTGGATAGTTTTCATTGAACCGTGGATACTGAATTAAGAAGGCCTGGAGCTCGTATTTCAAGACAACTGAATGGGACTGAAACAAATTTTTGGTTTGAGAGTATAGTTCTCATCTACCATAACAATTTATTTGACGTAAATATCTCCTTTCCAAATTAAGTGCATTTTATTATTAGACAGCTATAGAAGATTCATGAACTATTAATGGAGAGAAATTAGTTATCCTGTAAGCTATGTTCTTTGAAGTGATTTTTCCACGTCCTAATATTGAGAGCAATAATGGATCAATGAATGAGAACTATGTTGTGAGTTAAGTAGCTTCTCTATAAGGAATGTACTGAATTGATGCAGATATATGTGAATCAACAGGCTGGAAACAAACAGATGCCCATGTATGACTGTATTTGGGCTGCATGACAAAGTTTTTGTAGCGGTGGAGGGTACAGGCGTGGCTTCCTTGAGAAGCTGCTAGAAGCTTCCCATATGTCTGATAAGGTCAATGCCAGCTGGCTCCAAGATGGGTCTGTCACTGGCTGAGGCTGGGCCAATTAGCAACGGAGGCTCTACCACCGTGTAATATGTGTAAGAAGGAGGGGGGGAAAACCTGCATAACTGTAGTCAAAGAGAGGAGAAAGAATATGTGGAAGAAACAACTCTGCAGACACCACAGTCAGTGAAAAAGAAGAGGGAGGAGGTGCTCTGGGTGCCGGAGCAGAGATTCCCCTGCAGCCCATAGTGAAGACTATGGTGAGGCAGGCTGTCCCCTTGCAGCCCATGGAGGTCCACGGTGGTGTAGAGATCCACTGGCAGCCCATGGAGGACACAATGCCAGAGCAGGTTGTGACCCTGTGGGAAGCCCATGCTCGAGCAGGCTCCTGGCGGGACCTGTGGAACCATGGAGAGAAGATCTCACACTGGACCAGGTTTGCCAGCAGGACTTGTGACCCCGCGGGGGGACCCATGCTAGAGCAGTCTGTTCCTGAACGACTGCAGCCCATGGAAGGGACCCACGCTGGAGAAGTTCATGAAGAATTGCACCCCGTGGGAAAGACTCACGTCGGAGAAGTTCATGGAGAACTGTCTCCTGTGGCTGGGACCTCACACTGGAGCAGCAGAAGAGTGTGGAGTCCTCCCCTTGAGGAGGAAGTAACAGCAGACAAAAAAGTGTAATGAACTGATTGCAACCCCCGTTTCCCATCCCCCTGTGCTGTTTGGGAGGGAATAGGTAGAGAATTCGGAAGTTAAGTTGAGCCTGGGAAGAAGGGAGGGGTGTGGGGGGGCTATTTTTAAGATTTGGTTTTATTTCTTGTTATCCTACTCTGATTTGATTGGTAACAAATTAAACTAATTTTCCCAAATCGAGTCTGTTTTGCCCATGAAGGTAATTCGTGAGTTATCTCTCCTTGTCCTTACCTCAGCCTGTGAGCCTTTCATTGTATTTTCTCTCCCCCGTCCAGCTGAAGAATGGGAGTGGTAGAGTGGCTTTGCTGAGCACCTGGAATGCAGACAGGGTCAACTCATCACAATGACGCAGGCTGCACATGCTCCAAGCATGTAGAAAAACTACTGTCATACTTCAATTCCTTATATCATTGACTAAAAATGGTCAATTAGCTCTACTTTATCTTCTCCAAAGCTGAAGAAGGAAATAGTAACATTTTCATGCACCATGAAAGAGCTTCAGAATTGCAAACTCAAAGATGTGTTTAAAAACAGTGTTATTTCACCTAAGAGTTGCTTCTGTAAAACAGTGATGTCGATAAAAATTGAAGCTTCTCTGCACTTTACAGAATCAATCCTTGAAATTCTTTCCACAATCTAAATTGACAGCATTTTAGAACAATTGTTCTTCATTAGGGGTACTTTGATTCCCCTGCTTCTAAACCAAATCATTTTTGTTTATATATGAAGTGTCAACGGATACTGTACATGTTGAACTCATAAAAGTCTTGTGTAACATGCAGCTAAGTAAAGCAAAGCAAAGAACAGGGGCATATACCAAAATGCTAGTCAAAACTATTTAATTGTACTTTTAAGGGTCCCACTGCAGAGAAAAGCTTTCTGTTTACTCACTTGAAGTAGTGGCAGTTAACATGAATGCATTAAAAGAAGATAAGTGATAACACTTCAAAATTCTGTTAATCATCATTTTTGCTTTTTGTCTGTGACCAGAAGCTATTTTGTCATGAAAGCTCCCAGACTTCAGCACTTCTACTTTTAAAGAAACTCTTTTCTCCTTCTGAGGTCTTAGAATATGCAGCAGCTGCCATAACTATACGGAGTTTGTGCTATGGAAGTAAATTTTTTTCTCTCTTTTTCTTCTTTTTTTTAACTTAAAGATCAGGAAAAATATAGGTTTTGTTTTGCATAAATTCTTTGAAAAGAGATCTCTTTGATTTTAATATTTTTTGAGTACTATTGATGTAAGATCAAACCTTCTTTAAACGGTTAGGGATAAAATATTGAAGTAATACAATACAGCAGTTTTGAGACAAGAACTGCATAAATCAGCTAAAGGCCCTTTAAAGCACATAAGTGGCTGGCAAAAGCAGACCCATTTCAAAATTGTCATAACACCAGCTTGTTTTTCAATTCTATAACTCAGAATGTCTGGATTTCAATAGCTTTTTTTTTTCCCCCTTCAGGGTACAACGCAAATATTGTAACGAAAACCACTATGCATTCTGTGTGTGTCTGAGTACAGCTATTATACACAGACCAGATCATCCTTGTCTCTTTTCTATAGGCAGTATGTACATATAGCCATTTAATATTTATTTCCCCTAGCAGTCAAAATCTACAAAGGACCCACAAAACGCAAAAGACACAGACTCTATCTCACATTGTTAAAATTTATGGCCTGATCCCACCACGAGTTTAAGAGGAAGGGGCTCCTGTGGAGCCCCATTGGTTCCTGCCTGACTGTGTGGAGCTCATTGCAGGGTTACAGATTAAATTACTACTGTAAACATTGATATAAAATGCCCACTCACAAACACCTTGAGATTTATAGAAAAGTGTACTTTTTAAACATGGAGTGGCCTTCATGAACTTGCATAACAATTTGCAAGCACTGTATTTGCTGATATCTGCTTATATCTGGTGTCTATGTTGTTCTATTTCCTCTCTACTAGCAGATCTAGTCCGCAAGGCTGGGACATGCTTTTTAAACTAAACAGAATGTTAAATAAATTTATGCAGGTGATATAATTAATTAAAGTGTATTTTGCTGATTACAGAGGGTTTTTTTCAAAAGATGGTTGCTTCTGATCTATCATGACAACCAGCCGAAACAAGACCAGGATTTTCTGTAGGGTAATCAGGGACAACGAGAGTTGGAACAGTCATAAACACTAATATTATGTGCTCGTGGAAATAGAATTAGTTATAATTCTTCAATAATACAGTGATCCATACAGTCTCAAACAGATCTGGACAATATTAATATATATTCTATGACACCCCAGTCTCCCAAGGCATAGTAGTGGCTAAAAGAGGAGGAACTCTGTGGCCAAAGATTAACAAATATTACAAAATCATAAAGATTACTTAATAAAACACTTTTTCTTGTGAAATAATAAAGGCAATTTTTGAAATATATTTTTGTTTTTACTAGTTGACTAATTATGATGGGTGTCATACATAAATATTCTGTCAAGATTACTTTGCATAAAAAGAATAAAGCCCAGAAAAAAGCACTCAAAACCCTGTGCCAATTTCAAGCCTTTCTGTGAGCTTTTCGGTGGATAAAACCATTAGGAAGAAGCGATAGACAAATAGGAAATGTTAAATCCACATCAGAGAGTATTAATTTTGGATACGTGACTTTATGTGAGTTAACCTAAGCAGAAGAAAAAGCATCAAGCATGAGCTATTTCCAAAATTAATTTTATGAAAAATTATATTCTTCAGGAATCTAGAATAAAATTATTTGCCAAAATTAGCATAAATTTTTGAATAATATGAATATATATCAAGATAATTGTGAATCGGTCACAAAAAAATTCAGATAACAAAAGAGGAGTCGATATATGTCTGCTAAATTATTCATTGTAAACTATTTGCTCAAGTCCATTTATTATTTAGTTATAAGATCAGCACGTTTAGCACCTGTAGGATCCCCTCCAGTAGCAGAAGTGGCAGACAGCAGTGAAGGCAGCAGGGCTGGGGGAAGAAAGATGTTCCTGCAATGTGCTATGGGACCAATCACCTGAACTTGCATCTGACTGCAGGGCCCTGCTGGAGACCTTGCTCCAGCCAAGCCAGCTCTGTGGCAGTAGCTCATCATCTCCCTACAGATACAAATTCACTAGATTGAGTACTTGCCATGTGGTCACTGCATGCTGCTAGCCAGAGGTACTGACAGGGCTTATTGAGACCAGGAAATGATTAATGGAAGATGTAATGAAAACAAACTGTCTCATTCCCATGTGGGAAAAAAAAATCAACGAACCGAAAAACACCATAATATAAAGAATTGAGACATTCTATTAATTAGCTTGCTAATAAAATGTCAAAATTTGCAAGTTTCCCTATCCTGCTGACCATATCACAACTTACTGACTACATTTTTTTTCAATTTCTGACATGGTAGACACCTTTACCTTACAAAAATCTATTTATCTGTGTTCTATACATGTCAGATATTCTTCTGCTACATTGATGCAACTTCCATTGCAGTTATTGCAATGGGAATTGTACTGATATTACAGGAGAGTTGGCTCAAGGTGATTACTTATTATATTTCCAGTGAATGGAAGTCTGGTGTGCAAGTTCTAATTATTCTGGTAAAAATTGTCCCTGACACAATGCCCAGGAATCCAGTTAAGTTACACCAGAGATTAATTTTTCTCATTATAATTTTTTAATTGTAAAAAAAGCACAATAAAGTTTATTTAAATTTTACAATAGTCCCTCTTTAAAAGGTCAGTTTAATATTTAATTTGAAATTGGGTAAAATGGGGGGGCGGTTGCAGGGATGCTGACAAAGTAATGTTTAAACAATCAGACCTGACAGATGCTGACAGATACTGTCTAATATTCCTGCATGCAGATTGCACTGTGAGTCACAAGGCTCAAGGTCATGCATCTATAACCACCCAGAAGGCTTTCTTTTCCACTTGATGCACAAATTTAAGTTCCATTAAAGCTAATGTAAGATACAGATGCTTGCTGGAATGAGAATAGACCAATCTTCCAAAATGCTGTATAATCCATAGTGATGTGATTCATAGCCATTGCTCCTAACCTTGGTAAATTATTTTGCAGCGATTAAATAAAACACTCATGCAACAATAAACCTGTTACCTTATCATATAGAAAAAAATCTCTTGGGCATGAGATACAAGAACCAGTCAGAAACAAGAGAAAAAATTGTCCCTCTAGCCCCTCCCCTCCAAATGTGAACACAGGTAGTACTTTTTAAATTTTTTTCAGACTCTGTGAAAACACTGCATTTCCAGCACAGTATTTCAGCTGAAAAATCTCAGTATTTTGATTAAAACTTTCATTGTAATATCTCAAGGGAGATTCAGTACAGATTTTTGTGTCACTCGGATGTATCAAGAGCACCCCAGCTGATGGGACACACCATGCTTCTTTCTCTTTACTCCCCAAGGATACACATTTACATGGAGAGCAACTGCTGGTCACCTGCTTGCTGCTCTGTCAAAAACTTAATTATTTCCTTCCTTCCTTCCTTCCTTCCTTCCTTCCTTCCTTCCTTCCTTCCTTTCTTCCTTCCTTCCTTCCTTCCTTCCTTCCTTCCTTCCTTCCTTCCTTCCTTCC
>Ga0065711_1006734_pt1 | contig 30863 bp, 31 predicted proteins | sample Hoacrofraction12_FD_59098 | JGI IMG/M metagenome (GOLD analysis project Ga0065711, IMG submission 59098) | Hoatzin crop microbial communities from Cojedes, Venezuela - Epithelial fraction 12 v2 (version 2) | ecosystem: Host-associated > Birds > Digestive system > Esophagus > Crop | place... | reverse complement strand
TCCTACTTGTTAACTTCGAGTTTGCCTCTTCTGAAGCCCCCAACAGAGTATATAAGGTACACTATAAATCCAGCAGCATTCTTCTTAGTCATTTCTCCTGCTGACTGTATTTTGGCCACAGTGTAAAGGAGTAGAAGGTGATAGGTTGTTTTCACATCTGTCTTCATTAATGGGGATTGAAGCACATGCCTGTGAACATGCCCCTTTGCTTAATGTACTTTGTAACAAGTGGCATATGTAGTTCAAGAATTGCTGTCCAAATAGATTGTTTTGATCAAACAACTCCTTTAAAAATTTTTGCATTTACAACCCAAGCTATTGAAGGGAAAGCCCTTTCAATGGCTGTTGTAGGTTTGGAAGTGACGCTACATTGCCAATTATATAAGAGTGGAGGAAGATGTGAGACACAGGGACCTTACTGGAATTGTGTTCCATTTGGCACTGTAATAGTTGAAGAGGATACTGATTCTTGTACAATTTGGCTGCTGTTTATGGCATTCTAGTCTCATAAGCATTAGAGTATCTCTCATTTGGATTATTCCGTCTGATTTTTCTTCAATGCATATGCAAAGTTCTGTGTGGATCCATTTGAGGATGAACAACCTACATATACCTACAGAAAAGTAAGAGAAGTACAGTGCATTTCATTTTCCGCTCTGGTTTTAAGATTAACCAGACAGAAGAGCAATACGTAAACGTCCTCATTTTGTGGTACTGAAGGACTAAAATGGGATGCTGGGAGTTTACTCTCAAGTATCTTCCTGCACAGGCTGTTGGCAATAGCATCTTATCATGCTGTTGGGGAGCGAGCGCTAGATCTGCTGTGATCCCAACCTCCTATTCCAGTCAGCAAAGTTGCCAAAACATGACAAAATCAGCTGCACTGTTCCTCTGGGATGCACTGAGGTTTCATAAGTGAACCAAGAAATGACAGGTTGTGTGGAGCTTGAGATCTTGGTTATATATGGCCAGGTTCTCCTTCTGGACTTTATTTTCAGTAATGGCCTTTAGTGCACACTCACACTTTCTTAAATTCAGTCCGTGTACTTGATGTTGATAGGAAAAAAAGTGTTTGGCAGAAATAGGGTGGTGTTTTAGAAGAAATGCCTTTAAAACCAGTGTGTGGTTTTCCTCTTGACACGTGCTTTCAGGTTATGCGTCAGTGTGCAGTGCACAGGCTGTCTCCCTGCATATGCAAAGAAGGAGGACTGAAATTTCTCATTGTTTTTCTGGGAGCATCTTGCCACTAATGTGCCTCTTAATTTTGTTTTCCCTGCACATTGATTGTTTTAATTTTAGCTTCTGTATTGAACTATGAATCATTTTAGGCTACGCAATAATATCACATTACAATGCAGCAAGAGGTTTTTAAACCCCTCCAGCTCCCTTCTCCTTGCAAGGGTTCATGAGAAAATGTGCTGTTATTACGTTAGCCGTTCAAGAAAAATACCAGCTGCTATCAAGCTACTCTTCTCCACTTAGTCGCTATAACCAAATTGTGCGAACTGTAATATAATTTCCCAGGCTATTCGTGCTTAATTAGTATCACCCTTTTACAAACAGCTCATGAATAAAGGAAAGGTTTTTAAACGGTGTAATACGTAACATGGCAATGTGATTAAAATTCAGTACATTATCACTCTTGATATTTTATTACTGCAAGTGCACAACAGCCACTAATCGGAGACATGCTATGGGCAACATTGCAGTTAATTGAAGCTATTTTATTTATACATCTGCACTCAGAAAAGATCCGGCACGTAAACAGAGGATGCCAGAGAGAAGAATCAAGGAAAAGGCTCTGACTGAGCCGACATCATTGTAAATTAATCACTTGCTTAGGGGAAATACTGCAGAAGGGTACAAGCAGTTCTGAAAACAACTTGATTGTTACTCCAAGGCTGCAGGTGTTGAAGGTATTTAAAGGGTGTTTACAGGTAAACTTCCAGATCAGCAGAGGTTGATTCAGGTCTCACTGAACTCAAGGGGCTGTTTTGGTTGCAGTGAGCAGGCATTTCTCCTAAATGAAGAGAGAGCAGAGGCGTTGCACATGGCTTTAATGTTGATTATTTTGCAACAGTCTCACTGACTGGTGTGTGGAAGTCCTGTCAGCACTGTTGTGGAGATGCACTAGTGCCACAGCAATACCCTGTGTGCAGAAGAGACCAGTCCTCCTCCTGGTGAGCACGGCTGGAAGTCACATTGATGCTGAGGCCCTGGAGCTGCTGAAGGCACCTTCCTGGGGTGTTAAGCGGGAAACACGCGGTGAGTCACGCTTTGCTGTTTGTCAGGAGCAAGCAGTGTGAGCCCTCTGCTACGTGCAGTTGTTCTCAGAGATGGCATTGGCAGTGTTTGCCCAGTTTGAACACTGTGCTCTTTCTAGGGCTGTGATGTGTGGGTTTGGGCAGGAGCTGTATTGTGCCCTCAGTACCTACCCTCGTGCGTTCCAAGGAGAGTGTTATATTTCCAAGAACTATGCCAATAGCTGTAGACTTTTTTTTTCTGAAACGGTTAAGGATGTGGTGAGTGAAAGCAGATAATTAATGGGATTTGAGGTAACTTGCTGCATTTTTGTCAGATGTATAGTTGGTGTAATAGGTGGGTTTTCTAGAAGGAAACATTCCGTAGTAGCATAATGGTTTCTGTAGACACAAAGTGAGATACTGTAAGTGTGCCACATTATAGCATTAGACTTTAGGCCCTGTAAGTACTCCCACAGGCTTAATTAAGTGCTTAAGAGTTACGTGCTTAAATTAAGCATGTGTTTGAGTAGTGGTATTGCATGCTGGGTCACTGTTTTCAGAGAGAAGAGGGTGTTGTCTGAGTGGTACAAGACAGATGACAGACACTGTTTAACTGCCACATTTTGCATTGACAGCCAGGAAAATCTACATCTATGGTTCTTGGAACCGTGGTCATTCATGGCTTAAATGCTTTTGTCTGAGCGGGCAGTGGCGATATGGTGGTGTTCACTGTTGGGTAAATGCATGTGAGGGGGTTAGAGCTAGGAAGCAGCACAGATGACACGAGCAGGTCTTTGGAAGATGCTGTTTACAAGAGCCACCATGAGGCACTCATTACTAGCTTCCGTGTAAAGGAGGAAAACAGTGCGACTAGCAATGTGGATATTTGGTGTTTGCTTAAAATTTCAAATGTTCATTATGTTTCCTCATATGACTTTGAGTGTCGTTCATAACTTTTACCTGTGTTGTAGCAAAATCTATTATTCCTGTAGCTTTTGAAGAAAGCAGTGTGAAACTGTTTCCATGAAGGTCCCTAGGAACTGGAATATGCAGAAAGTGACCTAGAACTGATTCATGTTGGACTTGCACAGACACCAGAGGAAAATAACCCAGGATTGTGAAACTTGACAAGTTGGAGGTTGTCAGGCAGTTATAGAAACTTTAGATCATGGTTTAAAGTTGGCATGGATCTATTCCAGATACGCTGAAAAGATGTGCTTGTTGGTTTAGGGTGGTTGCTCCAGAAATAACATCATCAGAGAGTACAACTCTGGAAAAATTGCTCCTAGTAGTGAAATTGGTATTTGCTAGCAATGGCACATGGAGCTGTGGGTAAAACTTGGAGTTACTGTGAGCTGAATTCTTTAGCAATAGTATGGGCTTTTGTGATTTTGTTTTGTTCTTTAAATTGTGCACAATGAATCAAGTGTGCAATATCTACAGTCCTGTGCTGTTACAGAAAATGATCTCAGAAATCACTAGTGGTGCACGTAAAGACTCCTGGCCCCTGAATTACAGGCCAGCACGCCTAGAAGCAGTTGAGTTAGTGGGAAGCTTCAGTGCAGTTGTGTGTGAAATATGCATTGTTTATTGTTATGATTAGCATGAAAGCATTCAAAAAGATGGGAACTGGACAGGTAAAGCTTTTTGTACTAAGAGAACAGTTCACAAAAAAAGACTGCAGGAGACAGTTGTCCCTCAGGAAGTTGGTTGTTTCTCACTGAAGATGCAAAAGGATGGTGAGCAAAATTTGAGACTCCAGCAGCTTCCTCCTACCTTTCCCCCACTACCCCCCTCCAAAAATTAAGTTGAAAAGGAGAGGGTTTCCCAGATGCTAAGTTTAGAAGCTTATGCAAGAGTCTGTGAAAGGTTCTGATGTATGATGTAGAGACTACAGGATGTGAAATTGTGTAGGAGTCTGTAAGACCAAGAAGGCAAATTTTCTTCAGTTAGGAAGTATTGATAAAGTATCCATGAGACATTAGTGCTTGGAGCTTGCTTTCTGCCTTTATAAATGCGTGTGACTTCAGAGGTGTGTTCAGAGACTGGATTGCATCATTAGGCTTGAGGACTTGACATTTGAAAATACTGGATTAAATACAGGAATATTTCACTTAGAAAGCAACAAAGGTGGAAGCGTGTTTCTGACTCCTCTTACTACAGAACAGTGACCTAAATGAGTTATCTCCCCCCACTGCCCCAATCTATGTCACAATGCTATAGTTACCTTTAAAAAACGCATAATTATTGCATTATGATGCATGGAATGAGAGTATATTGTTGATCCATAGCCTCTGGATAGGTTATGGTAATATTTTCAATTCCTTTGTTTTCAAAACTTTTTTAAAAGTCCCGTAGAATTTAAGAGGCTGCATTTCTGCCTGTGTGTATCTAGGGGGAAGTTAATAAAAAGTGGCAAACTTTCTGCATCTTTTTTGTTGTTTAAAATGAATTTCGATGGAAGTCCATAGATCTAATACCTTCTTTTGCTCTGCTTGAGGACATCTTAGGGAAGATACCTGAATAAATAATCTTGTCACAAGATTATACACAGCAGGTGTAAAATTAGTATATGCTACCTTGAAAAGTGGGAGTCTTTGGGGGGACACAGGGAAAGGAAGTATATGCAGAAGTTGTACAAGAAATTCACGTCTATGGAAGAGATGCTAATTTTCTCAGGTTTACAAATCAATCTGTGGGTTAAAAGCAAAAATATAAACTAGGACAGCAGGACCAAGCATATTCTCCCTGTTATAGCGGGAAGGTGCTGGTTAATTTTGTGTCAAGAAATGCAATGATATTTGATGAAAACTCCCAGGTCTGCAGGTTTCTTTGTGGTTTTGTTTTTATATTTATTTCACAATTAGTGTAATATGTGAGCTGAGAAATATCATCTTCAAAAACGTCACTGGAGAATAATTGGACAATACCTACATATTTTTGTCTTTAAATTTGAGAGCTTGTAATGGAAAGAAGCAGGATTTTTTTTGTGAACTACAAAAGCAAAAAAAAAAAAATGAACAGACTTGAGCCTTATATCTCTAAATCAAATGTGACCAAGGCTAAAAAGTGCTGTCAGCTATGCCTGGGTGATATATAACTTCAGGTCTTATTTGTGCATCGATGGGGCAAAACTGTTCTGGATTTGAGGCGGGAGACTGTGCATACGTTATCCAATGCCAGAATATGTCAGTTATGAAAATTAAAAAACAATTACTTAGGGTGGGACTCTAAAGTGTAGTTTTGAAGGGAACTGTGCCTTACTGGGGGATAAGATTGTTTATGTTAATCTGTCAGAATCGGGATTTTCAGTGGGAGCTGCGTGTGTTGGTCCTAGAGAGTACAAAAAGTGTGGATCTGCTAGGGCTGCTGGCTGGCAGAATTGGCTTCCCGCTTCTGCTGCCTCTCAAGCTCCGTGGGCCATGCATGTGGACAGACAGAGCTACCCTGGAAGAGATCGCAGAGAAAAGTTTTGACAGAAGAAAAAAAATTTGGAATACAGCTTACATCTGATGGTCTTGATATTAATTTGCAGCAGCAAGCATGCAGGAATATGAAGATTCCAGGCATGAATCAGGAAGACAAATCAAAGGAAAAAGTTTATTCACAGACAAAAATAGGGGAGGAAAAAGACTAGCTTGGCAGAACAGCAAAAAGGAGCATGGAAACACAAGGAAGACTTTGAGAAGCAGCACTTTCAGGAAGGTTTTTCCAGAAGATAAAAAAACATAGCAGGAGGATATCACAAAAACTGGAAAAAAAATCATGTTCCAGCCAGTAAAACAAGTGAGAGGGGAAAAAACCCAACCGAACAACCGCAGCATTTTAGGAGCAATGTGGAGATGAGGGAAGCTCTCTTCAGAAAAAACACACAAGCGAAAAAAACCCCACTGGACTGGGAAGCAGAGTGTCATGGAACAGCTGTTCTCGAGCACTGCGGAGGAGACAGCAGAAGTTAGCCTGGGAAGTTATGTTGCAGAGGATGGTAATGAGTGCATGCCAGGGAGCAAAGGGAGAGTTGCTGCCATTCTCTGAAAGCATGCAAGAAGAAAAAAATTATGTACTGAGCAGTATTATTTTTGTATGTAACGCCATAGCAGATAGCCTCAACAGAAACAAATGCTATAGTACTCTTCCCCTTTTTATAACTTTATCAAACCTATCCCAACACACTTCCTCTGCTTTTTCTTTCTTTGCCCCTCCAGCCAGATTCAACTGTTACTCTGCTCCAGCTTGCACACTTGGTTATGTTCCTTCTTTTCAGTTTGTGTCTTTTTCTTCCCTTTTGCAAGGAAAGGGTAAATACTAGAGGCATATTGTTGCCAAAGTTGCTGCTGATAACATTCTTTCTTATTTGTATTATTATAACCTTCTAGGTTTGTCATCATCTTTCCTTTTCTTCAGTCAGTTCAGCAGGTGGATTGTTACCTGCTTTTCTAGTGGGTTGATCCAGCACTGCTGTCTTGATTCCTTCTCCCAGCTACTTCAGCATTGCTCTTTTTCATACCAAAATAGCAGCATTAGGAATAAGGTCCACTATCTCTTGGAAGCTTACACAATGAAGAAGGAGATGGAGTCAAACTGGCTATTAGTCTTTGTCTTAAATATGCAACAATATTTAAGTTAGGTCCAGCTTTTCTCTCGCTTCTTGATACTACCTGTTATGATGTTTCTTCTAGCTATTTCACTTTTTAATCACTCCTAGATAAAAGAATTAATGAACAAAAACATTCACCCTCTGCATACAGAATTTAGGCAGATGGTTACTCTGTGCTGCATCTCATGGGGCCAACTTTGGAGAAACAAGTGACAGCGGGAATGGAGTTCACATGTCAATTCAACCTTCTAGATGGGAGTTTCTGGGGACTTACACCTTAGCCATTAAATTTGCTCAAACCTCTAACTTGACATGTATTTTCAGGCTTTAGTGATCATGCAGGTAAACACACACCCGCCCCCCTCTCTTGCACAGATACAGTAGAGACATGTCAAAATCAATTTGCTTGTGATATGAAGGCAGCCAAAATCAACAGTAGTCTGGCTGAAATTGGGTTCTTTTTTTGTGTGCTTTTCTAATGAAAGAATATTGTTGCTCTTAATTTTTTTTTTTTAGATCAATTGTGGATAATAAAGCCTGGACCTCCTTAGAGATCTTCATCTATTAATGGAATAGGGTTTAAATGTTTGTAACCTAATCAAAGCTCTGTTCAAATACTAAAGCAACCAGAATAGTCCACTGCTTGTAACTCTGAATGCAAAGGGAGAAATACAATAACTGCTCAAAGCGCAGGAGTACTAAATAGACCAACTTTTTCCATCTTCATTCCTCTACACTGTTTCCTTTCAGTGAAATCCACTCTGAAAGATGTCAGTGGAACTTAGGTTGTTTTTATGGTTCAGGATTTCATTTGAATCCAGTTTGAGACATCGGCCGCAGGAAAGGAAGGGTCAAGGTTGACACTTCAGAGACAATAAAAAAACCCAAGCCACAGGTTTTCCCAGTTTTTATTTTTGGTCTTTGGATCACATCCTTTTCTCTGAATTTGCATCCTGTCTTTTAAAGCTGACAGAGACGCAAGCTTTTGCCTGCAAAGCTTTATCTTCCAATGAAAAGAAACAGGGATTGGCCGTAGCTCTTGGCTACTGCCCGTTTCAGCTGTATTTACTTATTGAACAGTACCACATTTGCCTAAGGTCTGATCCTTATCCTTGGAGATCGAAGAGGATTACATCACGCCTTTTGCCTTCAAGGTGAGCAGCTCTGTTGCTCAGAGAGCCCGTTCCTCATTATGGCTTTCAAAGTTGTAGCCAGTACTTGCTGTATGGGGAAAGGGGCAGTTAGCACCCCATCATGACTCCAAAAACTTCAGTCCAACAACATAGATTTACTCCTGCTGAAGGTCTGGAATGCTTTGGAGTAAAAACCACAAACTACAATCCATGCGTGCATGCTAATAATAAATTGACAACTACTCATTAATGTTGCTTTAATTGTCTAAGGTGCGTAGAATGTTCCCACAGGTTCTTGCAGGTTGCAAGTGTAAGGTCTGTATATTTGTATTAAGAATACGCCTTTTCAAGTTTTAAGTCTTCTAATGTATAGGAAAATTGGTTGCTAAACATTAGGAGACACAAGAGTGAGTTTCCCCTCCCAGAGGAAATGAGAGTCCTTATTGAATTCCGCTGAATGACAGGTGGTAGCTGCATGAAAAGCAGTCTGTGGAAGAGAAGCCTTTAACTTAAATTTTTTCTGTCCTGACCGTACATCTTGCCTCCTCCCTCTATTCTTGAACATCAAAAAAAGTGAGATACAGAACATGAACAATCTGCTATTGAAATAAAAGTTTAACAAAGGGTTTATATTGAATGTATATGAAAACATGGATTTTTACCAGTGTTTTCCCCTGTTCCCTCGGTCTCTCTTCCTCTAGCTGAATGTAAAAAGCACAGTTGACTGTCTGAAGTTAGCTGCAAGGGAGCAGTGTGATGTGCTCTTTCCTGTGACACCTGTATTTACCTGGAACCCTTGGCAGACCATAATCTTGAAGCCATCATTCGCACAGACTTCTTTGGTTTGCTTTTAGCCATCACAAGAAACGCTCTTCCCACATTTTTACTGGTAAAACACAGTTAAACACAGTTAAACCAGTGATTTAGGAGTTTTTGGTTTGGAAGGTGATCTAAATTAACTTGCTGAGTACTTGCTTATGCTGGAAGTGTGGTATAACTGTCTCCTGAAATCATGACCTGTAATCAGTTATGCCTCAGGACTAGTGTTCAAGTTTTTTCCTTCATTTCAAATGGGACTTTCTGTCTGTTGATTTCTTTGAACCGCCCTTGTGTTGTGTGTTGTGTTTTTTTTACCCCCAACATTTGTCAGGCTTATATGGAGAGAAAGATAAAATTTGAAAGCTGTTATAACAAGACAGTGAAAGAAATACAGATGGGTCAAATCTTCCTCTGTATCAGTTAAAAAAAGGGGGGGAGGAAATAAAGAAAAGGAACAGCTAACTGAAGCAGGGGACTCTAGTGGACAAGCTGCCCTGAGTTGCTGGTCTCCTTGCTTTTGTGTGTTGGGGAGGTACTGGCCTTTTCACAGGAGCAGGACGGGTTAGGGTTTTCAGACCTGGTAGGCTGTGAGGCTCTGCAAGAAGGGACCTTGCACTTCCTCGCTCCTGGACTTGCTCTGAAGAATGCAGCTACCCTTGGCTCCTGCCACTCCACGGGCTCCTTTGCTTCACAGAAAGGGGAACTGGACGGCATGGGTTAAAAGTCCCTTTTTCTCCAGCATGGGTGAGGCATGACTACCTAGCAGATTTAGAGTGAGAACATGAAAAACGAAACTACCTTTAGGTAAAACAAGTAGTGGCCGTATGTACCCTTATTTTCCATAATCAATATTTTTACTTTGCCATTTGTACTATTTCAGGGTCTCTTGCCTTTGGCATTCCCAGGTATTTGCACAGGACACCCATGTTTGACTTGGCTGTTTGAGCTTTTCATGTTCTTAGTCCCTGTTTTTGTGTTGCTGCCACACTGAGCTTGACAGACAAAACAACACAAAAATTACTTTGATGTATAGCTATGCTGTGAGCTGCATAGCTTTTTCCTTTCACTTGGTCACCAGCAGAGTAGGGGCTTAAGAATTTAACAGTCTGTCTGCACTCTTCCCTCCCAAATAAGGTGCCGTGAAGGAGCTTGACTATGTTTACATGGCACTGGTCTGCTGTTGCTGCAGGGTGTTGTGTGACTGGGCAGTCAGACAGATGTTCAGGAGCCTAGATCTCTACAGATGTTCTGTCAGAATGGATCGGAGTTGAAGTGCACAGCTCATCATTGTAGAACCTAGCCATGGTTTCAGCAAAAATAGCCCCTCAGTTGGCCCCGTTGAATGTAGATTGTGGACTGTCAGCAGTATGCACACCAGTGACGTGAGCAAACTGGGAAGGCTGCAGGCAGTGATGGGCAGCCTGTAAGCCGATGCCCATGTGGGCTGTGGGTCCTTGCCAACCATCTGTCAGTGATCATTTCCAGGTTCTTTCCTATTGCAGCTCCAGCCAGTTGTGCCAGTCTATTTGTATTTATGTCCTACCCGCAGATGGAAATCAGTTGGTTTTTTCTAACAGTTGCCACTGAGGGACAAGCTGCAGGCAAAATGAACACACAGAGAATGGTCGTGCGTTATTTTTTTTCCACGTTCCCTCTTACAGATCTCTAGGTTTCTTTTATTCTCGAGAAGCAAACCATTCCTTTATCAACCTGCCATTTAATGAGTCTTCAGATGAACTTGCATGTGGGCATCTGTGCTTAACTCTAGCTGGGTCCTACCGTGCTGTCAGGAAGAGCTCTGGCAGACTTGTAATACTGAGAATGAATTTTTTTTTCTTTTTCTCTTTTTTTCTTTTTTTTCAGAAACACATGCACTGAGCTGCTAAGCAGGTGGTGAGTCTGCACCAGCCTGCAGCAAACTGAAACAGCAACTACTTAACTTGTTACTGCTGAACAATGCCAGGCGTATGCCTGTGTGTGAATACAGTCAGCTGAAGGCATGATCACATTCTTTGGTGTCCACCAAATGTAGCTCTTGTGGGTACAGAAAGTCCGAACAGGAGTACAGCACTGTTGTCCCAGCTGTCCTATGATTATGTGGAATGAGCTATTGCAGTTCTTGGCTCTTGAGTAGTTTCCAGAAATAGTGCAAACATCCTTTCTGAGGGCACAGATGGTGGTATTGTGGCTTTATGCACCATCGTACTCTATGAATTATAGAAGAGTGGTATTGTTGATGTATTGGTCTAAATAAGGAAAATGGAAGAGAAGCCTCTTTCTGCTGCTCCCTTTTAGTCTTACATCTACTGGAAGGGGTTTTTGGTATCTGCAAAACTCCTTCCAAGTCTGGTTATTTTCCCTTTTGCAATCCAAAGACGTGTTTCATCCTGGAACCTTGACAGAGCATAGTAGTTCTCACCTGAAGGACGTGAAAGCTGAGTCTGTATGCTCCAATGAACTTTATGGAAAAAGTCGTATTTTGGTTTGCATCCATGAGAAAGATGAGTTTTGTATATGACTCGTTTATCATTTGTTAGAATTGACCTGTTTCTTGTCGGTTTACTAATTCAGCGATTGTTAAAGTACTTGGTGCTTAGTATAACTCAAAGAGCGAGGCTCATCCTTGTGAATGTCATTGTTCAAGATCTTTCCAGGTCAGTAAAAATAAGCTTCTTGCATAGTCTTCAAATAAAATTTGCAATAGGAAAATAATTTTTTTGAGTACTGATACTGTGCCTGTCTGTGCTAGGCTTAGTTTTGCAGGAATGAGTAACTGTATATATATGGAAGGTAGGTGTATTAAATATGGACAGCAGAGTAGCTTTTCTCTTTGGTATCTGTTTTTAGAGGATGCATGTGTGTGTGTGTTTAGAAAACACTTGAAGCTTAGATACACTGACATTACTGCAAAAAAATAAGGACTGCACTCTGAATAATATTTCTTAGAAGCTAGGTGATAAACTTAAGAGCATCGTTTGCACTTGTGGTATTAGATGAGAGCTGGCTTGTTACAGTGCTGCACATGGTGCTGACCTGACAGGCACAAAATCCCTGCTGCGAATCAAGACATTTTGTTCCATCGAGCGGTTTCCTCTCCAGCACCAAGTATTGGCCCCTGTTGCGTTTCTGAAGTGCTTCTTTGCTGTTAGTAGTAGCATCCTTTTTGTAGGAGCAGATTGCAGAATTTAGCCACTTTATTTTTTCAAACATACTCAGAAGAAATTGAAAGAGTACCAAATGCATGTAAAATACTGAAACAGTAATGTGTTTAGGTAACTCTTAATATAATCTTAGTTTGGCTTCAGGAAGAATTCTTGCTTGTTATTGTGTGATGTGGTTACATGAAGGGGAGTTCCTCTTGGAACGTGTCTGGAACATTCACCTGAGGGTGCAAAAAGTATTAAAGGATTCATTGCCCTCAGGCATGTGTAATGTGGAAGACAGCCACCTGGGAGTTCACAAATTAAATACCTGGATTATCTTCTATCATAGGAAAGGAAGTGTTTGGTGATTGAATAGCATATTGCAACATGTTAGTCCCAAGTTTTGCTGTGGAGATAATTGTGTGGGGCACCAGAATTCTGTAATGCTTCTCAGATGTGTTTTAATTGTTCTGTTTGAAGCTCAAGTAACTGATAGAGTACAGTGAGCAACTGAAGAAAATATAAACACCTAGTAGCTTCTGTTTGTTTAAATCTCTTGTTATGTCATGAATCCTTTTTCCGAACTATGTTTTCAGTATTTTGCCTGTCATGGAGCTGGTTCTTGCCTCTGCTTCTTGGACAGACATGATACTCTCTGGCCTGTCACAGTTGCTTCTGATGGCAGTTTTCATCAGATGCATTTGGTGAATTCAGGCCAGGTGTGATTTCTGTAGCTTTTGGTGTCCTAGGGCAGTAAGAAGTGACTGCATACTTGCAATGCTTTGTTAGAGCCGTTACTCTAAAAATGGTGCTCAGCTTATCATGGCAAACTGGTTAAGCCTGATAATTCCAGGTTCCTGCTAAGTGAATTTTTACTTCCTGTTGGTATCACAGTTGAGCTAGATGCTATATTAAAATTTAGCACGAGTTGGTAGCTGTTTGAAGGGCCCAGAGTTGAGCAGGTGAGACAAAGCAAGTAAGTGATGTGAAGCCTGTCCGCTGTTCTGGGGCTGTGTGTGGGCTGCTTTGTTGTTGTGTTTTTTTGTTTTTTCCTTCTCTGATCTGAACCTGTCCATCCTCTCTTTCCTTTTTTATCCTTTCATTTCTGGAGCTGTGACCATCACTGTTCAGAGACAGTCCTGCAGAGGTTTCGGCGCAACCAAGTTTACAACATTTTAGGGTCTTAAGTGTGGGTGGCTGGATTTGCAGATGGGGTAGACTTACACTGAAGTTGACTATGCCAGGTACCTCAGCTAAGGAGTGATCTACAGATTTCACTTAAATCCTCTGTGTGTAGATTTTTTTTTCTGGCTCATATTGGAAATTGGAAACACAGCTCTAATGGAGAGACATAAAATCTGTATATCTGTGCTGTACTGAGCAGGTTTGCTTTGGAGTAGGACTCCAGAATTGCTTTACTGGCACAGGATAATATTAAAAGTGTGCAAGTTCAATGACAATGTATATAAAGACCTTCCAGTGTAGTGAAGTGATCCTGCTAAGGTGAGTATCAGGAACAGTCATGGAGCAGTGATGCAGAGAGAAAGCAAAGCTAGTCAAAGGAGGATGAAATTTTCGACACAGACTTAAGGTGTATTCTTTTGAGACTGGATTTTGAGACTGGATCTTGTGAAGAGAAGGAGCTTTTGTGAATTTCATTTGCAGTCGAAAGCTCTACAGAAACCCCAGGAACTTCAATTTCTAGAGAAGCTTATGCAAAAAAGCCCAGGATTGGGCAGTTTGCTTGGGACCTTGCAAAAGCCAAAACTTGAATTTCACTGAATATCTAATGGATGGCACCAATGAACATTTCAGATTGTGTTCCAGAGTTTGTTGCAGGCCATCAGTTGGAAAACAAAGACCAACACACTTCCTGTTGTATGTTAATGTACTGTAGCTGTTTGTTTTAAAATAATCAGAAAACTATGACTAATCGTACAGTAACAGGCAGGTAGTATGAGAAATGTTGCTATTTTGGATCTTGTGTATGTATGGAAAAATATGTAGAGGTTTTATAGGAAATGATATGTGTGAAGAGACATGAGCCCAGAATTTTATCTTCAGCTTCTGTAAGGGTTACTTAAGGGTACTATTACAAATTAACTGTATTAGTGAAATGGAAGCAGTTGCATATGGTTTGGAGAGTGTTTCAACAACATTTCCTATATGATAGTTTTTTATATATATAAATTTTTCTTGCTCTGTGTTCCTGGTATTGCCTGGGATTGGTTGCTTTTATGATTGCCTTGGTTTCTGTGGCAGAAAACCATGTATTTCTACTAAGGAAACCATAAAAATTCGTATCATTGCATCTTTGAAGATGGCATCATCATCTTTTCTCTTTTGAAAAATTGACCAATATGCAGTTGGAAATCATTAGCTTTAAACCTGCAAAACCACCATCAAAAAGTACTATGCAACCAGTGTAAGCTTCAAACCAGTAAGCAGGTGTGAGGCACAGTAAGTGGATTGTACTCAAACCTGGGCACGGTTTTAGGGGATGGGGTGTAGCATGAAATGCAGCTGCGAGGAGGACGTAAGATCAGACAGGCCATTGATCTGCAGCTCTTGCTTTCTGATGTGCATGCTTGTTGAAAGCAAATAATATAGCTGCACTGTTACGCAGTAGAAGTTGATGGTATGGTCAACGGGAATCCTTGGAAGATGTTGCTGGTTACAATTACATTTAGGACCATCTGTGTGAGAAGAGTGTATGACATGCAAGCAAAGCTATCTGAAGACAGTTCTACCCCTTGACCAAAAGATTTTGTAATTTAAGGAACAGTTTGCTTCTAGAAGCTGCCTTTTCTGTATAAGAAGGCTTTTGAAAATATTTATGAGAATCACAAAAATACTGTAAGCCACTATTAAGTACAAATTAATAAGATGAAGCCATAAAGAAAAGTAGTGAGGTGCAGTCTTGAGACCTGCAGTCTTTATCTCTTTTGATTTGTATTCCCTTGGCAAAAGTGATTGAGGGAAATGTTGTGGAAGATGCTGTTTGCAAGGCAGAGGGCAAGATTTTTTGAGATGTGTCTATGGGAAGATGAGGCTTTGGAGCTTTATTTGGGGATAGAGTTGTTCATAAAATGCGTTTGTGACTCTCTTAGTTATTGAATCGGGAATTCCTTGCTGCACTTGGAGCATTTTATGCTTCCTGTTGACAGGGTGAGTAGGTACCGATGTGCATGCACCACTCCAGTACCAGGCCCTAAGCTTCTGAAGGCAGAAATTTTCCAGGAGATGTCCTGTCCAAGTCTCGCCTCCTGGCCCTGATCTGTGTTAGTAAAAAGGAGATATGAGATAGCCATGAAATACTCTGTATGTGCATTTCACTTTGTCAACCATGAGAGACCAGTGTGACACAAATTTACCAGTGAAATTCTGAGTCTGTGAGTGCTGCTATAGCTCATACAAACTTGTGATTACTGTGTGGTGGTTTTTTTTGCTGAGGTGGCCACAGGCATCGGAAGTATCTTCCATTTCTTCTTGTGCAGGGTCAACAAATGATTTGACCCTGGAAGAAGGTGAAGGGTTTTCCTTTGCTGAGGTCATTTTTGCCTCCTGTTATTGACTAGTCTGTGAAGGATCAGCATCTGTCCATTTGCTCTTAGCTGTCATCCGCTGTTGAAAGCATTGGCTGGTAATGTCAGATACATAACTGTCTGTGTCATAATGTTCAGTCTTTTGCCTCTAAGCTCTAGTGACCTGTTGAGTAGTTTCTTGTCTTAGCGTATCCCTAGAATGTCCCTTTCTCACTTTTCAGTTATGTTGAATTGTGCATATATTGTGCTAGCAGGTAGTGGGAACTCAAGAGACAAGTTGCTGATCGCACTACGATTTCACAGTAACAATAAGAGACAAAGTAATGGTTGCACATTCCTTAGGTATTTGTGTTGTATTTATTAGGAGACAAAGATTAAATATTTGAATTTCAAGAGGTTTGCACTTGCACTTTATAGCCAGGTGGGTTGGATTTGAATTCTTGTGGTGGCAAATCTCCAAAACTGGATAGATACAGTATACTGTGTGTAACTGTAGCCACTCAGCATTGCAGTGTAATCCCCAAATGGCTTCAGTTAATCGGAGATGTCACTCTTTGCTTCACAGAAGCTTAAAGGCAGTGTAAAAATACTAAATTTTTATTTACATTCTAACATTTGCTTTTAATAGATTTCAGCTCTCATCAAAAGCCACAGTTCCTCTCTACCAAGAAGTGCTACTTAATGACCGCAACACCTGATACCTTGTTTAAAGCATTTGTGTTACTGGGTTTGGCCTGGTTTTTCTAAGCAGGCTATGTCATAACACGTAAGGCAGTTTTTATCTAAAGGTAAATTAAGATGTTCCATGTGCTTTTTCCAAGTTCTGTTTTAATGACAGAATGATACTTGCAAAGGTACATATTGTACTATACTTGCACTCTTAGGAAGTGACTTGATTTTCCAGTACAAGAAGGACCATTAAATCTAGCAACAGTCAACATCATGAGGAGGCTATTTTAATTCTGGACAGCATCTCAGGGCTTGGCCATCTATGTGCTCTACAGATTTTCATGCTGGTTTCCTGGTGCGACTGGTGTAGGAGTCTGTGCACGCACTGCTCGTGTACACGGAGCGTGACGTTGAGTCAGTTGAAGAAGGCACCGGTATGTAACCACTCGGCCTTTGGTGCCTGGGGTGCCAGTCAGCATCCTTGTGCGCAGGCTGTCCAAAGTCAAGTGCAAACTCCCTCTTTGTGGGCCAGGCCTGGGCATTCCTCTGAGTGCTCCTTCTGAATTTGATTGCATTGTTGTGGGAGATATGTCCATGAGACGCAAATAAAATGGAAGCAGAGACAGCTTGCGGTAAGATGAAGGGTGAAAGCACCAACCAAGCCACATTACCATTAGAATCTGTTTTTTCGCTGACGCCTCCAATGGTTTAATTGGATATGAGCACATGACTGGATCATCCACTTTCAGGTTGCCATAAAATCTCTCCCTGATTCTGAATTAGCCATCTATGTAAACATCATATTACATTTTGTGCCGAGTTTCAGCATCCATGCAGGGACAGGAACGACTCTCACACATTGATGCAATGCACAGTCTGTTCCCTTTATTGCTCCACTTACGTGGTTATATACATTTTTCATATCTGTACACGCGATCACGCGTATTCGGATAGGCTACAGGCATAAATCACACGCTGTTCACGCACCCCATATTCCCTTATGATTGGTAACTATGCACTAGCGCTAATAGCAACAGGCCGCCTCCACGTCCTTGAACACATCTTGTTTTTGCTAACCCACATCATGTGCACTATCAGAACTTTCTCAATTGTTACTCTTAGCTGCCCTTTCCAGCGGCCTGTTCAGTTATGCTAACTCTTTTGCTTAAGCGGCCTGGTCATGCTAACTCTCAAGCTACATCAACAATTTTGCAACAAATCGTTGAGTGTTTCCAAGTGACAGTGGTTTGGATTTCAATTTTTACTCACAGACGCTTAGGAAAAGTCTTTGCTTAACTACTGGTGCCCTGCTTGTGAGGGTTTCCCAATGTACGTTCAGGTTACTCGGGGTAACTGCTGTTCCTTCATGACTTTGCCACAGGAATCTTGTGTTTTTAATAGCAGTCCACTTTGTTGTGCTGCAAGTGCCATGGGGGGATGTATTAATTTAGCTTGTAAGCATTCAGTTAGCACTTAAAGGTGAAAAGTTACTTTTAAACAGAGAAAAATAACACTCCATAAAGTGTTACTTTGCCTTTTTAACTTTTTTCCCATTCTTTTACTAGGAGGAAATAGGAGGTAAAAAAAAGTGAAGTAATGAAGGAAATATGGGCCTTTTGCCACTTTTTCTGCATGCAAAAATGAGTCCCACTGAAAATACATTAAGAAAGCTTTTTTTTTCCTGAAACATTTCAACTAGAATTATAAACAAAAAAGCAACAAAATAAACAGGTTTATTTTCATGTAAATCTCCTGTCCGTAAACTTGTTGTTTTTATAATTAGACTTGAAATATGATTTCTTTCTGTCTGGTTCTGCAGAGAACTTGGTATGTCGCTCTACCAGAATAAGGGAGAACTGGTTTATAGACAAGCTGTAAGACTGAGGGATGTTTGGACACATGGATTTTTAACATTTACCTTTTGCTGCATTAGAAATGCATTTTGCTTTTTCAGTGATTCAGCAAGTCACTTTTTAAAGTTTTCTATTGCATTCACAGCCTGGAGGGTAGTAGTATTTTGAAGGCTAACAAGCATAAATTTGGATTCACACCTGCCAAAGTAAAAATAACAATTCTTATTCACTCATCAGCCTTAGTAATTTGTCATTTAATGTCAATGCTGTTATGTGATAATTGCCTTTTTCACAAAGATATTTGGTTACTGTTGTACCAAATGCAGTATGAACTCAATACTGACGACTGTAATGGAATGACATTTTCATTAAGCCTGGAGAAGTTGAATCTCTTTCTGCTCGATAAGTTCAGGACTTTCTCTGTTGATGAGAAATACTCTTGAGTCTTCTGAGGATCAGCCGTCTGCTATCTTGGTGCATTTGAAGTCTGTCCTTCATATACAAAAATTTCATTTTTTTCAATGGGAAAATGTCGATTTACCATTTATACAACACAGCTAAATACACTGCATTGAAACAGCTTGCTCTGTGTCTAAATTCATAAATGGACACCATGTGAGTGGCTTTGGTGAGATGTTGTGCTGGACTGTTGTAACTCTGTTGGCTTTGTCTGGCTTCAGCTGCTAGCCATTGGTTTTGGCTAGGTATTTCCCTGCTAAATGAATGAGCTTGGTAATATCCTGTATTTTCTCCACATGAAGATATTTATAACTCTGTCACCTCTTCATCTTTTTGGTAAGCGATTCCAACCATACCCACGTACCAGGCTTTGAAGTACAGCTTCGAGGCATATGCTTCCTAGTTTGGCAGTACAGTGACCATTGCTAACTTGTCAGTGGGGTTTATATGGCGGGAGGAAGCGTGGAGGCTATCAGGGTCCTTCAGCGCTCATCCAGTACTCACTACTGTTGTGTAATTAATAATGAGTTCCTGTGCTATTTCGTATACTTATAAGGGTCCACTTACCTCCCTCAGTCCAGATGTTTTTACAACCTTAAATAGAAGTAGAATAGAATATTTACAAGGTGTGGCGTAAAAGGCGAATCCCGATATGTATAATAATATCTGCCCATTGTGATGGTAAATGACTCTTTCTCGTATCGTGGTGTTATATTCTTGTCTCCAGTTGTATCCTCCCTCTGTTTTCCTTATCTTATCCCCTGCCTAAGCACTTCAGTGAGGACAATGGTGACCTCACAAGATACCTATGTATGGTTACACGGGAACATGAGAGAATGTGCTTCTTTCCTTTCACAAGCAGTGGGCTTTTATTTTTTCTCTGCACTAATGTCATTTGCTACTATGGACTTCCATTTGTGCCACAAAAAGAGTTCGTTTTACTGTCTTTTTTTCACAGCTCTCATTAATATCTCATTGCATTTTATCACATGAAGCATTTATAACTAAGGAATAACCTTGGTTTCCTCTAACTCCTTTCAGTGGGGATTGATTTTATTTTGCTTGTATTTATAAGAAATCTCTAAAATCTCCCTTTTCAGTGCAAATTGCATTATGTTTGACTGTTCTCATTGGTGTCGGGTGGTATGAAGGAGGAAAGATATGAACAATGTACAAAACAATGAGAAAATATCCAATCAAGAATGAGAAATGAAAAAAGCCAAGATTAAGGTGTTTATTGAATTGTAAGGGCAGATGTGTAATATGAGACTCTGACAGTAACGCTGGCTGATGTGTGCCCAGATAACAGGTATGTAAGGTAGTGCAGAGTCAGTGCGAACATCAGACCATCGAGAGTTTGATTCTGTTTCTGACTGTTATTTAAAGAAAGAATTTGTGGAAGTGTTTACAGAAGCCTTAAACCTAGCTTCATGTGTACCTAATTATTACTATATCTGCCCTAAATGAGCTGGAATAAATGGAAGTCTGATTGTAAGATGAAGTTATAAATGGCTTGAGTAAGAGAAGTATCTCTGTGGATAAGCTGAATTCCTTCAGTTTGTTAGCAGAGCCTGTTATTTTGTTGGAAAGTGCTGTCACTGCAACAGTAAATTCTGTTCTTCTGGAAACTGTTTAGTTTTTGTGGCATCTGGCAGCATCTTCAATATGAGTCTTCAATTGTATTTGATGGAAATATAACCACGTTCCATCTGTTTAACATGTGTTTTCTACCAGGAGTGGGGCACACATGCAAGTTTATTTCCGATGTTCATAAATAAGATACCAGCAAAACCCACAGTATCAAGCCAGACTCTTCTGGAATGGATTTTAACGTCTTAACCACAGGAAGCAATTGAGCCCCCTCCTTACCCCCCTTTATTTTTCCCCCCAACCCACCCACATGTTCATGGTGGTACATTAGGTTTTGGAGCTCCTTTTTAAAGCCTTCATTAATTTTCCTGAAAAATCAAACGAGGATGAGTCATGGTGACTTTAAAGAAAACAGGAAAATTGCTAATGATACTGCAGCTGTCCAGTTCCGTTTACAGTACGCATGGGAGTACTGAAAAGGGTCTGCCAAAGAAATGCAGACGTTTAGCCTACAGAAATCTGGAAAGCAGAGGTGAAAGGCTTGGAGCAGCAGCAGAGTTAACTGGAGCGCTGGCAGATTTTGCCCCATCAGGGAGACGCAGCAGTGGTTTCAGAGGAGCCTGGCCCCCCACATCTCCCGGCGGGCTGCTGCTGATCGCAGTGCTGGCAGGGAGAGTGCCAGCTGCCTCGCTGCGGCTCTGCGCCGCAGAAATGCGTTCCCCATGCACTCACGGCTCTGCTGGGTCCGCTGCTCTCTGCGGGCTGCCTGCTTCGTAGGAAGCCCCCCAGTCGTGAGGAAAATCCGGCTGTTGCAACGTTAAGGATCTGTAGCGTGTTCCAAGTAAAGGCTCCCAAGAGTTAAAAAAGCATAGAGTAAGCGGTTCACAGCAGTTCTACAAAAATGTTAGCACCCCATATAGCGATCATCACTGAAGCTTAAAAAATAATGACTTATTTCCTAAGATCGTCCCCTTTTTTATTCAGCACCTTTCTTTGTGAGGCTTGGCCTGGCACCTCTAATCAAGTTGGTCAGGTAGGCAGAGGGCAAGTTTGTCACTGGTGCAGAAATGAGAGGCATTAACTTCCACAATGGTTTTCTGTTGTTTTCAGTAGTTGATTTGCTGTCTTAGTTATCGTGTAATAGTAATAATAACAATAAGTCTAGGAGATGCTTCTAACATGAAGCCAGCAAAGAAGCTTGGTTTTTTACAGACTGAGCTGGGCTTGCTCCTAGTGTGCGACAAACTGCTTTCACGTGCAAGCTCCTCGTTGTCAAAGGGATGCTCAGAACTTCCCAGGGCTCCAGCAGTTTTGCATAATTCACACATGTTAAATAGTAATTTTTTCTTATCCTGTAAATATTTGGATTGCTCTGTGAAGCAAATAACAGTATTTTGCCCAATGTTTTGAAGTTGGGTGATTGGTAGAGTCCTGTAATACACTGAGTTCCCATCACCATGTCTGCTAATGGAGCAGTCCTTGCCTAGAGCCTGCGATCGAGCTGCTGCTCCAGAAAGGTTCCAGTTTCTGGGAGGTTTGGGCCATATCTTACAGCCTCGTGTCTCTTAAATGCTCCAGGATATCTAAAAGGGCACTGCATGCCTGCATTTATGTATAATCAGATTTCAAACTGGGAAACAAGAAGACAGTCTAGTGCAGCAAGGCAGTTCAAGACCGTGGAGTCTGACAGAGCTTTTGTGGTTATGAGAAGTCTCATTGCAAAGTATTCACATGTTGCAGTAATGAGTATGAAGGTAAGTGTAGAAACACTGAGGTGAAAGGCGGGTAGTTTGTAATTCAAGGTAAGATGTGCTGTTAAACCCAGGATACACACTTTGAAAACAGTTGTTCTATTCTGTGACATCGTTCTCATTGTAAAATAATTTCTAAACCTTGGTTTTGATTTGCGGTGCTTTAGCGAGTGTTACCCTTTATTTAGTAGACTGGGATACTGCGTGTTGTGCAGGTGGGTATGTTCAGCATTAAGGTCTTGGAGTCTATAGTTAAACAATGCAAGATCAGCTGGGGAGTCCTTTCTTACTGAAGAAACTAAGCCTTGCAAAGCCACAGAGCTTTACAAGCCAAAATGTGAAACTGACTGTCAGCTGGGCAGAATCTAGAACAATTAATTTCATTTATTTATGATAAAATTAGATCTCTTTCAGTAATCATTCCATGTATTCAAAAGGAATTTCACATTGTAACCATATGGCCTAAAGTATATATGCACAAATACTCTGATAGAGGTACTAATAATTTTTTTTAGAGTAAAAATACTTGGATAGTAAATATTTAGCTGTCAGCAGCTGCAGAGTAAATTGGATCAGAAACATGTATTTTATTGTGCCAAAGAGTTGGATGAATGATATCATAAAGCAGCAGGCCTGTACTTTATGCTGAAGCTATTCATTAACCTTTAACTTGCAAAAATAGCAGGAAAAAGCCCAAACACAATGAGGTTTATCTTCTTGCTTGATTTATGCAGCAGGTTCCGTGGTAAAATTTCCATGAAAGTCAGAATCAAGTCCTTAAGAAGAGTTAAGGGGAAGCAGAGGCAGCTTTTGGGAGCTGTGAATTATTTTGTCACGCTTAAACTTTCATAATCTTAAGGCATTCAGGCAGCCACTGGCTACGTGTTTTATACGTATTTATCTTTCTACTAGATGGTCCTCCCCAGCAAATAAACAGAGTTCCCTGAATTAAAAGTTTATTGGGAATTTCTTTGGCTGCAGTAGGCTGAAATACAAGTGAGCTGATACACTTGGCTGCTTCATTGCTGTCTGTGGAGAACTTAGAAAACATAGTGTAAATTTTCACTAAATTTTTGGGAAATCAAGCTGACGAAATTTGTTTCGTAATGTGTGGTGAAAAAAGGGAACCAGTATTTTGTCAGTGTCAATAACATCATTCCCTTTTTAAATGAAGTAAAGCTTCTGTGGAACTTAACATTGGAGAATTTAATGACATCTGGCAGACAATTACCTGTAAAATGAGGTTTGCTTACTCAGTCCCCATTTTCAAGAGAGGATGGTAAGTTTTTATGAATTATGGCTATGACTTGGGTTCCTTATTTAACATTTTGACCCCTAACCGCTCTGGGCCTTTATGGAAGTCTTGTGCAGTATAATAAAAGTCGCTCACTTTCTGGGAGGGTATTTGTTTTGTTAAGTCCCTTAATGTTTTTTTGGATACTGATTTAAAATTATTTCCTTCCACTCTTGTATTTCTTGGTCATTAATGCAGTTAAGTACTACAGGTTCTCCTTCAGTTGTACAAGCCGTGTCCGTTGATGCGTGTCTGACTCATGCTTTGGGCCTGGCTTGGATACGGCAGCGTTTTACTAAGCCAGCACAGACTGCTTGTGGGTGAGGGCTGTGGCGTGGTGGGGGTGCTGGGAAGGCTGAACCCCATTCTCAGACTGCACTGGAGGGGTGGGAGGAGGCGAGAGGCCATTCAGTAGTGTGTTCAGCCTTGAGTCCCAAAACTGTGTTCGGGACAGTGGATTTCACCATGGTACTGCTCGTGAGGCTGCCATGTCATTCTTGGCTTTCTTCAGCAGTACTGAGCCTCTTGGTGACAATCCTGAGGCTGGAAAGGTAGTCCTGTTCTCCGTCCTCCGAGGCAGTGACCTGGTTGTTTAACTTGGAGGAAGCATTTTTTGAAGAAGGGCCTTTGCCAGTCCTTACTGAGTTTGTTTTTTTCTCCCTTGGTTTCTTATGTTTGCTCTGTGAAGGTGATTAACTATGATTTTCAGCAGCCAATGTCCTTGAAGCTACTACCCCTACTTTTGCAGATTTTACTCACTTTTGGCAATGACAGTGATATGGTTCTATGAGAAAGGAGTTTTTTGGTCCCCTGCTGCTTGTTGTCAGGGGTTGCTGATGGTTTGCATTATCTAATCCCTGCCCCGTCTTAGAAGTAGGGAACTGGAGAGAGGGTTTTATCATTTCCCACATGCTGTGCAAAGGTGAGAACAGCTTCTTGCACAGAGAGCGACAGCTTGCTGCTGGTGGAGTCCTAGGGAGCGTCCTGCATGGACATGGCAGCTGCATGGTGGTGCACCCCCACCACTCCCATCCGGTTTGGTCCCTTCAGCCCATTTGTTGGGTGCAGCGGTATTTCCTAACACATGGCTCTTAACTGACAAGATTCCTGCCCTGGAATTTTCTTCCAAGTTTCTGCTCAGAGAAGTGTTGGTGAAAAGATACATATGTTTATGCCCTCACCATATCTCAAGTGCCAAAGCTTTATTGTGTTTCCTTCCCCGTCCCCCCTGCCCCTGTAACTTGCTGGCACTGGACCCTAGCTGTCTGCTGTCTTTTGTGTGCCCAGGGTTCACGGATCCCTTCGGTCAGAGCCTGACTAATGATGTTGCAGTAGTGGTCGTAATGAGTTCCTTTTGTGGTAGGAAGGGATGCAGCTCAGCTGATACAAGCAATGGTTGTGTCTTTGGCTAATGTAATACAGAAGATTCACAGCCTTTCCTCTTGTGTCTGGGTCTGCTTTTATTTTTTGCTTGTCTGTGACAGCTTTATTAGTCTTGTTAGCCTTGACTTTTTAGACCCATGACTACACATAAGACATAGCTGTGTGTAATGGTAAGATTGCTGGCAAAATAGCAAGCGGAGGGTAAGCAGAGACAGTGAAACGTGCCCTGTGGAGTTCGCCGCTGCTTCAGCTGCTGAGAAATAGGACAGTCTCTGTGAATTTGCTACTGTATGGGACAGATAGAAGAAGTTTAACCAAAGTTCAATTCAATGGTAGATGACAACATGCTTATGTAAAGCATATTGTGTGTAACTGTTATCAACACGCTTCTGAGCATTGTATCTTAGTGACTAGAATGTGGAAGGAATATATTTAGAATCATAGAAACATAGGTTGGAAAAGACCTCTAAAATCATCAAGTCCAACCATCAACCCAACACCACCATGCTGACTAAGCCATATCCTGAAGTGGTATTTTAATCTGGACAAGTTTTTAACAAGGGTAATTGACATTTGTGTGGCTTAATAATGTATATGCAGTTAACTTTCATAATTTTAAATCAAGCCTGGCTGTCTTAGTAATACATAAACTTTTAGTAAACCACAAACATATTACATTTAGGGGTAATTTCTTATTCCCCATGCTAAATAGGATGCTAGATTTGTTATTGAAAGGGTGGGTCTTGTTCAAAAACCTCTGAAGGTACTAATTGGGTTCATTAAGTCTGTACCACATCTCTGGTCACCAGCTGAGTACAGGTGAAGAAGTTTGCCCGTCAGCAGGCCCAATGATTTGGAGATGAATCTCACCTGCTGTTTTAGAAGATCAGGTAAAGCCAGGGACCTGAGCAGTTTTCCTCTGTTTGCTCTGTTTTGGGAAGTTGGGTGTTTTTCTTTCTGGTGCGTTCGAGGCTATTGTGGTCATTTCTTCTGTAAGCTTCAGGTAAAAATTCTGCTCGGGGGCTTATGTGTTTTATACGTATTTATCTTTCTACTTTATCTTACAGTAAAATGGGTTTGGAATGTGGCAACTTCAGAGACGTTGCCACAGCTATTTGCAGTCAATACTGTATTGTTTTTCTTTGTTCTTGTTTTATTATTGGAGGGATTTTTTTGTTTTGTTTTTTCTTTGTATTCCATGGGGGCACCAATGATTTATGCTCAGCCTAAATAAGGTTCCCAATGTAGTTTTAGTGAGAGCTGTTTTTGCATTTCCCAGAGCTGGTTTGTTTAATTTTGGTTTTGTGTGATAAACAGTTGCAAATTATGTTTTCCCAGAATTTTTCAAGAAAATCCTTAACAAAACTGTTAGCTTGTGTATATTGCTCGGAATGTTTCTGCTTAAACTACCTTAGTACTTGAGGACCTGAAGGCATTAAATATGACAACAGTTTTAAAAACGTAGTCTAGGCAAGAGACAGTAAACTATTCACTAGTAAAGTTGTGACAACTGTGTGAGGCAAATTGTTAGAGAAGTTAATGAAGAATGGAATTAGAGGGTATGGATCAGTGTGCCGTGCTAGAGAACAAGCAGCGTGGTGTTTGTACAGGGAAATCCTGCCCGATGTGTGTGTCGGGAGTTATTTGAAGAAAACTGCAGCCACGCAAATTAAGGTGATTCAGTTGACGTAGTGTATCTACGGTTTGTATAGTTTTCCAAAAAGTGAGAAGAAAAAGCTATTCCTATACACTAGCTAAAATGATACATGAATTTTTGCCCTCAGAACTGTTGAGTTCTGTTGACTGACTAAATGAGGAGATTGGGAGGGAAGAGTATTTCTGCCCTGTTTTGTGCTTTTTTGTTGTTTTTTGACTCCTGCTCAGAATATGAAAATATTTTGAGTACTGAAAATGTAAGAGATTTTAGATCCTGTGCCTATTTATATTAGAACTGTATTTTTATCTTATTTTTTAGAAAGGTTTTCACTTTTACGGTGACTGTTCAAAATAGTTTTAGGTAGAAAACATTGCATTAAAAGCAGTGAGTGGTGAGCACTTGTAGGAGATTTAAGGTTGTTCAGCCAGGGTGAGTGAATCTGGTCTAGAAACACTGCTTTTTGGTCAAATGAGCAAAATAGAAACTGATTTATGCTCTTCCCCACCAAAGATGTGTGCTGCCATGTGTTCCGTTATGGCATTTACAGTGGTGTGGTTTCCCTTTAGGAAGACAGTTAATTTAGTATGCACTTCAATCCAAATATGTTCCTGAGCTGGGTTTGTGATAGTGGTCTCAAGATAAAAGTCTGAGTAGTTTCTTCATGGTTTTCAGGCTTTCTATTTTATACATCTCATTACATGAAATTTCAGAATGTGATGCAGAAGAAAATTGCTGCAATTTTACTGTAAATATAGTTTGGCCAGAACTTGGTCTTTACCATCTGGGGAACTTGGCCTTTACCATGAGGGGAAGAGAGGGTCCGATATGCTGACCAGACCCATCCCACAGTGAAGTCTGCTGCTTCCCTGGGGCCCGGGTTAGAGATGTTGTTAGGAAGCTCCCTGGTCTGGTGCAGACCTCTGATTATTACCTGCTGTTGGTAATGTAGGTTGGTGGTGATGAGATCGCGGAGAGAAGTCCCAAGGCAGTCAAAAGGGACTTCAGGGCACTGGGATGATTGGTTGAAGGATCAGGGACACAGGTTGTGGTTTCCTCAATCCCATCAGTGGCAGGGAAGAGCACTGAAAGGGACAGGGAAACTCACCTGATTAACAGGTGGCTCAGAGACTGGTGCTGTTGGTGGAATTCTGGTTTCTTTGATCACGGGGAGGTTTACATGACACCGGGCCTGCTGGCGACAGATGGAGTCCAGCTGTCTCGAAGGGGAAAAAGGATTCTTGCTCATGAGGTGGCGGGGCTCATAGAGAGGGCTTTAAACTAGGTTTGAAGGGGGAAGGGGATATAACCAGGCTGACTAGAGATGAGCCCAGGCGTGGCATGGCGGGGTTCAGGGTGAGATCAACAGCCCAGCTCAAGTGCATCTACACCAATGCACGCAGCATGGGCAATAAACAGGAGAAACTGGAAGCCATTGTGCAGCAGGACAGCTATGACTTGGTCACCATCATAGAAATGTAGTGGGATGACTCTCATGACCGGAGTTCTGCGATGGATGGTTATAAACTCTTCAGAAGGTATAGGCAAGGAAAGAGAGGTGGTGGGGTGGCACTGCGTGTTAGGGACTGCTTCGATTGTATAGAGCTCGGTGATTGTGATGACAAGGTCAGATGCTTATGGGTAAAGATGAGGGGGAAAGCAAACAAGGCAGACATCCTGCTGGGGGTCTGTTACAGACCACCCAACCAGGATGAAGAGGTAAGTGAATTTTTCTAGAAGAGGCTGGCAGAAGTCTCATAATTGCTAGCCCTTGTTCTCGTGGGGGACTTTAACTTACTGAGCATCTCCTGGAAATACAACACAGCAGAGGGGAAACAGTCTAGGAGGTCCTGGAGTTTGTGGAAGATAACTTCCTGATGCAGCTGGTAAGTGAGCCTGCCAGGGGAGGTGCCTCGGTAGACCTCCTGTTTACTAACAGAGAAGGACGGGTGGGAGATGTGGTGGTCAGAGGCTGTGTTGGGCTTAGTGACCATGAAATGATAGAGTTCTCGGTTCATGGTGAAGTTAAGAGGGGTGCCAACAAAACCACCACCATGGACTTTTGGAGGGCAGACTTTGGCCTGTTCAGGACGCTGGTCGAGAGGGTCCCCTGGGAGAGAGTCCTGAAGGGCAAAGGGGTCCAGGCAAGCTGGAGATTCTTCAAGGAGGAAGTCTTAAAGGCACAGGAGCAGGCTGTCCCCATGTGCTGCAAGATGAACCATCAGGGAAGACGACCGGCCTGGCTGAACAGGGAGCTTTTGCTGGGACTCAGGAGAAAAAGGAGGGTCTACCACCTATGGAAGAAAGGGCAGGTGACTCAAGAGGAGTACAGGGGTCTTATTAGGTCATGCAGAGAGAAAATTAGAAAGGCAGACCTCAGACTGGCCACTGTTGTAAGGGACAACAAAAAATGTTTTTACAAATACATCAACAACAAAAAGAGGGCCAAGGAAAGTCTCCATCCCTCATTGGATGCGAGGGGGAATATTGCCAACAAGGATGAGGGAGAGGCTGAGGTACTTAATGCCTTCTTTGTCTCAGTCTTTAATAGTCAGAGTGGTTATTCCCAGGGTAGTCAACCCCCAGTGCTGGAAGATAGGGAAGGAGTGCAGAATAAACCTCCCATAATCCAGGAGGAAGCAGTTAATAACCTGTTATGCCACTTGGACACTTACAAGTCTATGGGGCCGCATGGGATCCACCCAAAAGTGCTGAGGGAGCTGGCAGAGGAGCTGGGAAAGCCACTCTCCATCATCTAACAGGGGAGGTCCCAGATGACTGGAGGATAGCCAGTGTAGCACCCATCTACAAGAAGGGTTGGAAGGAGGATCCCAGGAAATACAGGCCTGTCAGCTTGACCTCGGTGCCAGGCAAGATTATGGAGCAATTCATCCTGAGTGCGCTCACCGGGCATGTGAAGGACAGCCAAGGGATCAGGCCCAGCCAGCATGGGTTCATGAAAGGCAGATCCTGCTTGACCAACCTGATCTCCTTCTATGACCAAGTGACCCGTCTAGTGGATGAGGGAAAGGCTGTGGATGCTGTCTGTGTGGACTTTAGTAAGGCCTTTGACACTGTTCCCCACAGCATCCTCCTGGAGAAACTAGCTGCCCATGGTTTGGATGGGTGTACTCTCTGCTGGATAAAGAACTGGCTGAATGGCCGAGCGCAGAGAGTGGTGGTGAATGGAGTTAAATCCAGCTGGTGGCCAGCCGGTCATGAGCGGTGTTCCCCAGGGCTCAGTTTTGGGTCTGCTCTTGTTTAATGTCTTTATCAGTGATCTGGATGAGGGGATTGAGTGCTCCCTCGGTAAGTTTGCAGATGACGCCAAGTTGGGTGGAAGTGTCGATCTGCTTGAGGGTAGGAAGGCTCTGCAGAGGGATCTGGGCAGGCTGGATTGATGGGCCAAGGCCAACGGTATGAGGTTCAACAAGGCCAAATGCCGGCTCCTGCACTTGGGTCACAACAACCCCATGCAACGCTACAGGCCTTGGGGAGGAGTGGCTGGAGAGCTGCCTGGTGGAAAAAGATCTTGGGTTGTTGGCTGACAGCCAGCTGAACATGAGCCAGCAGTGTGCCCAGGTGGCCAAGAAGGCCAGCAGCACCCTGGCTTGTATCAGGAATGGTGTGGCCAGCAGGAGTAGGGAGGGGATCGTGCCCCTGTACTCAGCACTGGTGAGGCCGCACCTGGAGTACTGTGTTTGGTTTTGGGCCACTCACTACAAGAAGGACATTAAGGGGCTGGAGCGTGTCCAGAGAAGGGCAGCGAGGCTGGTGAGGGTCTGGAGAACAAGTCTGATGAGGAACGGCTGAGGGAGCTGAGGTTGTTTAGTCTGCAAAAGAGGAGGCTGAGGGGGGACCCTATTACTCTCTATGGCTACCTGAAAGGAGGTTGTAATGAGGCAGGTGTTGGTCTCTTCTCCCAGGTAACCAGCGATAGGATGAGAGGCAATGGCCTCAAGTTGTGCCAGGGGAGGTTTAGATTAGATATTAGGAAAAATTTCTTTACTGAAAGAGTGGTCAGGCATTGGGACAGACTGCCCAGGGAGGTGGTGGAGTCACCATCCCTGGAGGCGTTCGAAAACGTGTAGATGTGGCACTTTGGGATATGGTTTAGTAGGCATGGTGTTGTTGGGCGGATGGTTGGACTTAATGATCCTAGCGGTCTTTTCCAACCTATGATTCTATGATCTCTAGAAGTTGTCCCAAACCCATCATGCGTGGCTGGGCACAGTTTAATACAGTTGGCAATCTCTATTCAGTAAAGGCACTTAATGGAGCTACTGTGCAAGATGAACTGTTTTTCACCTCCAGATGCGGTGAGGTTTTGCACGTTAGCATGGAGGCCACTGGTGCGCCCGTTTACATTGCATCTGTCTGTGCTGGAGTTGCTGCATGTTGCAAATCAGGTTGAAAATTTCCTTGTATTGGTTCTGACTCCTGCAGTGCGCTTTGCCCTTCTGCATGTAAAGCTTCATGCTGAGAGTAACCTGAGCGAGTGGATAATGCAAGCACCTTCTCCTGGAGCTGGGGAGCACCCTGTGTTGAACAGGCTCGTTGTCTGCAGCCGGGAGGGTTTGCTGCTGTGAAGCTTGAGATTATCACAGAATCACAGAATAGTAGGGGTTGGAAGGGACCTCTGTGGGTCATCTAGTCCAACCCTCCTGCTGAAGCAGGGTCACCCAGAGCAGGCTGCACAGGACCTTGTCCAGGCGGGTCTTGAATATCTC
>Ga0065711_1030992_pt1 | contig 30865 bp, 14 predicted proteins | sample Hoacrofraction12_FD_59098 | JGI IMG/M metagenome (GOLD analysis project Ga0065711, IMG submission 59098) | Hoatzin crop microbial communities from Cojedes, Venezuela - Epithelial fraction 12 v2 (version 2) | ecosystem: Host-associated > Birds > Digestive system > Esophagus > Crop | place... | reverse complement strand
TTTTTTTTTTTTTTTTTTTAGCTACTAGAGATAAAGGGACAGATTGCAATTCTTCACCAGGGAAGGTATAAACGCTATGCAAAAATAAAATCCTGTTTGAACCCCTGCCGCCTTCTAGATAGCTTCTGCATTAGTATTAATTGGAGAAATGCGCTAGAAATGTTAACAAGGATAACCACCATGTTTTATGGAGCTACACCTACAGCTTCATAATGTTCAGCCTGTGCATGTTGTCCTACTACAATTCATTCTAAAGGCCAGACTGAGTAACAGACAGTGCAGGGACTTTCACTTTAGATCCTATCTCTGATCTCCCTTGTGCTGACAGCACATGATACAATAAATATCATGCTGTCTGGATTATTAAAATAATTGATGTACTCATATTTACTGTCTTGCTTGTTAGAACTATCTTGTTAAGTCCTTCTGGGGATGAGATCACAGATTTTTCTAACTAGCAGCTGTTGCGTAGTTTCCTAAAATACCAGATTCTAGGGTTGGGCCAAGGAAGACAGGGTTGATGATAAAAACAGATGGCCTCATTGCTAACAATATACCTGAGCTTGCAAGCACTGAATGCTTGCGGTGTGGGCAACCTTGTTGATTCAAGGAGTGTTAAGACTGTTCAGTGAGCTCTTTGGTTCTGCAAGGAAAGTCACTGCTCCTGTTCATCTCTTATGTTACTTGGAGATAAACCCTGTCTATGAAGAAAGATTAGAGATAGCCTAATAATGCCTATGTCTCTTCCACATGTTGCCCTTTATCGGGGTTTGATTACCCAAAAACTCTGCAAAGAGAAACATACACTTATCAACCTTAGAAAATTACTATGACTGAGATAAAAAGTAATAAACAATATATAACGCATTAATTTACAGTATTTGTCAAGATGATTACTGACTGTATGAATTATGATCCTATTTCCTCCAATTAATTTAGCATAAGATTTCTTTTTTCTTACTCTCTCACTAGCTATGAGGTAGGTATCACTGATGAAGCACAAGTACCCTGTAGTTTCTTGTGCACTACTACTCTATCCAAACAAGTCTTCATCACCACGAGTTTCTCAGTCATTAAAGGAGGAATCAATACAGTGTCCAGTCAAATGGTCCTGTGCACTGGCTCAGTTATCAGCTTGTATCTCAGTTATTCCCAAACATGAAATTACAAAGAAGCAGACACTCCACTGAGGTAGGATTCCAGCTGAGCAGGATGTCAGTAAGATATGCTGGGGGAATGCTGGTTGGGTTTTTTTTTTTCAAAACTACATTCATACCAGTTTTACATGTGCAGGTTTAATGTTTATGCACAATAATCATGGTATGAGATCAGATTAATTATTCATCCATGCAAGCATCTATAAGCTAGGAACATAACTATAATAAATATTTGCAAGCTTATTGAATTAGATTTGAAATACACTTTTTTTTTTGTTATGGTTGTATTTTTTCAGTGAAGTTTTTATTTTTCTGGAATTATAGCAAATTGTTTTTGATCTGACTTTTTTGTTTGTAAACTCTAAAAGCAATTTTAAGCAGAGAAATCTAACTTCAAGGTTTTGCTTTGTCTTGAAGTAACAATTTTTTATTCCAATTAATATGTTCCTGTAAAGACAGTATACTTGGTCTCCATTATTGGTATTGAATTACAAGAATAAATGTGGGAGAAGGGTGCTCGAACCTTGGAATAAGATGTAGTTGATCTCTTTTGCATTTGCTTTTAGATGTGGCTTCTTTAGGGTGACGATACCTTCCTGAGTGGAAGGAGGAAATTGTGGGGGAGATGGTAAGGAAACCCTCATCTGCCAGAATGGGCACTTTCTTTTCAAAGACCATATGCACCAGTTGTTCCATGAAGCTTTGTCCAAATAAAAATACATTCAACTTATTTGTCCTAGTAGTTTGAAGAGCCACTGAAAACAATAACACCTCTTCCTTCTGCTCTGGCACTTTGTCTCTGCTCGTTGCACAGAACAGCTTGTTTAGGGTGGACATGATACAGATGCAGCAACTTCAGTCACTAGCCTGTTCAGTTAAGTCAAAGACTGGGTTAAAAGGATTAATTGCCTTATCACAAAAAGCCGCCCTGGCTGCATTGTGCAATTTGGGGCTCGGAGGCCTGGGGAGGGAGGAACAGGGTGCAGCCATGGGCTCCATCATGATGTACATAACCTTTGTATGGAACCCCTTTCTGTGGTAGGGATGTGGTGACATTTGTGATGGTTGTCTTTGAATTAATGGATTATTCCACTAGTCTCATTTACTCTATAAACCCTGTCCTTTGGATTCTTACTCAAGATAATTTAATATGAATACATTAAACCCATAAAACCTATGTCTGCCTCCCACAAATGTGTATATACATATATTATCACAAATAGTTGCTGTGCTATGATCCAAAATCAAGATTAACATGAAATCAGATTGCCTAATGCCAGCCTTAATCTTAGCTTTCACTTATCATCCTTTAATAAAGAGCTCTTCTCACTTTTGTTGGCAATTTCTACTGATAAAATTAGGCTTTTTTTCACTGCAACTTAGCAGACCGAAGCAAGGTTTTCATGTTTCCATAAAGTGGTAGGAAAGATGCTGACCTTAAGGCATGTTTTACTTCCATTTGATGAATGCCAGTTTGCCTGTCCTCCATAACCGTGGAGGAGACAGAGGAGGCAGGCTTCTCACCCATCTCTTCCCTTCCGACTTGGATGACACTACTGCTAAAGGGAGTGGACTGAGAGCAGAACTATCCCCGTGTAACTCTGATGCTGTAGGTGCCCCACTTTTCTGAGTAACGTGGCAGGGCACTGTGGTTCCCTATATAACGGGTCACGTGGCTTCTGGGGGGTTACAGAAGGAAAATCTGTGGACGTACTTTGCATTGTGTTAGCTCCTTGTTAGGATAAAATAGTGTCCTACACAGTGGGGAGAACGCGGTGCTTGGATGGACTTTGCAGTGCAATGGACAGATACGTGGCTGGAAATCTAATGCCTATATATCCAACATAGGTTTGGTTTTTTTTTTTTGTCCCAGCAGAAAAAATGATGTGTCAGGAACTTGGCATTCAAAGTTTAAATGCTTGCTCCCTTTTCAAAGTGAAGGCATGCTATTAGTGCTAAAGAGTAGCGTGTTACACAACACCAAATCATTAGGATGTTAGCATCTCTCCTGAGACAAGGCAATTTCTCAAACACTAAATGATAAACTAAATGTGCACAATTTTATCACAGCTAGACTGTGACCCCTTTTTTTTGGCTTGTTCAGTCATGAAATCCCATGCTGACCTCTATTAGTAGAAGTATAATCCAATTTTGTCAGAAGAACACTGTGCTGTGTGCCTACTGAAAGGGCCGGCAGTGTTCAAATTGCATTGCAGTCTTTGGAGGACAGATGGTTGCACGGAGGCTGTGAACTGACACACCAGGGCATTTGAGTAGAGTGGCTGAACGTGTGTCCTAAGTCAGCAAGCAGAAAGGTGACACCTTAACTCTGCTCTTCCTTGAATTGTCTTGTGATTTAAATTAAACGCAACTGACATTTTCTGCAGCGCGCGATTTGTGTCTTATGCTCTGTGTTAAGTCACGCTCTAATTCTGCATATTTTTACTGCGCTTTCTATGACCTGTGGAAGAGGGGTGAATTACCAGCACACCATTTCCTTAAGCTGAGCAATTACTTCTCATGAATATTACATGGATTATGTGAAGTTAGAAAATAGGAAAAAAGAGACTTGCTATGGAAACATGAAGGGGTTTTTTGGTGGTTTTTTTTTTTTTCTTGATGCTTTTATCTCTTCTGCAGTCAGGAGTACTGCGCTATTTATTCTTTATGGTGAAAGTATGGCACTTATGCCTGTTAGATTTTTCGTATTTTGCTTTATATTCCTTAAAAAGTGGGAAATTTAACATTCCTGTACTGTCTTTGTGGATTTTGTTGTTATCCTGATGATGTTTCCTTTTCCCAGACAACAAAAGTTAAGATGTTACAATGTACCTGTCTCATTCATGCATTTTTATCATCAGGTAAACTGTCCTCCTTGTTAAGTCACGCTGCACAGAGTATTTCCAGAATGGGGTTTCTGCAGTAATTTGCTGACTGCTATCTCCAGTGTAATACTTGGGGTAAGAAAATGTTTGGAGCTCAACAAAACCTTGTGGACTGGCCTCACTGCCTCTTACTGAAGTGATGAATCTGTCTTGTATTTTCATTGACTGACCTCTTTGTTTCTGTACCAGTTATGTACTTGTACATCTTTCTTCTGTACCATATCATATACTATACTCCTAGTATTGAGAATCAGGATTCCTGCAGCAAAGTATGTGTGGAAAAGACCTAGCTGACAAGCACAGGGATACGCACTTTATTATCTTCGTATTAAACTAGTTTCAAGAAAGGGAAATGCATCTCTGCACTGCTGATGCTGAGCCAACGGTTTCAGTCTGAGAGGAGGAGAGAGAACAACGGTATTTGTAATCCCCTGCTAAATGCAAATAAGTTCTGTGTTTTTCTTCTGGAGATTACTTCCCCGAGTCAGTGGAGTTCATTTACATTTTGGTGACATATACAAGAATTTTGCCAACACAGCTTATTACTGCAAACATTGTGTCAGCTCTGACATTTCTCTTTCCTGGGAGAACCCCAGAATGGCTGTTTCTGTTCTTAGTAGCAGACTTGCAGTTTCACTAGCGGAGGCACACACAAAGCAACGCCAGCCTTAGCCATCCCTGTCCCCCATCTTGTAGAGCACCATTCCCTGAGTTAAGCCACAACTCTTTATGGCCAGTGTGAGAAGCACACTGTGTGAATAAAAACCTTGCCCACAACAATTTTATTCTGGAAGCAGAATGGCACCCTGACCTTGCTCCTAGGGCAGACACAGGATTGGTCCCTGGGCGTTGTTTCTAGAGCAGATGCACAAACAACTACATCAACACAACTCAGGAGAGCCCGGCTGCGGTATCAGAGCTCACCTATGAACACCAACAGATCCAGCTCCCAAACAGGCACGTAATTCAACTTCAAATTAATCCAGCACTCCTGGGGCCAGACAACTGAATCAATGGGAAAGAAAGGCTATCCCTGTAATTGCACTACAGGTTGTTATAAAAGGATGTCTAATTCCCAGCACAGAATCTTTTTTTCCATGTAACTGTTATGGCAAGTGCAGCGTTACAAGACAGTGAAGGACTTTATTAGCACTTTAGGCCAGCAGCATCATAGAATAGTTAGAATCATCTAAGTTAGACCCTGAACTCTTTGGTCTTCCTTTCACATATCACTGGTTTATGCATTTCTCTGGCTCTCCCATGCAGAAGGATTGACAGGATTCCTTCTACGTCTCTCCTCTGACAGGGATGTCATTAGGATTTCATTCATTTATAAACATGTTTACTAGTTCTGTGAATTACTGTTGTTACGAGAGTCTCCAATGATGCCTAGTAAGATAGATCAGGAGAATATTTTGTTGTCTACCATGACGTATTTTTTTTCCTACCCTGCTTATGCATTTATATATAATATGCATTTATTTGCCACTTTTCTCTCTGGAACAAAGCCTGGCAGCTATAAACACTTCTCTTGCAATATAATGACATGAACAAGCCTCTTCTGTTAGCCACTCAGATGAAACCAACCAAATTATTTCAGTCATGACTTAAGGCATATTTGAATTCAGGATTTCAAGGAGGTTTTATGCCCCCTGGCCCTGCTGACTGTTTTTTATTTGCCCTGTATCTTTCATCTTATTCTCAATTCTACTGCATATAGTGTTTCCCACTAACTCATGTTTCTTAAAGCTAATGTGCCAAAAAGCTGGATTCTGCTATTTATTTATAAAGAGACTGTGGACAAAGAAGTTAGGCCTCAACTCAGGAATGCGCTGCTGTGCATACTTTACGTGCTGTAAATGCATTCTTTATTTTATTCATACAAAATTTTCCAATACAGGGAGCACCAAGATGCATGTTCAGAAACTGTCACTGTTTTACTCATTTACAGTGTGGGAACAGTATTTGCCTAGCCGATGGGCTCTTTTTCTTGTCTTGTAGTTTTGAAAGTTTGTATTATAGAAGTGTTATAATAAAAATTACTGAAATGTTTTAAAATAGCTTTTTGTGAAATCCATAGACTTCATACTACAGATGAAGGAAGAGGCATATCAAGATAACTCTAACTTGATTAGTTTATTGTCCGTGTTGCAGGCTTACGGAGCAGCCTTTGGCAGGCTGCCCTGATAGAAACTCCGCTTTTAAACCTTACCTTCCCCTCCTGAAAAAATGCAACCGTACAAAGAAATATTTTAATATTTTTCAAAATATAACAATAATACTGATAATTTCTCACTATGAAACTGAACTAGTCATTGTTTATATCCTAACAAATAATCTAGTAATATTATCTTTATCTTGAAAATACTTGTATTTAGCAGAATTGAGCATTTTCTAAGTTCACAGGGCAAGGGGGTTTGTCATCAGAATGACTGTCCCGTTTCAGGAAGACCTGGCACTGGCATCTTTGCTTCATAGTGCCTGATCATACTCCTTTCTTAAGGCTGCTGATTTCCATTAGCCATTGCGAACTTCTCTAGCTAAGAGACAAAGGGTGCCAGAGCCATGCAGGCTTGCCTTTTATGTTTACTGTATGCTTAGTTGTTATTCTCTAAACCTTCTATTCTTTTTTAACTACGTGCTTATGAAAAGATAAGTTGTCAAATTAAAGATGCATAATACAGATAAAAGTTCTGCTCTAATTAACTGTTACTTGAGAGCTATTTCAATTGTGTCCATTGTTCATTTCTGCTCACACAAGTTGCTAGTATGTGAGTAAGATTTTTATATTGGGCAAGATTAACAAATACTGACCCTCAGCAGGCAGTACAATATGCATTAAATAAAACTTCGTGTCAGCAAATAAAGGAGCAAAGTATGCTGAATAAACGTAACAGCACTGGAAGAAGCAGTCTTTCAAATTAATCCTTGGAAAGGATAAATAAAATTTGTAAGAGAAGAGGATATTGTTGTCACTAGTTCTGATAATCCAGACTAAGGTAGTACATGACATTTATACATATTTGTTGTGTAACAGGGAAAAAGTAGATAGTAATTTCCACAACATTCTAAATTCTCCTAATAAAACAGAAATAAATTTCTTAAATGTGCCAAAGAACTGAAATCTAACTTGAGGCCAAAGCATCATCTTGTGACTAAGCAAGCAAAGAAGAAATAAAAGTAACAAGTAGTAGTGAATTCAGAATTTAATTGCATGATAAAGATTGTTTAAACTATCATTACAACAAACAATTTGATGTCTGAAGAAGCCTGAATTAGTCAGCAAGAATATAAGAACTGATTTACTAAGGTGCCTCCAAATTAGAGGTTCTTTTCCCTTTTCCCCTCTCCCTTTATCTTTTTTTTGGGCTGCTGAAATCTTTTTCCTAATGGAGAAGCTTGTATTACAAGGATATTCCTGAATATAAGGAATATAATCCTGTTGCTTCATGATAGTGCTAGAGTAGCTATAATACAGAAATTTTCAAAGCTGACAAGTATAGTTATGTACATTTGTGATGTGAAGAAGTGAAGTTAAAGGAAGAAACTGGCAGACACAGGACAGACTGGGTCTCTTGAGTTTGGAGTTCTTTCCTGTACGACAGTGCCTCCGACACCAGCCTTCCATTTGTGTTTCCCTCAATGATCACTAGAACTAGGTTTTCCTGTCTATTTCAGTGGTGCATAACAGTATCACACACGTTAAGAGCAAATATTCACCCGCTTTTGGAACTTCATTTTGGAGCTTATTGTAGGAGTGAATGCTCTCTCGCTCTCCCATTTGGGCAGTAAGAAGAGACTGGGCGCGTCTACAGGGCAGGCTGAATCTCTCTTAAATCACCAGCCCGAGTACCTGTCCATCCCCACTGACAATCCTACAGTACGCAAACCTGTACTCAGAGGGTCTGTATTCCTTCCCTGAAACTGTCTGCAAGCACTAGGAGAAGCCTGGATACAAATTTGCAAGGAGACTGTGAAATGACAAATTCCTTTTTCTTCAGCTGGAATAATTTTAAAAGGACATCTAATGGACTTAACTTGGAATGAATGGAAACAAAAGAATGCATTCATTAGGTTAAAATTTAATATTTTCAATGACTGTTGTCACTCTGTTATGTCAAGTGCTCTTATGTACATGTAATTAGTTGTTCAAATAACAGTACCATGCCTCCCTTGAACACTGCTTTTCTGACAAGAACTGTCCAAAACCAAATTCTGGGTAGTATTCAAACATACCTTCCTCAACAGTCTCATGACAAGATTATGTTAACTATCCTGGTTGACTCTAGGCAGGATTATCTAGAGAGAACTTCCCACAGGCAGGATTATCTAGGTGACTTTATATAAAGCTGCATGGAGAGTGATGGAGATTATAAATCCAAATGGCCTGTGGTACTTAACAGAAAGGCAATCTGTGGGATTATCTGTGTTGATGCAGCTTTTAGGACAAACATAAACCTGGCTCCTGTTAATATGAGCCTTAAGTCTTCATGACAGAGTTATTTTGAGGTTTTGTGCAGCGTCTAATTACTTTAACAATAAAAAGAGAAGCATCAAGTGACATAAGAGACACTTAATTTCTTTGGTACAAAAGACTCCAGTCGTGTAACCTGTGGAATTGGGAGCAATGATTGCATGGGTTATGGCTATCTTTAGCTTCAGTGGGACAAATTCTTTGGTTCCCATGAAAATGTATGTTTAAGTCTAAGGCAGAATTTTAGCCTTTAAAACTACTTTCTCATGGTTTCAGGAAAGTCTCTAGATAGGTAATACAGCCTTAAAAAAAAAGGCACGTAGGTAATTTGAAACACTAAAAGATACCTAAAATCTTTGTATGCATGTAAACTTCTATGCTAAATGACTGGCTAGAGGACTGGAAAAACGAGTAGGTGAAGGCACGCACAGCTTAGGTGCTACAGGTCAACACGATTTTGCTGAGCATATTTTCTGAAGAAATGTATGGTTAACCCTTGAGCAAAGATTATACATTTGATTTCCTCTTAAGGCAAGGGAAATACTAGTTTGTTTTCTCAACTGGAACTAATCCACGCATTGCTTCTCAGGGCAGCTTTCCTTGAGTACATGCAGTACAGTGCTTTTGTTAAGACTTAGCAGTTGTTCTACTTGTGATTCAAGAGGATTTAACAGCGAAAAATCACCATCGGTCAAGTTAAGAAAGAGCAGCACAAGAAAGAGCAGGGGGGAGAAAGAAAGAAAGAAAGAGGAAGAAAGATACAAGAATGCATTTTTGCATGTGGTGATTCTGGCTGACTGATACAGGAAGGAATAGGCAAATAAATATATTCGTACTTGAAATACACTTTAAATAGTTCATGTTCTTTCCCATTAGGCTGAATTTCATGGTAGCTGCACATTCAATGAAATACTTTTATGTCAGTGTTTTGCTTCTTAAACGCTACAATTAAGCGAATGAAGTAACTATTTTGTCTCCAGAAGTCAAAATAACTATGGAGGGTAAAAATTAACTGAATTGTGGGGACTTATAATCCTACAATATGAAATCAATTCCTGTTTTATTTCTTCTTTCTATGTTAAGGCACCTCTTTTACAGAGCTGTGTTTATATATGTGTATGCACACATCACCTGTTAGTAAGCGTATACTGTTCGTTGTGTAAGAATCATCTCCATGAATGCACGCACATAGCTTGTCAAGCTGTTGTTGATTACTGTGATGCCATAAACAGCCTTTTAAGAATAGCAGAGCTATGGCTCAACACACCAACTGGTACTGTGATTCTTTGCTTATATTACCATCATGCCTAGAAGCCATGGTTAGGAAACTGGATGTGTGAGGTGCTACAAAAAAGAACATTCTTCTTGTTCAGTCCACCTCTTGTTGAGGCTCTTCCTGACACAACTAGACTATGGTTTGCAGCAATAGCATGGATGTTTTCCATCTTGTACCAATATGCTAAACGTAACATGAAATCTCTCCTGGAATATAGCCTCACTGGAAAGTCTGCTCTTACTTTCAGTAGATACTGTGGATGTTGATTTTGAGGACCCAACATTTACCTGATTCCCTTCCCTTCTCTGAAAATTCACTTCACCATGGCTAGCTTAAAGCTTTTCCCATACATGCCTAGGTCTAAAAGGATGTGTAAAATACTATAGCCTGTCTTTCCTTTATAACCACCGTACTGTGTGTAAGTCCTCTGGAATCTTTCTTGCTGTCTCAAATAGGAAACATGGGATGCCTCTGCCATTTGACATAACTGGACAAAGAATAATGTCAAGAGTTCCAGTGTGACTGGACTGCCCACAATAGTGGTAGATATTCTTGAAATACCATAGCCTCATTCTTGTCTTACAGCAGCGGGTCACAAGAGATTTCAGTGAGCTACATGACAGTAAAATTGGTGTAATACGGTTGAGAAAGAGCTGTCAGTTCTGGTCTTCCCCTTTCCTAGGTATTTATTTCTGAACTTGTTTCTGGGCATCTCTTTGTCCTTTGCCCTTCCCATTTCTGAGATGTTGCATAGCTGACACAAAGCAACCCCTTATTCAAAATGAGTACTGAGACCACATGGTAGTGGTTACTGGTACAGAGAGCCCCCATTACAGATACTATTGTATCTGATTTTATAAATACTAGAACAAAAGGTTCTCATTTTATTCCCTCCCAACACCTGACTACGTGAATCCAGAATATTAGGTTAGGCATTAATGACACAGTGGGCAGGAGGAGATTTGAAAGTCATTTCCCTTTCAGTCTATCATTACTCTGCTTCCGTGGTTGATGTACTGCCCCTGTTTTAAGAAGCAGATCTCATGCATTCCCCTTAGCTACTGACAAATCCAGAATCCCCTGGAGTGAATGTACATGCGTAGTGAGCACATATAACGGGCTGAGGAACTTGGCCATTTATTTCGTTTCAATAAAAAAGCCTTCTCAGACAAAAAAAAAAAAGAAAGCTGTTGGACAACTAAACTTGTAATGGGTAAAAGCTTTTTGTTTTTAAACCTGCACAGATCGCAACTTTCCGTACTTTTGGATTCTATAATCTGAAGTTGCGTGTTTGTTTAAAGGCCTGAACACTCACAGCAGCGCCGCTAGTTTAAACTAAGTACCATCAGAGTGGATCTAGTCCGATCCAAAGCAAAAACCCACCGAGCTTCTGTGATGCATTTTTAAGAACTCTAGTGTTGATAGGAATGATTGACCAGTTTTCAGATTGATGGGATAATTTTCTTGGGGCAACAGGAAAGACATCTCTTTTACTTTGGTCACTATATTTTATCCCAATTCTTCTGGGTGACTGTTCTATTATGGTACTTGATAGCTAAGACTGAATTGCTGTATTACTCCAGCTTTGCCAAATGAAGTTGCATGTGATCAGCTTCCCTGGGCATCCCTTTATAACTGTAGTCCACCAAATATTCTGCAGTCTCAAAAGCTGATGACAGACTTGCCTGTGAGTAGAAAAAACTAAATACCTAAGTCCTAAGTGTGGGTATTTACTGAGCAGTGAACTGTACTGCTTTTTAGAAGGACCTGAAAAGGTTCTCATTTTCCAGTTTGATGCATGTTGATGTATGTTTGAAAGTAAAATTATGGTACAGATTTTTCAATATGGTTCCAAAAGATATGTGTGTTCTTTGTGGTATATGTGCTGCATAATCACCAGTTGTCATATAGAAACAGTACTATTATTGCTGTTTGAACTTTACAAAAAAGTTATCTTGGGTTTCTAGAAAGCCAGAGGTGGGGGAAGGAAGTAGAACAAAATTAAAATAGAAAGAGCAAAACAAAAAAACACGGTAAAGTATGTTATCAGCCTTGAAAGTCTTTTTGGACTTTGATAAACATTCCATATAGGGAGTTTAAGAAACAGACCTCTGCACACTATGTGACAGTATCACCAGCCACTTGGTAATGTAATTGATGAATCCTATCACAACAGTGCTTTGCTAGTTACATGGAAAACAGTCTTATCAGTAGTACTCAGAGGGTTCATTTGTTGTCCTGTTGAGTGCTGTGCAATATGCTTGTATGTTCTGTACTTCCATTAGAAGCAGGGATTGTGATCCGAACAGCATTTATGGACACTTGCCTCTATATATAGTACAATATGTGGACCTCCTATACTCAGGAATTTTTAGGCTCAGGAAGTAATCTCGAGCCTACTTTCTCAGGGTCAAGCTTTCCATAAGCTATGCTTCAACCAGAACAGATGCTTGTGAAGATACTGCCATCTTCACTAACCTGATCTCCTATGACAAGGTGATCTGCTTAGTGGATGAGGGAAAGGCTGTGGATGTTGTCTACCTAGACTTTAGCAAAGCCTTTGACGCAGTTTCCCACAGCATTCTCCTGGAGAAATGGGCTGCATGTGGCTTAGACTGGTGTCCTCTTTGCTGGGTAAAAAAACTGGCTGGATAGCCAGGCCCAAAGAGTTGTGGTGAATGGAGTTAAATGCAGTTGGTGGCCAGTCAGAAATGGTGTTCCCCAGGGCTCAGTACTGCGGCCAGTTCTGTTTAACATCTTCATTAACTATCTGGACAAAGAGATCAAGTGTTCCCTCAGTAAGTTTGCAGATGACACCAAGTTGGGCAGAAGTGTCGGATCTGCTTAAGAGTAGGAAGGCTCTGCAGAGGGATCTGAACAGACTGGATTGATGGGCCGAGGCCAGCTGTATGAGGTTCAACAAGGCTAAGTGCTGGGTCCTGCACTTCAGTCACAACAACCCCATGCAATGCTACAGGCTTGGGGAAGAGTGGCTGGAAAGCTGCCATGCAGAAAAGGACCTTGGGATGTTGGTTGACAGCTGGCTGAACCTGAGCCAGCAGTGTGCCCAGGTAGCCAAGAAGGCCAACGGCATCCCAGCTTGTGTCAGGAATAGAGTGGCCAGCAGGACTAAGGAAGTGATTTTCCTCCCATGCTCAGCACTGGTGAGACTGCACCTTCAGTACTGTGTGTAGTTTTGTCCGCCTACAAGAAAGACACTGAGGTGCTGGAACATGTCCAGACACGGGCAACGAAGCTGGTGAAGGGTCTAGAGCACAAGTCTTATGAGTGGCTGAGGGAACTGGGGTTGTTCAGTCTGGAGAAGTCTGGAGAAGAGGAGGCTGAGGGGAGACCTTAGTGCTCTCTACAACTACCTGAAGGGAGGTTGTAGTGAGGTGGGTGCAGGTCTCTTCTCTCAATTAACTAGCGATAGGACAAGAGGAAACACCTCAAGTTGTACTAGGGGAGGCTTAGATTGGATATTAGGAAAAATTTCACTGAAAAGGGCTGTCAAGCATTGGAGCAGGCTGCCCAGCGAAGCGGTTGAGTCACCATCCCTGGACGGATTTAGAAGACATGTAGCTGTGGTGCTGAGGGACACAATTTAGTGGTGAAGTTGGCAGTGCTAGGTTAATGGTTGGACTTCATGGTCTTAAAGGTCTTTTCCAACCTAAATGATTCTATGATCTTCTCTATGATAGTTTTTCTCCTTTTTCTAGGGGTTACTCCCCCCATAATTCTTGAGGTTCACAGAAAACTTCCTAATAAACTACTGGCAAAATCTCAGAAGATCATTCAACCCCCCTATTTAAACATAAAGCTATCCTTCCTAGCTGGTACTGTCTTTAGCGCAGATTAGGGAGCACTCATTTTAAGCATGCCATCAACTTGTTTACGAGAATAATTCCTTCTAGTGAGTGGATGGAGGTGAGCAACTGTGATGGCATGATCTTTAACTGACAGATTTATCTGGAGAAAAGAGCCGGTCTACAGCTGCAGGATACAAATGCTGGATGAAGAACTGTACACTATGGAAGAGCCTCTCAAATCTTAGTAAGATTTAATGCTAAGTGCTGCTTAAGCTTTTCACTGCCCTCTGCATAATTTCAGGCTGTAAGCATAAAATTGTTGATGATAAAAACACTACTCCAACAACAACCTCCTTTAAGCAATAGAAAGGGATTTAAATTCCAGCATATCATGATTTTCAGTTTCTGTAACTAAGAATAACTTTGGCAAGGGCTGTTTTCACAGACAAATCAAAAGGTGGAGTATGGCTTTATTCTGTTTTTTTTAAATGCGGAAATTATTAATTTGTAACATGACAAAAATGGAAACTTTAACTCATCTATATACTTGTTTTACATTATGATTTATGATGAGAATTCTAAACTTCCACCTCAATGGAAACTCATTTCAAAACATCTGCTTAGCAATACCGTATTGCATTGCAGAAATCTGGGCTATAGCTTTTGCTTGGGTTTAAAAAAAGGCCAGACAACAGCTGTCTTTTTCATCTTCCTTTCCAGTTAATTCGTAACTACAGGTAGTAATAGGCTCTACTGCATGCTGGTAATGTGCATTCATACATACACAGACTAGTGAGGACACTGCTGACTACCAGCATTTTGACTCAGAAAATATTAGGCCAGCTTTTGTCCTTGAAGAAACAGAAATTTAGCAGAAGGTCAAATTGGAAGGGAATTTGTATGTGTGAGTGTTGGGGAATGCAGATGTGGCCTCTAAACATATGTGGGAAGATGATGGCCATACATTTTTTTACCAACAATAATTTGATAGTTGTAGCTCTATCATACACTATGCTTGCCTGTTGTTAAAAAACAAAGTTTAAGTGACTTAATGCCCCTTATCAAAAGCTTCTTAGGTTGTTGAAATAATCAAACTAAATTTCTACTATATTTTATATATATATATTAAAAATACTTTTCAATGGGGAAAAAAAGTGACAATCCCCATGTCTCTGAAAACATCAAAATAAAAACCCAACATTCTTATGTCCTAGCTCTAGTTGCATTTTTAATCAGCTTCCTAAACAGCATGACAAATTGTCCAAGGACACACACAATAAGTCAGGGATAGGTTACATGATTGAGACAAGCTTTCAAGATATCTATTACTAGTGCTTTTACAGAAAACCATGCAATAAGGGAACTACACTTCTGTCTTGGTACCTGCTTTTTTATTATGTGTGAGTTTCATATGAAGTAGATGCAGTTTTTCTTGGCCAAAATAAAAAGACAATTAAATTTCTGAATGGAGATGCCATTAATGGTAAAGTAAATGTAAAAAATTTAAGATGAGAAAGAATAATCATAACTAATATGTAAAAGCCTGTTATTTTTATTCATGCTTTATGGCTCAACAATCTAGTACTTGAAATTACTATAGTCTTCAGTGGGCATCACAGGTTCTTGGATCCTGCCTGGAAATTCTGAAATCTATTAGGATGAAATAGACTGAATGAACGAAAGTATTTTTTAACCTATGGGCTAAATGTTTAGATGTTAGTATTACAAAAGCAGAAAATTAGAAATCAGAACAATAAATAATTCACGTGGAGTGCCTCTATCTTGCACATACATAAAAAGAAAAAGAGTAAAGATGATACATATGTATTTATATATATATACATATACATACACCCTTATATACATACTACGTAATGTTACCTATAGTCACAAGGGATTTTTTTAAATACACAAGTACTTTTTTCATGTGCTCATTTAGCCACATGTTCAGACGTGAGTTCCTGATGCAAATGCTAGCTGCATATGGAAATCTATCTGCATGGTTTTGAATTCCATCTAGCTCTGTCACTGCCTTGTCCTCTGTTACTCGGTAGCAGTGCTATTCTGGACAATATGAGACTGAAGGAAATAGTACACCAGATCTAATTGCAGAGTCGTTCTGTGTAGATTTTCTGTTGGTGCTGATCTTCTAAACAGGTCTTGCTATTATTCAGCAAAACCAACACACGAGAGAGGTGCTTTGGCACTCATCTGAAACATTTCTGTGTCTGTGAAATATATAGGAAGTGACAGACGTGAGTGCCTCGCTGGATGACGCTCTGCTCTGAGGTTCATCTGTGAACAGCAAATCAGTCTTTCCATTGAAAAATAATGAATTTTTCCTCTAGGCAATTTCTGATTTGTGTGCGCTTCTGTAACCATTGCAAATGATCTGTTGGTTTTGTGTTGTTGAGCTCTTAACTACTGTAATGTGTTCAGAGCAAACCTGTGACTATTTGACTCTCTTTTGTCAGCTGTCATGGTAGTATTTTTTTTTAATTTCACTGAATTGACAGCTTTGCATTTAGGAAAAAAAATATATTTACATATATTAAAAAGTTTGTTGCCACTCACTACTCACTTTTGCACACCTTTATGGAAGTGCAGAAAATAATGGATACTTGGGTGCAGTGTAAGTTGTTGAAAGGTTTTCATGTGATCCAGGCAGTATGCAAAATCATCAAAACGGATGTGTTCTCATTAAATCTTCCATGACCACACTCAATATGTTTTCTCAGAGAAAAAAAAAACCACATGTCTAGCTCTAATCTCTGTTGATTAGATTAGGAATTAAGAGCATAAGAACCCAAGGTCTTGCCTAAATTCAGCTCTTGTGTGTCTTCCTATGCATGTTAACTGTAGCCTTTCTGAATTCTCAATTATAAACTCATACTCTTTGGTGCTCCGTGGATCTGACCTGAATCCTGCTCTACTTAATGGACTATGATCAATTCTACAGAGCGCTTGTGCTGCATGAATACTTGAACTCCACTGTAAAGCCAGGTAGCGGGTTGTGACAAGTGCGGATCTGTAGACTAAACCGTTGGTGTTGAGGGCCTGCTGTCTCCGTTATGCATGTTTCAGAGGGTTTTACTTTGGACTAGCTCTGTCTTGCTTCTGTGCATCTGAATACCCATTAGAGGATGGAGTGTACTACGTTCACTCCTGAAACTCATTTTTTGGTTTACTTTCATCTGAAGTGTATTGCCAATAGCTGTCGGTCTGCTGTCCCTGTTGTAATGTCTGGTCTTTTTGCAAAATTGCAGCTACCTTTTCTATGTACAATGTTGCGTTACCTAAAAACCCCGAGTCTGCAAATATTTCTGGCAAGTAATTAGTGACAGCAGTATGTGATCTGTCCTATTTGTACCATGTAGAATAGAGGTCTGAGAGTAACTTCGCCTCTCAGATGTTGCTAGTTACAGAATGGGTATGTTAAAAGGAAGGTTTCAGAGCTAGAAGTGTACCTCGAAATTAACAACTAAGCATAACGAGCAAAAAGTAGGAACAGAAAAAGATGAGATGGTTAAATCACCAAGTTTGCTAGTAAACAGCAATTGCTGAGATTACAACAAACTCTCGTTCATCAGAAATCCTCCAACTCACCTTTCAACTTACTTGCAACAAATCTGTTTCTAAAACAAACGGCTAAAACTATCTGCACTGTTTATAAACATCACCCTATGACTCCTTTAAATACACTGCATATCTCTGACTTGACAGTAATTCTTACCTCTCCCCTGCCCAAGTATTGTTTTAATCAGCTGGCAGTTTCTTTATTTATTCACATTAACATTTCCAAATACAGAGGCCAGCAGTCACTGCTCTGTAGAGCTGCCAGTGTCTAATTGTTTCGGGCAATGAGAACTGCCTTTTTTAGGCTTTTTTTTTTTCTTCCCCCCCTCAGCTGCCATTTCAGAGCAGCAGCCTTCACAATACATTAGCTTAATGCATTTTGAGCTGAACCAAATCTTCCATTCCCACCACTGCTGTTATTTGTCTACTATTCTACTTGAAATCAGCATGCAGTATAAATTATTAAGGCCTATGAATAAATGAACCTCTAAATATCCATATCCTCTCAACAGTAAAACCAGATCAAATGTAGTGTTTAGAACAGTATACTGCTACAGACACCAATTCAGTGAGAAAATGGATTCACATTCGTAGGACACTGTGTCATGACTTAGGAAAGTGAAGGGTAACTCACTTGAGCATGTTAGTTTGATGGACATGTAGTCTCTGCCACAGTCCTTCTTGTAGTGACAGCGCAGCCAGTTTAAGAGGCAGAGTCCATCACCACACTGTAGGTCTTCTTTTTTACACGGCAGAATGCTCTGTTCATCTGAAAGGAGGAGAAACAATAGATGACTTCGTGTAACAAGCAACCTCTTCCTGAGTAACAAAGCCACATGTCTACTGACAGTCAGTCTTCCTGCTTTTGAAAGCCTTGGGCGGATGAAAACACTCTCTTCTCTTTGTCAGATGTGAAAAGGGTCTCAGACTCAAACAAGTATTTCCTCTACTGTTGTTGCTCATCATTTACAAGGGCATGTAGTGATAGGAAAGGGGTAATGCCTTTAAACTGAAAGAGCGTAGACTTAGGTGAGATGTAAGAAAGAAATTCTTCACTCTGAGGATGGTGCAGCGCTGGCACAGGTTGCCCAGAGAAGCTGTGGCTGCCCCATCCCTGGCAAGGTTCAAGGCCAGGTTGGACAGGGCTCTGCGCAACCTGATCTGGTGGAAGGGGTCCCTGCCCGTGGCAGGGGAGATGGAACTAGATGATTTATAAGGTCCCTTCCAACCCATTCTATGATTTAAACAGTGTTCGAGACAGATAAGGTCTAGGTAAAGCATACCAAAGAAATCACAAGGATACCACGTCTCTGAGGCACCGAGCCTTCTGACTGACTGACATGCTTTAATATCCAAAACAAAACAATCCATATTTGCCCCACCTTAACACACAAAATGGATGAATGAGGGGGTAAAAAAAGAGATCTGCTCTCTTGCATAAACCTAAAGGACTAGATTAAGGGCTTCTCAGAAGCAAGTATAACTCCTCCACAGTCCCTTTCCAGTTTGATAGTTAAGGGTAGGAACTCAGTCTGATAGTGGGGAAGGATTTTTGAATAATTTGAATAAACCTTTGCGTAAATTTATGGAGATATAAATTAAGGTTTGTTTTGCAGAGATGTTAAAACCTATGTAGTAGGGTCTGCAGCTCTGCATGAAGCCAAATCTTTGACTGGCTTCTCAGTTGAAAGATTGAAGCCACTTCCCAGGCTTACTGTTGATTCTTCGGGGCGGAGTAGAAAACTGTATCACTCCTCTCTGCCTAGAGAGGGGGAAGGAGTAATTTTATCTTGTCCTTTGATAGTGTACTGTGGTTCCTTTTATCTTTATGCATACACACATACATGAACACAACTTTCCTACTCTCAAAGGAGAGATGATACCAGCCTAAGCTCTGTAATTTAAGAAAAGCAGAGTTTTGGGCCACGCTAATATTCACCTGTGCAAAACATATTTGCACAAGAAATGGGAGTGCTGGTGTGGAAGTGTCATCACTGTCATATCTGAACAGGATCACCCCTTCCTAGTCAAAAAGTTCTGAGGCCATGCCTGAGGACAGAGTGGTCACTGCAAATGCGGAGCCAGCAAGCAACAGCTGTTAGCTGTCCCTGGCTACTCAAAACAGATGTTTTGTCTGACGTCTGTCAACATCCAAACAGCAGCTGCCTGATGCAAAATTTAAAAGGCATTTGGGAAATCTCCATGCAAGCAAGAGTATGTCTTTTTTTTCTTTTGCACGTTAACTGCACAATAAAAAATACCCCATGGAATGCCAGTGACCAGCCATACCATCTAAAACACACTGAGCAAATCACTGAAAAAAGAACTTGTTATGTAAATGTGTTCTAGTTTGTTAGGTTAAAAATCTATTAACATACTATAGGGAACAAATTCATGGAGATCAAGAAGTCTGAAAATTATCAAAGAAAAGAAGGGAACAAACCTCCTACATTATTGCAAGAATGTATTAATTTTTTTCTTTCACATTTCACCAGTAGTAGTATTGCAAATGGTCTTGTTTTGATAGTAGATAAAAGGAGACTATTTTCTGACAACTGCATCTGAGTGCACAAATGGGATAGAGTGACATAATTTAGTTGCATGGTTTTCTAGGGCTTTCCAATAATGACAAACAGAAGTAAAATAGAAAATAGTTCATTAATGACAGAATAAAAAGTTTTTAAGTTTGGCAAAAAAGACATTTGTGTAGAAAGACTCTTTGAAAATCAGCTTTAAGTTTCATTAGAGTACTAGCCCTGTATTCAGGTTACTTTATGTGAGCAATCTAGAACATTCCAAATACAGGCAAATAAAAGTCAAAGCACAACTTGAAAAACATTAGTTCTGGAAAGTAAAGACACAAAGCACTAGTGTGCAGATCAGTACCCACCAGAGCACAGGCTGTTCTGCTACGTCGTGTTTATGTTTGCTCTCCAATATTTTTAATTTGGAGCCTTTTTATCATCCTTCATAGCTGCAAAATCATGCAGTTTGGAGTAACTGTTCATGACTTCCAATTCTCCACACAGCTGCTCCAGTGGAAGATGTCAGTACCCCCCAAATGCATTTATAAGCACAGCACAGACAACATACTGTTACAGTAAATCTTAGATTGTGCACTTGTACCTGGCAGCTCTGCAATCTAGAGGCCAATAATCCGATCACACTGGTTTGTACTTTCAGAACATCATTTCTGGAATGGCTCCTGTATTTCTGGTAGGCATCTCAGACAATTCGGGGGTAAAATGGCACAGAATCCCCAGCAATTAAAAGTTGTGGGGATTCCTGTCTGGTTTTTGGGGTGTGTGTGGCTTTTTGGTTTGGGTTTTTTTTTTTTTTTGTTTGTTTGTTTGTTGTTAAACTTAAGATATTATAGAAGAGGCAGCTAAACAATAATTACTTGTACCAAACGTTGTCATTGTGTAAACGGGAACAACTTTTGTTAACTCTAGACTGGTTACACAGTCATTGGAAATATCAAAAAGGAATTTACCTGCAAGAAAATGATGCAAAAGGAAAAAAATATTAGAAAATTTATGAGAGTAATTAATCCTCGTATGCATCTCACATATTTATATCTTCCATAAAGTCTGTTAGTTTGTAATCTAGTTTGAAGTTGCCCTAATTATTTTAAACCTCTTTGAACTTGCTCCAGCCTACACCCCTTCATACCTTTCTTGTTTACTCCTCCTGTTTTTACTAGTTCAACAAAGTTCTCCTCTATCACTGCCTAAGATTTCACCACTTTTTGGATGTAAGAAAGTTTCATACAGTTCCTGTAACATAAAATTCCTGTTTTACTTTTTACTACTTCACTGGCTCTACTTTGAAGGCCACTTAAAGAGAAACGCCTCTTCTCTCTCTTCCAGATAGTAATACTATGCTTTGTGTTTCTGCTAGTTATTGTTGAACTGTGTAAGTCACTTTGGGATATGGTCTTTATGGAAATGCTAGAAAACCATGGCAATATTTTATTATCTTCAGAGAGAACCGTTAAGATTGTACGCTATAAGAAATTATATGGGAAGATCCAATTTTTTTGGACTGAAAAGCAGTGGGAGACAATTTCAGTTAAAAGGTGTGCAAACCTATCCCATAAAGCTGTATTTCCCATACGTAGCAAAATCACATTATGTCTTTTGTGAATCCAGATAATAAAAACCTTCCATCTGTTCTCAAGGGGAGCTCCAAAATAACCGAAAAACCCACGAAGACTAAAAATATCTAAATGCTTTCTTGAGGATGAAACTGAGGCACTGGCCTATAGTCATGCAGCAGGCAGGGACAGAGGTAAGCATCACATTCAGCGTGGTGTCGACTCAACAAATAACAATGTTTAAGTTCTATGCAATGAAAATTCTTTTGAAAGAGATAGTTTCATTTGTGAGAAAATGCATTACTTTCAAAGATGATGTTTCTTCCTCAGTAGTGGCTAGCACAAAGTATTTTGTCTTTAAAGTATGTTTTACCCTGTGGTAAAATTTATTTGAAAACAATTTTTCTACAGATGGCAGGGAGCTAACAAAGTCTCTTTCAGAGCAGCACTTTTTAGTTCTAAGCCCACCTGTTCCCAACAGCAGTGTGCTATGCAGTGGCATACTGATGGTTTTCAGGGTTTGTATTCTGAATCAGCACGCATGTGAATGAATTTATGAGGTGAAAATTAGTAATTTAAGAACATCAAAATGATCATATCAAATTTAGGTTAAGGTACAATATTATATAAATGTGGTGCATAAAATTATTCCACAATTTGAAAATTAACCTGCACCTTTAAAATACACATAATAGTTTACAGTTATTGTACATTTTCCCACATTAATAATACCACAATTTTTTATTCAAATGACTACTGAATTATGTATCTGTTAAAGTGGGTATCAGCCACACACATCAACCACTGAGTCTGATAATGCCCTGATCATCCACCAGCAGGTGGGTGCAGCGTAACCCTTTACACTTCGTATAAATCATAGTCCTCATTCTTGCCTGCAGCCTGGCTTTGAAACCCTTGTAGCCAGCTGCAGGAAGATAGTCGTGGTGAAGAAGTATCCTCCAGTGACACAGCGATGATTTAGCAACTCTTGAACATGGCGAGAGGATGAGAGAATAATCAACACATGGCATATGTTAGTTTGATGCTTAATGCTCTGCTGTGCTTATATGGTTTAGAAGAGCATGACACAGAAACCTGTGCAAAACACAATCTAAGGAAGAGAGATTCTTTTGTCTCTGGTGAATTCCTGTGCCCTTCCATTCCTTTAGTATTCTTGCATTGATGGCAACTAGAGAAATTTACAATAACCTTAAATCAGAGGACAGATACAAGATGTCATCTCTGTACTTCTAAGGTACCTTGATACTGTCGCTAGTCCTCCATTTTACCATGCTGTCCTTGGCTCTATTTGGGAATCATTGTTTTACAAGTTTGAAAATCTGGGAAGAAGTTCTTATTTCTGCCTCTGCAGATGCTCGAGCACTCTCGAAGCATGATCTTATGTCTCCAACGTTGGGAAAATTTCCAATTTACGGCTTGCTTCATTCAGTATAAACTTTTTTAATCAGAAGCACAGAAACATAGCTCTGAACATAGCTGTTTTTCTTCTTTATTTCAGATTTCTGTCAGGTTTTTAGACTTCTTTGAGGTTAGCTAATAGGATCAAGTTGCAAAAGTATAGTTTCCACTCATGTTTCCATTTAGGATTGTGCTGTTCTAAAAGTAAAGTATTTTCTAATATTGTCTTATAAATGTACAAAATCTTTGGTGGTGGTATGCTGATTTTGTGCTCCCCCTATATATTGGGACAGTTTCTGACTGGGACTGATGCTAAGAAATGTACTATACAGCATGTACCCCAGCGCACAATAGCCTGAATGCATTATAACTGCTTTTTCAATCTATTACTGAATGTCCCATATTCTTTCTAAAGGAACATCTGATTTCACTAATGTGTTTACTGTGAGGAGCATGATGATTAGCGTAGTTTAACATACGCTTCAAATAATGCATAAAAGTCATCCCAAATAGCTACTCGTTGTTGCTCCTCTTTGCAGTGTGTGCGTTCTTTCTCTAGCACCGAGTTCCAGGCCAAAACAGAAATCACTTTGGATTCACATTCCTCTCCTGATGGGTCTCTGAGGCAGTTATAATTATAATACCAAATGACTAGATATTGTCAACATGGCACCTGCAATAAACCAGGAGTGTTAATTTGTCATTCAGAGCTTTTATTGTCTGTTCAAGTCTGCAGGGTTTGTACGTTTGTTTGCTGAACAGGCAATGAAGATCTCGTAGGCTGCATAATCACTGCACATTTAGAGGCAAGTTTCAGGGCAATACATTAAGATGACAACAAGGAAACATCGTTTACAAATTTCTAAAAACTCTAGACTCTTCTGTTCTGCACTGAGCTTTCTATAATCTACTTTTTAAATAAAGTCTTGTACTACTTGCCAGTTGTTTGGGCCAATGACTTCCTTGCATACTGTGTGCATTTGGAGAGTTAAAATGGCCATTGTGCACCTTAGTAGCCTAACCTGTAAGTAATCATAAATGGGGAGCATTTAGCTGAAAATATTGAACTCTGCCAGTAAGAGGAGATGGTTAAGTGTGGATTCGAAGCAAAATTCAATATGAGATTGTCCTAGTAGGGACTAAATAGCTGGGTGCCCTGCCATGTACTGTATTACTCTCTCCCTGAGAGGATCTGTGATCTCTTTTGTAAAGCTCATCTCTTTAAGATTCTGAGTCCTTGCTGTAGAAATCCCTGCTTTAACCCATTCTGTAAGCTGGGACCTCTTTTCAATGTTTAAAAATTGGAAGCAGCCTGTTAAATGATTTAAGAGTGACTCAGAAAGCTGTTCTACTGACTGAAGTGTTTAACTTTCTGATGCAAAATAATGTCATTTCTATATATCTCTTGGGTTCTCCAGTGGAAGGGGGATCCACCTGTATTTGTGATCTAACTAGGAAAACATTACAGGCCAGCTGTAATTACTTTTCTAAGTAAGTGGGAACTGAAAGCTGAGGTTAAGTGTAAGCTCAGAATATGTCCATCAGGTCTGAGCCTGATGGATGACTGGTTGTCTGTGGACAATTAATTCAGCTACATAAAATAACCATATGAAAAAGTAAAAGCAGAATAAACGTTCCAGAAGTTGTCTTGCAGCAAATCTGTTCCTTCAGCCCCAAGAACAAAGAGAGATATGGGACTGGACAAAGATGGAAGAAAAAGATGCTACAAGAGAAAACAGCTAGCGCAGTATCTTGTTAGCAGTCAGTGCCAAATAGACAGATACCAGTCCAGGAGCCAGGAGAGCCTTGTCTTCTCCTTAAATTGCTGTGTAATCTAAAGCAATTAATTTTTCTGCCAACCTTTTATTCTCTTCCCACCTTTTGTGTTATCTGGACAGCTGCAATCTGGAAGGATAAGGCCAGTTATTTTGTGCAGGACATAGCGCGATAAAGCTTCAGTCTTAGCTGGGTCTTTTAAGTAGAAGTAATCCTGTAACAATTTTGCAGCTGATTCAAAATAAAGCTAGGATGCTGAAAACCTGTGAAGATCAGATGCTTACAGAGCTGCTTCTCTTAAACCATGACACAAAAAAGATTAATTGCCAATAGGAGAGAATCAAAAGTAAAAAAATTTAAATACTGCACGTATTTTCACTATTTCTTTTTATGGTGCTTCTAATGAAGAAAGAAAACAATTGCTGAAAGGAAAATCCTCATTTTAATGATAGAAGTAAAAGGATTAACACACTTGCAACTAAAAACAGCAATTAAAAGATAAGAAACTTAGAATTAAAAAGGCCAAAGAAACAAAGTGTCATAGAAGCACTATTTGCATTAAGAATAGACAGTGATCAAGTGGCTTTGGCTGGAATGTCCTCCAGTGAATTATCTTCGCACAGGTTCTTGAAGACTGCAGCTGTCTCTATGACATTTAATGTCATTATTTTTACAAAACAGTCTGAGGGATTTCAGGAAGTTCTAGCAAGATATGTATTAAGTCTGGGAGCTAAAATCACTGTTTGCATAAATCTGTCAAAGCCAACGGAATTGCTTGCTTCTGCCAGCTCTGAATTTGAGGCCAAATTTTCAAAGCATCTGAAAGCAGAGACTCGAAGTAGGCTTTACAAAAGATCATAATCAATTAGGTGTCCACCTCTCCTTGAAAGATGCTTTGCATAAAGGCATCTACTGCATTTTTAGGTGCTTGAACATCTAGCTCAAATACAATCATTTTATGATAATGATATGTCAGACTGCAAGAGTAAACAGTGCTCAGCACCTCTAAAACACATCTTCCCCCCTACTCTTCTCTGAGAGGTTTCTCAGTGTGGCTGCTTGTACCAGTTTCATCAGATCCCCTTCAAAAACAAAAGCATTGTTTCTGTTTATTTGAAGGGAGCAGCACTGGATTCTAGTCTGTATTTTTGCATAGTAGTTGCATAGGAATGAATTCTAATCTATTATTCTCCCCGCTCAAAATCAAGTTATCAGGAATGGGAGTTGAGAGTCAGGAGAAGCTGCTGAAACTAAAGCACGAATTCAGTAGTTACAGTAGAAATGAACGATTCAGAGTTGTTGGCCTATGCCCTCATAAATGAGGACAAGAAATCATCAGGCTTGGAGAGAAATTGATACCTTCCTAGTCCAGAGTCCAGTCTAATAAATGAAAAGGTGAAAAAAATAATTCTTGATGTAACTGAGATGATTTCAAGCCATCATAAGATAAATTAATGGCAGGAAGATACAGAGCAGGATACGACTTAGTAAGGAAGAAGAAAGAAGTATTCTGAGGTGTGGTTCTGGCAGCATTTGAACATCCTTCCCTTCTGCACAGTTGGAGTCATTAACGCCTGAAGTCCAATGTGGAAAACTAGGGAAAGATGGGTGCCTTCAGAGAACATCCACACTTTGAGGAAGAAAAAAAAAAATCAGTGAAGGAAAATAAAGAGCAGATCATTCTGGGGATTAAACTTTGCCATACACTTAGTGAAGAGAGGGCAACTAGAGTGTATGTTTCCCTCACTGCCTGGCATCACACACATACCTGGTTTCTGGCATTCTCTGTTAGAGAAGAGAGGGACTGGTGGAAGTGGGTGGTAGATGTTGCTTTGATCACTGATGCTTCTCAAGGTATCCCACAAGTGCAAGGGAAAATACTGCTGTGGGTTGCAGAAGTCTTCGTGCAAATCTGTCAGTCTGTTTCTTAAACTTTCTGGCATAACACGCTCTCCTCGGGATACCAGCTCACAGCAAAGCGGTTATGCACAGGCTTGAAACAATGTCTTGTCTTTCTGTATTTCTCAAATCTGGCACAGCCAACAGAACCACTGTAAGATACTTGCACAGACCCAAAATCACCCAGTTTCTTCACCTGTTTGAACAGAGGCACTGGGCTGCACTTGTGCATGTGAATGTGAAATTACGTTTATTGAGTACTGGCCTCTAGACAACTATGTTAAACTGGTTTGGAGACCATTCTGGGAAAAACACAGGATTTTCCATGAAGAACAAGAGCTACAGACTCTCCAGTCTGTAATAGTGGAAAGAGAGTTTTATTCTTGCTGTGATTTCCTTGTTTATGAGTAGAAGTTTGTTCAGGCTTCCACTGTCGTCCCAGGGTCTCAGAGCAGAGCTAGCAGTGCTGCAGTCAGTGGCAGCCCAGCTGGCAGCCATCTGTGCTGCTGCTGCCTGTGAGCCCAATGCTGAACCCAAAGCACCTACTCAAGGGCCTACCGGTTTTAGGATGAGGATCTTCTGCACTTTGTAGCAAGTATGTCCCTGTGCCTGGCTTAGGTGGGTTTTCATGCAGAAAGAGGACAGCGCCACAGTAAAAGTGCTTTTGTTCCTTCTTGATTTTGTGAGATTAATTCTGTTTCGTAAGACTAAGGTTGTATGATCTGTAATGGTTATAACGCAGGAGTCTTAACCTGGATTTTAAAATGCTGTCTGCATATTTTATAGTTTTGTTTGTCACGATTCAGGCATCCAAACGAACCTTTTGTATATCTCTGCACATACCTTGTGCTCTTAGATGTAACAGCAGAGACATATTTCAATAAGGTTATCATAAAGATTTACTAATATTTAAATACTTAACTATATACTCACTTAATAGTTGTAAAATAACTATCTTTTCATAATAGCTGATATGTATTGGCAATCTGGATAACTGACTGAAAAATCACTTTATTTGTTTGCTTTTACCTGTGCTTAAAATCATCTTCAGAGGTGAATCTCAGAACTGCTGAGGTGGAGGTGGAGGTGGAGGAGGCAGCACCGTGCAGTAAGGGAAGGCAGTTTGGGCAGAACCGTTTGTCTGCCTTTTTACTTCTCTGACAGTTTTGGGCCCCCTTCATTTAAGTATTAGTGACTGAAGTTCATGACTGCTGATTAATAATGATTGATACTCATTGTCATCAATATTTTCTAGAGATAATGTTGACTTTTTAGTTTAAAAAACAAATATACATACCTGACCAACAGCTAAAAATGCTTTGCAAAGAAAAGTCAATGTTTCTCTCAAAAAGAAACATCTGAAGCAACAAAGCTAATAGCAAACTTTCTTTTCAGTCAGAAAGTTCCATTAAACGCTGGAACTGTCAGCCCGCCTTGGTGCTGCGTGGTTGGAGTCACACAGCTCCATTCCGGAGTATTAACTTGCCTGGACTTGGCTTTACCCCTTTGTCCTGTACCGGAGCAGCACTCTTGAGGCACAGCTGACTCTGTATGAGAAGAGCTGCAGTCCTGCTCCTAGGCCTTTGCACTTGCTTAGGCAATTCAGCGTTGGGAGAGTGAACAGGTCTAGTACCTGGCATACGTGAATTCTGTATAGCTGAAGAACCTGCTATGTAGTCTCCTCCCTGTAGTACATAGTAACACCCAGGGATAACTCCGGTCTCTTTCCATGTTCACTATAAAAGCATAATACAAGCCCTGGTTTTGAGTTGGGTTTGGGTGGGGTTTTTTTTTTGCTAATACCCACCTGCTATTGCATTAATGTTATCTGTTACTGTCAGTAGAACATTTCACCGTCTAGGCATTACAGTAATTACACATGATAGGCCTTGCGTCGAAGGCCAGAGTAGTGGGCCTGGCTGAACTGTGCTCAGTTAGGGCCAAAGCAAAACAAAAACACTGTCTTAAGAACACTTAATTTTGAAGAGAGATGGGCACCCATTTGAAAATTAGGGCAATACTCAGACTACTCTGAACTGTGTTTGCTGCAACACTTCTATTACAAAACCCCGCTAATCTAAAGTTAATGCAATACAAAGTTCTCCTGCCATGAAGAAGTGGGCTCTCTGGGAGGGACAATGGCAGGGAAAAATCTGAGCTTAAAGGGTCAAGGAACAGGAAAGCGAAGAATGGATAAGAAATTATGTTCATCTGATATGAATCCCCAACCTAAACAGATACTGGCCACAGATGTAATGAAGTGCTGTGAAATAATGTATATCATTTCATGTATATAATGTAAAACCAACAGTTCTGTGCAAAAATAATCTAAACAGTATTTTTGCAATATTAACCTGTAACAACATGAGCTCATTACAAGTATCTTTTTGCCATGTCTACAGGCAATTCACTAATAAATGAGTAACTGCCACATGTAGCTATGGTAATGTAAGCATTTACAATTTCCTGTCATTTTTGTATTGTTATTATGTATTTTCTATGCCTTAGGTGATGCCAGTTGGTCATCCATTAGGTAGCCAAAGGGTGAACAATTTTAATCAGCAGCTACTAATTTTGCCCTTGCTCTTGAGCCCAACTTTAACATGTTTTTTTCTAGGAGTTGCAGGGATTACCAGGCAATCTGAAAGACAACACTTTACATTTACTTGGTTTTGCACTGTCTTCAGCTTTACCAACCAAAAGCTGCTTGTTGTTACCAAAGTTATCATAGAGCTAGATCCTACAAATACCTAGTGTGGACACGAGCTGGTCTTGACGCTATAAATAATTTCTCCAAGCTGGTAGGTTGTGGCAGCAAACGTTAAGCTTGATAATATTTCTAGTCTGTGAATGATAGTAGCTGCCTGACTGTTGTTCCTTTATGCATGTTCCAAAGTAAGAATGATAAATTTTTGACTCTTCTTTCTTTAAACTTCAGGTTTAATTGTACAATTTCTCACCCATGATGGGCATCTTAACTTGAAAGTTGTTACTGTCATAATCTATTTACAACATTTCCGCATGGCTCTTCTTGACCTGCAGCACTTGCTCTGAGAGATACCTTGGCTGTTTTCATTGTTGTGTAGATATTTTTATCATTTTGCATTCTTTCATCTAAGAGATTGAACATGCTACTTTGATTCCCTGCATACATGTAGTTTTCTGCCAAAATAGGAACAGTGACACGAGCAGAATGGGCTCCTATGTTTTATTTCCTTTTCAAAACACTTTTGTGTAATAACTACAAAAGTCAGTCATAAAAAGGAGAGTGTAAGGAAGTAAAATGTCAGGAATTGTTTTATTTCAATGACTGGAAGTAATTTTTAGCCACATTTATTTCACTAGTGAGTGCCAAAATGATATAAATTTTGACGGATGTCAGTGCGCTCAATTTGTAAACCAGTTTTAGCAGCTACGTGCTAATTTGTTGTGGGAAAAAATGCTGAAAAAGAGAATTTTTTTTTTTTTTTTTAAAAAAGGAACTATTGAAATACTTGTACCTGACACTAAATTTTATGATCCTCTATTTCACGCAATTTTCACTCATTTCTGTGAGTTTTGTCTGTGCAAAGACCACACAGTTGAGTCCACTTCTGTTAACTCAGTTGTTTTCTTAGTCAGGAAGCTCCTTGCTTTTTCATGGATTGATGTTTATCTGCTAGAGGACTTTAAATATAATATTCCTACAGCTGTACATGACTGCAAGGCATGCCATTAATGCAGTTAAAAAAAAAAAAGACTACTTACAGAGATTGGAATAATTGCTGCCTATTCCAATACGGATGGAGCTTCCAGAGATGAGAGGAAGATGGAAGAAAAGAACTAAGGAGGGAAAAATGGAGAAAAAGGGTCTTTAATAGTGGTTTGGTTTTTTTTGCAGCCAGATGTCAGTTGAAGACACGGGGTGCTGTTAATGTGCACCCACTCTCTCTGGGGCAGGATTACGTTTCAGATTCTGAATATATGCACAGATGTAGCTTGAATGGGGGGGAAAAACCAAACAAGTCACTGCTTCATACTTCCAGGAATCACTCCAGCTGAGGAAACGGGACTTTCATGCCTCTTAGATTCAAAAACCCCAGGTATGAACAACAAGATGTTATATAAATACGCTAATTATTGTTGTTAAGTCATTCACCAGCCTCTGAAACGGGCACCTACCATTGTAAAATAAAGTAACTGTTTCCTCATTTGTTTAAGTGCATCTCGAATGTATTAGGCGGGTGTGTGTCAAACTGGGTTAGAACAAATGTATTCTAAAATTTGCTACACACACTCCCCCTATCCATTTAAGCTTTAATATTTATAACTTGCACTTCAAAGATTTACACTTGCAGGCAACAAAACGCACACGGGTAAAACGCGCCCTCAATCCCAAACCGTGTCGGTTTCTGGCATCGCAGGGCTCGCTGGCTGCTGCGGGCGCACCCAGGACCGGAGCCCGGGCGGGCGGCAGCCGGCGGCGGCACAGCCCCGGCGCGGGGCTCGCACCCACCCG
>Ga0065711_1030991_pt1 | contig 30867 bp, 12 predicted proteins | sample Hoacrofraction12_FD_59098 | JGI IMG/M metagenome (GOLD analysis project Ga0065711, IMG submission 59098) | Hoatzin crop microbial communities from Cojedes, Venezuela - Epithelial fraction 12 v2 (version 2) | ecosystem: Host-associated > Birds > Digestive system > Esophagus > Crop | place... | reverse complement strand
GTAGGTGCCCCTGCTTCGGCGGGGGGGTTGGACTAGATGACCCACAGAGGTCCCTTCCAACCCCTACTATTCTGTGATTCTGTGATTCTGTGAATATTTCTTCTACCCACTTCTAATAGGACATGCGTTAATCAAAACAAGCAATGTGTAACAGGATGCAGAATTTGCTCAAGTGTGCTCGTGTATTGAATTTCAGAGATGAGAATTCCTCCAGATTTTTTCCTTGCAGTCAAACATTCGGTTTCTAAATCTTAGTTTATAATGGAGGCATGTGTACTGATGGCTTCTCTCTGCAGTTCAGAAAGGACTGACTGTACACCGAAGTCTGGTTCAGGTCTTCTTTCCACTTTCATGTTTTCCAAAATTCAGAGCATCAGTTGTCCATTTCTCTCCGGCTGAAGCTGTGCCGCTGAACCTTCTCTGTTCTCCACAAGTAAATCCTCTGTGAACCATTTGATTAATAATCACCACCTCTCAATTCTAGTAGAAAAGAAAGCTTACGTCATATAGCTACCCCTCCCGAGAGGAGCTCTTCTCATCTTTATAGGAATTAGGGAGGACTTCATAAATAAAATATTGCTTCTGGATAATATTAATAATACATTTTCCATCATCTAAAAAGAAGGGAGAAAAATTCTTCAGCTTAAAAACCTGAAATCTTCCCATGTCCCCTCTTCCCATTTCTTCTTTCCTGTGAAGAAGCTATTGCCTAGCTCATCCACACTGTCATATGTAATAATATATCTGTTACAGATGTAGGTTTTTTTCCATTTGATTACACAAGCCAGGAGGGCTGTAGGTTCAAGTGTTAATTTCCCGAAGGTACTTTATTCTATACTTATTTGCTTAGAGAGGAAAACTGTGAAATTCAAGAGGTTGGTTGTTTCCTTTTCTTCTGTTTTTGTATCTCTCTCAGTGAAAGTGACAGACTGAAATTTAAATTCACAGTTCCTCTTTATTATGTAGACTGATTCACAGGGCTTAGTATTTGTCATTATTTTTTCATGATACATTCCAGAAGTTCGTTGTCTGAATTTCATTGAACAGAACAGGTATCTAATGACAGAAGAAATTACTTTTTTTCAGCTATAGGCCAATATAGAATGGCCTTAAGGCTGGAACTTTTAAATCAACTGGTATTTAGTTCTGTAATTAAAGTGGCTCCATTTATTCTGTTGGCTAAATGTATATTTTTTGAGAATATGAACCATAATGTTTCATCATATAATGAACTCAGTGGTCAAGCAGATAATTGTCTTAAATTTAGTGAAACTTTTCCATTACCAGAGGTGTCCCAAGGAACTGGATTCTATTAAACCCTGAAAAATTCCTCACAGGAATTAATTACCTCAGCATAGAAAAGAGGCATTTCAGATTTCTTTTTCTTATTTTTTTGTCTGCAAAATAAATGTATCTGTAGACTTTGGCAGTCTAAAACCATACAGGCTATTCCCACAACAGGAAAAGAAAGACCTGAACTCAAATTCTCTCCCTCACAAAAGTCTGAACTAGTTTTTGTGGGGTTTTTTTTGTATTTATATTTGAAAATATATTTTAAGCCAAAGTCAAAATTATTCTAGCTGAGATTAAAGCTACCATGGAAGTATTTCCTCCACATCTTAACATCTCTTCTTACCCTTGTCACCCAGAGTGAGGAAAAGTTGCATCTTTTGATTTTTTCCTGATTCTTCAAAAAGTACCACTGAGCATCTCATGTTTAACTGAGGTTTAGGATGACTGCTATTTTCGATGTTGCTTTTTTCTTAGTTTGAGCTTTCTTTGTCTTTCCTGAGCTTGAGCTTGTATGAAAAAAGCAACACTGGAGGTATATAAAGTGAGAAAAACATATTCTGCCCTCTAATCTGTTTGTTTTCCTTACTGTACCATGGCATCCTCCCTGTTTCTCTTCCTCTTTGGTGTTACAGTAAGGGTAGATCCAAAAAGAGCTTAGGTTTTCTCTCAGAATGGAATCCAGATTGTTGTGCTAGGTGCCAAGGTTTTCTTTGAAAAAGCAAGAAAAAAGAAAAAGATTATGATAAGCCTCAGAAAACTAACCCAGCCAGTCCCCTGAGCAAATCTAGTTGATTGGGAGATCTAGGCAACAGGAAATATACTAGAATTACAAGCAGTATGTTGTCTGAAATTTTACCTCTCTCTGGAGCTTAAGTGCATTACTCCCAACTTTTGTGGTTGCATATTTAATAGTAAGCAAAATAAGCCACAAACTATTCTGTGATCCTAGGATTAACTGGTATCTGACATTTCAGCTAAAGCCTTTTCCTCACCACAACAGGGTAGCCACAACAATATGGTCTATTTGTCTGTGCTAACTCCCGAATCATATCTGTGTATTGTTTACAAGAGTGTTACTTGGCCTGGGCCAGCACTTCATCTGCTCCTGCCAGTGATTTGGCTGTGGAAGCTATTGTATGACAGTTCTTGAGTGCATGCCTTGACTTAGTCACATTCACTAGAGTAGATGTAAGTTGTAAGTGTATATCTGTACTGCAAAATAAAGGAGGCATAAACCCTGTGTTTTCTCTCTCAAATAATTTCTCTAGTTGTTGTGCTGATTTTCAAGGGAAGGGAGACCTCAGCTTGTCTCATTTCCACCTGTTTGGAACTTCAGGTGTCTGAAGTGTGATTAAATTTTGTACTGCCTAGTTCCTGTGACATACACACATGATAAACCATGTCAGCTGATGTCCTCTACTTTTCTGTGATGACACCTTTGCAAATATCAGCTTGTATCAGCCTCATTTTTCCCAGCATGTACTGCAGAATTCTCATCTTCAGAGCCTTAAGTAGTGGATCATTTCCTTCCCTTCTGTAGGATGATAACTGTGGATAGAGTAATCCCACATGAGACTGGAAAAGGGCACAGGTCTCCCGCACCTGCTGCCTTGTTCTCTGTCAATACTCCTAAACTCAGAGACTGGGATATTATGTTACAAGCATGTAAATTAAAGTTACAAATTTTTTTCAGTATGTGAAATCTTGAGACTATGCAATCATTATTTTATTCCTCTTAAATTTCAGAAACAAGATAGTCAAGAAGTTCACTTGAGCAGAGATTCACAATAGCAATCAAACTGCAATGCAGATCTCTTAGCAAATGCTTCATATCAGCATTCACAACCATGACAACCCCAGTTCGCTTAAAACATATGGAGAAAATTTCACCAGCGACTGCTTAACATCAAATATCTGAGTAGGGAGATAAAGTAACCAAAAGGAGATATGGTACAAAAGTTATATAAAATCACTAGTAGTATGGACAGGGCGATGATGGCTTGGTTGTTCGCCGTCTTCCAGTACAAGAATGAAGGCTCATTAGATGAAGTTAGAGATTTAAAAGAAACAAAAGGAGGTGGTACTCTGAGAGTGGGTAGTAGTTCTGTGAAATTCCTTGCCAAAGGATGTTGTGTGCACAAGAAATCTATGTGGATTCAATCAAAGATCAGGCAAGTACTTAGAAGAAACATCTGTTAGGGGTTACCAAACAGACTAACCGCAGCAGGCTATGGAAATTCCTCAGGCTGAAAAGAGTTGGAAGATGGAACAATATGATGAGAGAAGTATCCTAAATTTTTGGCTGCCTGCTTCCTCTTCCCTAGGCATCTGCTTACAAACAGTGTTCCTTGGGTTTACTTGTTTAAAAGTGCATCAGCCCGCTGGTGGTGAAACCTGAGGGACCTTCTCACACATTCTTCTTCATTCAGAGGGGTTTAGGGAAATTCAGGAGAGGGAGGAGCCCGCTCTGCAGGTGCTGGGCATGCCACACTGCAGCAGGGACACCTTGGGTGTACCTGGAGTCCTTGGTCCCTGCTGCATGTGACTGCACAGAGGTTTAGTCTGGGTGCTGGTGGCCAGGGAGGTGTACTGTGGAGCTGGTGGGCATCTGAGCAATTTGAGGACTGCTGCTGTTGGAGGAGATTGTGTCTTGCTCTCTGTAGGTGTAGGGGCTCCCAGAGACAGTCTGATTATGGCACATGGGCGATTTTCTGCGTCTTTTTACGAGACAGGGTACAGGGAGAGATTTGTGCAGGGCGAGATCTAGGGAAAATTGTCTGCCATCACCATACCCCATTCACAGAGCAGCAAGGGGTGGAATTCTTTCTCCTCCAATTGGACATTCCTTTCTTTCTATTATTCAAATTAAATAATTTGTATGATAGTTTTGTAAATTATTCCCATTAGGACGAGACCTGCTGTGAAAACAATCAGTAAAGAAATTCTAGGCTTAATCAGCAGGCAGATGAAGTATGTTCAACTTGTTTACACAGTTCACTACTGTTTATAGCAGAGAAAGTGATGTTGTAGCCTCCAGCAAAGTCTGTACTGAGCATTTCAATAACACATCAGAGGAGGACCTCAGAGGAGGCATGGTTCCAGCACATTCAGTCCAGCCAATAATTGTCTACATTACGAGAAGAACAATAGCTTAGTCATCCCTCTTAAACTTGGTGGTGTAGGCAAGGATCAGCTTCCAGTATATGGCCTGTGCCAAGCCTGGATCAGCTCTTCCAGATGATGAAAATGGGGGAGGGATGTAGTTCTGCTAAGGTGGGATGTAGCATAGCCCTAAACCCTTGCTTAACATCCTGCTCCTGTCCCTTCAGACTCCCAAAGTACACTGATGGAAGTGGCAAAAAGTGGAGATGGACTCTCTGTTTGAATCAGTGCAGCTGTTCTTATGCTTTTGATAGAGCTTGACATAGATACTGAAATTCAGGCTCCCCATTCCCAGTCCTTTCTGCAAGGCTAGAGACATATTTGCGCTTTCCCTCCTTCTCTCTGACTCTAGACTGAATGGCTCAGATGAGGTAGGGAAAGAAAAGCCTACTTAGTGCATCCAGAATAGTATTCGCATGCATTGATCGAGTTGCTAAGTAATGTCAGGGATAAAAACTTCAGGCAGAAGTTTCAATGCCTAGAAATTTTAATCTATTAAATTTAGATGCTAAAGGTCTTCTGGCATCTTCAGAAGAAGGTGGAAACTGCATAAAAGTTTTAAGAAAATGCTGATTTTGGCCGAGTGGTTTCCATCGCAGCAGATGAGAGCATTCAGGGTTGTGCTTAACCTTCAGAATGACCTATTCCTCTGTACTGCAGGAAATCCCTTGACAAGCTGCTCCAGCAAGGGGCTGGGAATGACAATGGCAGCCAAAAGGGAGGAGAGCTATAGAAAGGTGAGGCAGGGAGCAAGCTGCAACAGCCCTGAAGGGTCATTGAACATGAAGTGTGCTTTATGTCACTGTGTCAAAATTATCTCCCCATGGGATGGCTGTCTCCTGACGTACAGACATTATTCCTATGGAGGGGACAGCCTACTCTAAATCCTCAAGTGGAGGAGGTTAAAACAGAAGAGATCATACTGTAAGACTTCCTGTCCCAAGGGCAGCTTTGCATATGTCTGGAAGATAAAAACTTTAAAAATAATTTATTTTCAAAGGTTTGTCCTCTTCTGTCCAGCATGTTGTAGCTGTACATTTGCCTTAAGCAACAGCTTCCTTAACTTTCCTGTGAATTGTGTTTATACTTTTTTAACCCAGCGAGTTTCATAAGCATGAAGGCCCACTCTCATCAGACCGTTGCTCTGGTAGGACAAAACTGTTTCAGTTAATTTGCTGTCTTTGGAGTAGACTCAACAGGTAATAAGTAGATAAAAAAGCAGCCTTAGTCTGTGATATCTGTACATACTTCACCCACTAACTTTGAAATCCACCAGAATTTTCCAGTCTTTTATTAGAGCAGCATAATTCAGAAAACAATATATGTCTCAGTGTAGATCTTTAGCCTTTTTGGCTCAAGTCTTCCTGCATTTTATAGTTCAGCTATATAACAATAATCCTGAAACATAATGCAATGACTCTCTGTTGTTTATGCTAATATTGTTATCTAGAACAAAATGAAGCTAAAATTGCGTTCAATGGGATGAGCAGGGTTCATTTTTCTGGTTAGTCCGCACAATTTTACAAGTAGTTTTGCTATACACATTGAGATTTTCTTTTTGTTTTGGTCATTCATTATTGGTTCAAGAGCGTAGATAGTGGATGATGATTTAAGAATACTTCTTTGACAAGCAGTTTGAACAAAATATCTACAAAATCTGCTGAGATCATAACATTTAAATCTTTTGTGATGCTATAGAATTCTATTGAAGTAAAACTCATAAAATAGACTATAATTGAAATCATTCTTACTGGTGGACAAGCTTTTGATGCCAATATTTGTATTAGTTTAACTGCAAAAATCTTGAGGGCATTATTTATTTTATGGGATTGTGTATGATGTACGTAATAGATGTTGTTTGCTTGTACCTGTTTAAAAGTTATGAGGACATTTATAGCAGTGAAAAAATTTGTTGTTTTTTGTAGGTTATAAAACACAACCAAAAGGAAGCAAAATAATTGCAGACAATGGCAAGAAAGTCTGAAGCAATAAGTACCAATTAAGCAATTAGGGATCTATTATGCCCCGGCCAAACCGGGAGAGGAAAACTACCATTTCTAGAGGTCATGTAAGTCCAAGTTCTCTCTTGGTCGAAAAAAGTACATAACATTTTGAGAAGTCTGTGGAGCTCTAGACTCTATGCCAGCAAATAATTTTTGTTAGTATCTGCAAAAGCCATCAGCAGCAGAACAGTATCAGGCAGCTTGGAGCAGATTTACTGTCCCTGCAACACTTGCTAAGAAGCAGGGCTACTGGTGCGTACTGATGTGGTCGCTCCAGAGCTGTAGCCTTCTGCTCCCAGCAGCAGCCAAATCACAGCAGGTTTTGTATATGTGCATGCAGTGTGAAAGCTGAGGGAAAAGGCATTCCCTGCTTCGTTAAACTCAAGGCTCATAGTCAGCATGGACTTGTTAAGACTCTGAGAATAAATTACACGTGGCTTTAGAGTTTATGTTAATCTAACCTGCCTGTGAATTTTGTAACAGTATGGACTGTGGCTTACCATCGTAGCTAATTTTTGTCTGGTTTAGGTCCTTAACATTACTAAGCAGAAAGTCTTGTTGTACTCCTGTTTTTCTTAGTGTATATCATAATAGCAATCTACTATGAAGTAGTATCCTCGGTAACCTAAATTGACTTGTCTCCATTGAATTAATTTTCTCCAAGCTGCCTTTACACCAGTTTAGAATTTTGTCCACTGATTTTGTTCGAGAAGGAAATAAAGCAGGCATGAACTAAGCGAGCTGCAAGCAAGCCCTTTAAACTGACATTTAAATAATGGGTTATCTGAAAAAACTTATTCCAATTATTGCCTTCTTTCCACTTCATACTTACGAGCATCCCTCTGATGTTTAAATGGGCTTTGATTTTATTCATTTATGATTAAAGACGGTCTCCTTGCAGACTTTTCAGTAAGGGTGATTCTTACAGTGTTGTCACATCAACAGCTCTTTATCAGAATTTTATAGTACCCATCCATGTCCTACTTTCTGTTTGGTAATCCAATTTATTCTTTGAGGTTATCTTTTCACTTACGATGACTTTCTGCCTGGTTTATGACTTGTTTACAAGAATCTCCGTAGTTACACATATGTTGTTGTAAGCTTTTGGATGAACTTTTCAGGCAATCCTCTTGGGGCTAGAATTCACCACACCTTTTTGCTGAGTGATGTCCTCCTTTGCGATTGCTGCCAGCTACTCCTGTGTTTTAAACTTGTCATGGATCATGTTACACCAGCTAAGAAGTCAGTCCCAGAAGTTATTCCTACACAATTACTTGTGAGGTAACCTCCTGCTGTTGTATAAAAATGGCATACATATCTTTGCTGTTGACAGAAGCAACATAGCTAAAACACACTCATCACTAAATTATTAAAAATAATCTAATAGTGACTTTAGATCAGGTACAGATTTTATGTTGTATGTTTTTGTGATAAAATGAAAGAGGGTATTAGAAGTCACTCTTATAAGATGGAGACATACAGTTTTCACTTCAGATAAGGAAGGAAATTATTTTGCTTTTGCTGTACCCACTGAACAAATGTTTCGTTGAATCACAAATAGTCCTTACTCTGTGCATTTTTGTTGGGAGATAGAAAACAAGACGTCAACATCTTATTGCTGAAAGATTAAAGCACTCAGAGCTATATACTGGAGCAAGATCTGATTTCAGAGAGCACAGTCACCTGCAGAAAAATGCTCTGAGCTGTCCTTGAATTCAGGCTTGGTTTGGGTGGGCACCCAAGCACCTAACTTCACTCAAAAGCCCTGAGGCATCCTTCCAGATTTCCGGATGCCTCTCCAGGAGCACAAAAAACTGTGTCATGTCTTGGTTGACCTGTGGAGTCAGATTGTACAAGGTGCCTGTGTACAAACAACTGAACAGAGCCTCTAGTCTTTATAAACAATATAGTATGAATCACGTTAGCTTCTAGGGTCAGGAGTAAATAAAAACATTACACCTTGAGCATAATAAATTCAGACTCTCAACAGCACCCTGACTCAAGAACAGTCACTATCCTGAAAATAATAAGGTGACCTGTCATTATCGACAGCTCTCCCAGACTTTTGCTTATCTATACAGATGTAAAACAGAGGATACTGAAGTCGAATGTTGAGAGCTGTACTGTCAAAGCTCTTAGAATTTGACAGATCTTTTGTTTTTAAAACCTGTATGTAAAATCCAAGGGTTCTTTAAAAGGTTTATTTTCCCCTCAAGGAGTCTTAGCAATTGGTGCCAACAGGCCAGCTGTCAAGTCCCAGTGTTATATGTGTATGTAGAGTGGAGTTGGACTAATGGAAAAATTCGTAAGAAAGCATTTCAGTGTTGAGATTTCCAAATGGTTTGTGTTAATAATAAAGCGGTGGGGACAAATAATTTGAAATGATTAATATCTGGATGTGGTTTCTAAAATCTCAGTCTTAACTGGACTAATTCTAAAACACACCATACAGCTATGGCTTTGTGTTAAAGGAGATTATTAACTCTTTTGGACTCCAGAATGGGTAAGGAAATGATTGTACACCACTATCAATCTTTAAAAATAGTAAAAATGACAATAAAACCATTTAAAAATCTGGAGGAATGCATAGCATCCATATATATGGATCTCATTAACCCCATACAGAAAAGGGCAGATAGGATTTTGAATGTTAATGAGTCACTGGAGAATAGGGAATTTAAATGAGATGGATTAAAAGGACAAACTATCTAGAACATCTGTTAATTTACCAGTCTTGAAATAAACTTATGATAACAGCATCATGTGCAGTCAAATCTGCCAAGTGTCAGTTATTTATTAACTACAGTTGAACATTTTGGATAATTCCTTTGAAAGAAATGGATATTTTCCAAAAAGACATTTGATTGAAGAATCAGACAACCTCCCCTGTTAGTTTAATAGTCTTTCACTCACTGGTATCTTAAAATTAGGGTGGCAGCAACTGGATGGTTTGTTATCTAACTACAAGCATTTGTCCATTGCTCTAAAGTAAAATTGCAGACTTTGCTGCACTGTATTCTTCAGCCACTAAAGTCCTATGATGTTCAACCAGTAACTTCCAAAGGACTGGCTTTCATCTGCTGCCTGGGCAGGAATAACCTCAGGCACCAGCACAGACTGGAGCTGACCTGCTGGAAAGCAGCTTTGAAGAAAGGGACCTGGGTGTCCCGGTGGACAGCAAGTTGACCATGCACCGGCACTGTGCCCCTGGGGCAAAGGCTGATGGTATGCTGGGCTGCATTAGGCAAAGTATTGCAAGAAGATTGAGGGAGGTGATCCTTCACCTCTACTCACCATTGATGAGACATGTCTGGGCTGCTGGATGCCATTCTGTGCTCCCTAGTACAAGACAGACATGGACTTACTGGAGCCAGTCGAGCAACGGGCTGTGAAGAGGATTAAGGTACTGGAGGCTAAGAGAGCTGGGAATGTTCAGCCTGGAGAAAAGAAGGCTCAGGGGGATCTTATCACTGTGTATAAATATCTGTGAGTTCTGTAAAATTCTGTGAGTCTCTGATTCTTTTCATTTCCCTTATAACAGATACTTGTGATGCTTTAAAGGCTGGAAGACAAAAACATTCTTCTCTGTGCTTCCAAGATGACAGCAAAAAGTTTTTCCAGTGATAAATGTGATTCATCAGTTTACACAGGAATGCCAGATTTTTAAAAAATGGTGCCTGCAGACACAGTGAGGCAGCTAAGTAACCAGCCACATTTTTAAAAAGTTGAGGCTGTCTCCCTGAAGTGCTAAGAAAATCAGGGCAGTATTGGTTTTTCACCCAGCAAGCAGAGGTGTATCAGGTGGTTCCTTCACTGTTTAACTCCTGTGTATTTTTACATAAATGGCTTCTCTGGTCTGGTTTCACTGTTAGCTTGAGAATCATGCAATCATCTGCATCACTGAAGTGAAACATTTTTTTCTCCTTTCTTCAAGAATTTACCCCATCGCCAAAAGGAAATGGGGTAAAAATGAATCAGACTTTGAAAGCAGCAGAAGAAAAAAGGGCTCTGTAGAAAGAATTAGCACTCTGAAGTGGAATTTGGACTCTGAAAAGTATGCTTGTTAACTAGGGCCAGGTGACAAAATCCTTACTGGCTCTTTCTTCCAAGGTGTCTTTGTTATATTGCTATAAATTTAAAATACATTTTCTTATTTGTTTGGTTTGGCAGGACTGAGTGGTGTTGTTCATTAGTTATGATTCAGAAAAATGGATATTCCTTCAAATGTTTTCTCAGATGAGCCATCGGTATTAGGAACCTGGTCAAATTCTCTTCTTGCCACCACTTTCTTTTAAAATGTGACTACCAGAAAGATATGAATCAGTGTTTATGCCATACTTCAGTGTTTATGCCATACTTCAATGTTTAGAGCACAGTCTGCAGAATTTGCAGAGCTGGGCTCAGTTTCCTGTTCAGTCTGAAAGGATCCAAATTCAGAAATTCTCCATCCTAGGGAAGTTCCTTAACTCTGGAGTTGAGCTGGGAACAGACAGACACTCCTGCATCCCTCCTTTTAGTACAATGCTATTAAGGAAAGGAATGAAAGATTTATGAGATTAACAAGCACAACGTTACAAGAAGTTTAGTCTTTCAGCTGAAAATGAAGAATTTTATTTTGTTTCCTGCCTTGGTCCTGATTAAACATTTTACATTAAACAGTTGTTGAATGGAGTACAGAAATCAGGGCCCAAAGCATCATGATGTCTTCCATTCAGCAGGGATGGATACTTCTTTCATAGCACTTCTACAGGAGGAGGACCAGATGCCTGCACAAGGTTTAGTTTGCTTCCTAGTCAGTAAGAATAGGATTATTAGGGATAAACATTAGGGATTCAAAACTCCTTTCCAGAAGACTTCCTTACCCACAAAGACAGATTAGCTGTTTCGGAAGGGGTTAAACATTGTTTTCAGGTTAGTGCCGTGTGGGATTCACAGGCCAAAGACAAGCACAAGCAAAATGGAAGTTACTTTGTATTACAGCGGTTCAGGGCATGGTGAAGACCTAGTTTCTAAAATATTCTTTGTACTTCTTTTGTTTTTCTATTCCGATGACTGTTTAATGTAAACTGCATAAACAGCTAACAGAGCAGGAAATTGAACTCAGATGTGAGTTGGAATCCTCCGAGGTGAAAGAAAGTGTGAAACCATAAAGTCCTCCCTTTTGCTGGAGGGTTGTCTGAATGCTCAGCTGTTCTGAAAATGCTGGCATAATGCTAGCATGGCACAATTTAAAAGATGTAGGCCTGATTTTTTATTTTCTTTTTTCCCAGATAACATTTTCATGGAGCTGAGACTTCCAGTGAATACAAGCATCAACCTTCTATCGCTGGTGCAGACCACGGACTGGATGGTGGGGGAGCATTCAGGTCCACAGATGTGATTGATGCTTTTCATCAGCTACTCCTAGGTATCTTTCCTTTCGTTGCATAGGTACTGGATTGCTCTAATGAGACACTTCTTTCTCCCACGTTCTGTATATACAGACTTGGTACCCAGTTCAAGGCACTGTGATCCAGCTCCTGGGGACAGACACCTAACAGTCAAGCAATATGGTGCTTAACTTGGAGGTGTCTCATCCTTTCACCAGCCAGGCTCCGTACTCTGCATCTGTTTTCTCTCCTGGAGGATGAGCCTAATCATTCTCACCTGCATATTCTTTATAGATTTGCACAGTTCTTTGAAGATTTCTAAATGCTGGTTTACAGCAAAAACATTTTTAATCTCAGTGTAAATCTCCTGGTCCTCATTAAAATTAATAACATATATTTATATGGGTATATTTCATTTTACATTAAATAATACAACTACAGCAAGAGCTACAGCTGTAATACATCTTATAAGGTAAAGATCAACAAAAAGAACTTTTGCGTGCAGTACAGTTAGCAAATCATGGATTCTTTCTCCAGGTTGTGGCAGGCATCTCAAGAGGGGAAAAATATTTCTAGAATGACAGTAAGTTAGTTCAACAGTAAACATGCAGTAACAAATTCCCGGATTACAAGAACATGGCTCTTCTGCTGCAGAAATCAGCCAAGGTAGTTGGGAAAACTATTTGGATGCAGTCAGAAAATGTCCCGAATGACACCAACATCTAATAAATGCAGCACAATTTTTAATGCTTTTTTCGTTGCTCTGTGTGTGTGAAGTAGAAAAGGATTTGAAAGGAAATTGATGGGCAAAAGAATAGAGGATGCCGTGAAAGTACAGCTCTCCGAGAACCTGACTTTGTATTCTCATGGTTACCAGGTTCTTATCTCCTCGTTTAGCTAAAACCAGTCCATTTAAGACATGTCGATGTATGACACACAGTGACGCAACCAAACACAAATTAAGGGAGATGAATTAAAAATCCTGTCATATAGTCAGCTGGTTTAAATCAGTATAGATCGACTGGTGTCAGTGGGCTTTTGCCAACTTACACAAGCTAAGAATCAGGTTCTCTGTGTCAGCGTTTCATCCAAGCCCAGCCTGGACTCTGTGCAGCTAAGGAGTGGGATGGCTAAGATGTCTCTAAAAAGCCACTCTATTCCATTTATCCCAGACCGTCTTGGTGTCAAAGTGGCTCCTTGCCTAATTTCAGGGCAGTCCCTGGCTGGGGTTCCTCCAATGGCTGCTGCAGTGTGGCAGCTTTCAAGTCGGTAGCACAGGGTGAGCCTCACAGGAAAGAAGCAGCACGAGGAGGTGAAACAGGTGAAGGGAAGAACAGTCAGGTAGAAGGAAAGCTGAGTGCTATTACCCCATATTTTTCCAAGTCATTGACTAACTTTTGAGTCTCGGTGTCTGACTTTCTGTGTGAGTCACTACAGCATTTAAAAGTGAGACATTCTTTCATCCATTCATTCACTCTCCTTGTGTATTGCCTCTGCAAGAGCACCATAACAGCTCCACAATTTATTGCAATGCCTTTTTGGATCTCCAAGCTCCATTACAATTTTTTTTATTCTTGGGAAAAAAACAAAACAAACCCAAACCCAGATTTCTGAGCTCTTCCTACCTTAAAGGTGGCTGATGTCTGGTTTCACAGAATGTTTTTAAATAGTGATCACCTTCTCCTGATATCAGAACAAACTATCTGATACTTTTTAACCTTTTAACTTTTTTTCACACTTACTAGGAACATTTGTGATCACAGAACAGATCTATCTACTGCATAACCTTTTCCTTCAAAACAGCCCCCTTCTACAGATCTTTTTCCATTTTCCCTTTCCATTCATTTTATTCTTTTCTTTCAGTTGCCAGTATTAGTGTGGTTTGTTTGGGTCACTATTCTTCTGTGTCATCTCCATTCCCACAGCAAATGTGGTAAAATAAACTAACCCACAAACTAGTGTGGAAAGTGAAAGTTTATGTCTGCTTGTTAAATCATGCATAATTTTTTTCTGAGATGCATGACCAACAAACAGTGGACATCATCCTAAAATCATTCAAATTCATTGCACCCTTTCCAGTGAGAACCTTTCAAAGAAAAAAAACCAAACTCTCTGCTTCCCTCAGAAGAATTATAAATGCAAATAACTAATCAATTATTATTTCTCCCTCATCAGAAATCTGTCTAGGTATGTTATTTTTCCTCGAATTTCATTTCAAACAGTTGAATCAAATTCTGCCTTTGGGAGGGACTGTTCAATTACCCCACACGTAAGAATTCATGACATATTTTCATATTCTTCTAGTAATTGTGATTATGCTGTAAAAAAATATATTGACTTGATATCTTTATCTTGAATTCTGTAATTTTGTTATCAGAGACATTCATCTGTATGATGGCTTTAAGTGACCAAAACCTGTCCATTGTCTATTACCCAGAAATATTCGGGATTAAGAATGCTGTCTTCAGTGGACAGATGGAAACAACACTGAGAGATGGAAAATTACTGCAGTATTTATACCAAGCAGTACTGCAGCCTGACCCTTTTCTGTTGTGTTTACTGGCAGCAGTGCAATATTTAGATCTAACATGCACAGTTTGCAATAAAATTGGTGGGAGATTTTTCAGTGGAGACAGTCATGAGGGCACGCATTAACCCAATATGTTCGACATATGTGCAGCCTTGCACCAGCCGTCGCAAAACACTCTCATGTGGTATTTCACTACATTGTCTTCAAGTTTTCAGAGAAGGGCCAACTATTCAGTCCATGTGAATGAATACATCTCCATTGACAGAGGATTTGCATGAATTTGTCTTGACTGATGATCTGTTCCTCAGGCTGCTACGGGTGGCATGCCTTCCTTCAAAACACCTCCCATATTTTTAGTGGTTCTGATACTCTTTGGAAAAAAAAGACAGAGACAAGAGATGAAAATTAAACCAACCATCTTCAGACTTAAAAGTTAAATTTTGATTTTGACTCTGTCAACACGACTCAAGGTTATTGAGAAAGTCAGGATGAGAACTGAGGCTTCTACAAAGGAAGGTTTGTCTTGTGTAAGGCTCTTGACACTGTTTGCTATAAATCCACACTTCTGTATTCTACAGGCCACACCCCTTTTTTCAAAAGGAATTTCAGTAGAGAGAGGAAAAATGTCTTCTACATATACACAGTGCTTTTTTACAGTATTCTGACATTTTGTACACTAAATCTTACTTTCCGATGAGTGTACCCCTTTGAAGCCAATGGAGTTTGCACTGGATAATTATTAACAGAGTAGGGTCATGAATATACTCCCATAATTTCTTCCTGAAAGCATGCATTTAAAGAAGAAAGAGACAGTGAGGACATAGAAAATGAAAATGCTTGCACATCCACTTTTTATCCAATGGCTACATATTACATATTGAAATATGCTTGAACTGTTTAAATGTTTTGTTCTGAGATCATGTGCAGTGATAGTTTGCAAGGGGAGAGAAGGTAGAAGGAAAGACATGCCAGGCACATGAAGAAATAAAAACATTTCCAGACTGGAGTTTCCTTATTTTTTTAGCAGCAGTCCTAGAAAAATATGTATTTTGGCTATCAGGCTTTGATTCAACCTACTTTGAGGGCAACCTTTGGTATGATCACAAGCAGCCAAATACAAGCTGCTGTAATGCTACTGATTACACTCGTTTGCATCTCTGTTGAATGTGGCCTGTGATAACTACTTCGCTGTGTAATTAATGAAAGCATAAATTAAGCAATAAAGTCACCAAACTGAATAGCAAGTTAAGGCAGAGGAAGAAATGTCAAAAAAAGTCTAACATTGGTTTGAAAGACTTAAATTAGTGACAATTTTCCACTTTTAACAACTGGAAACAAGATGTATTTCTCACTTCTTTGCAACATAGTGGGTTTTTTAACTTCATCTCATACAGCAGTAACATATATAAGCCACACCAAGTACTTTATTCTATAATGTGTATAACAACACACAAGTGTAATTTCCTTATGAATTACGAGTGTAAAAAAGGTCCTTTTTTGATTGACACAATGAATTTATGAATTTATGTATGTTTTTACATGAGACAACTATTGAGCATCCATTACTTTGAAAATCCCATGTTCTGTCATTTGCTCCTTAATAGATGGACATTTGCAAATAATCTATCTCATACTTTAACTATGTCAACTTCTAGTTTCAGGAATGTGGATGCACTGCAAGGGAAATCTGAATTTTCTCTGAAAGTGACTGTGTACGTATCTGAGTACTTATCTGAAAAATACACTCTCAGAGAGAAATGCAAACGTTTGGGGGAAATGGGTGTCTTGTTTTGCATGCCTGGGGACATATTCTGTTGTCAGGTGTGTTTTATTATGTAGTGCTGAACAAGAGCTACTGTGCAGGTCCATAAATGTCACAAATCGTATCAGAGATCAAACCTGGTCCCCAACAGTTAAGCTGTGTTTTCACTAACGCTCCATAGTCCACTCTTTCTGTCTGGTTGTTCTGAGTTTTAGTGGTGATATATTTTTGCAAAAGTCCAGATGGAATTTATTACTATTTGGACTGTTATAACATTATGAAAATATGACCTTTTCTTTTTAAGACTGTGCTGCTTTCTTAACTCTTTGCATCATGAATTCTTTATTTCTTATGACTGTACACTAAAAACTAAAGTCTCAAAAAAATGAAAATGAAAAAAAAAAAAAAGAAAAATTTAAGGATACATTGATATACCTGAGGTTTGCAGAAGCCTGAGACCTAATTTTGGCTCTGAGTACAGTGCCTCTGTGTCTTTGATAAAGCTGTTTTTTCACTTGGCTTTTAGGTGGTGACATTGAAAAACTTCCCATCTGACACTGAAGTTACATGTTTGTTGATTTGATAGCATGAAATAGGAACACAAGCTTTCCTGAGGTGTCCATCTGGAAGCTGTTGGAGACACAGAAATATCATCTAAGTGATTTATAAACTTGACCCAGTTCTAAATACTGTTTCTCCACTCCTTTAGGAGTTTCCTGCCAAGGGTTAACTAAAGAATGTATGACATGCAAATACAAATTCAGTGAGTTAGTGCTGGAACTATCAGCTTTTCATGGGCAAGAATTAGGATGAATTAGTAAAATGATAAATGATCCATATGGGTTGTCCGTAATCCCAAACCCAACAGCAAAGTATTCAAATTGTTGGCATTCCAAATAGGAAAGAAACTTCAGCTGTTCCAGAGAAATAATATTATGTCATACTTGCAGTTGTTCAAAAGACCCAGGGCATGGAGTTATTTAATATAAGTGAAGGAGAATGAGTCAGATCCTCAGCTACTGTGAATCAGTGCTATTGCACAGGGTTAATTAGAACAGCCAGTTAACAACACATGGTGTTATACTCAAGAGGCCAATAATCAGAAGTGATTAAGGAACAGTGAGCTTTACCCTTAAGGCTGGTTTTCATCTCACATGAATTTGATGTAGAGGTCCACCTATAAGCAAGTCGTTTTAGGAGTAGCTTACTTAGAGTAAGATAAGTAATGGATTTACAGCACCTGTCTTGTTCCTTTGTTTATACAAAGTGCCTGTGCACCTAACTTTAATCATCTTTATCTTTTAGACTGTTGTATAAAAGTGAAAGAAGCTCTACCCCCAAAAGCTTTAAATCTGTGAGAGAACCATGAAATAGAGTTGTAGCTTAAATTCAATGTCTATGAAAATGTGCTAAAACTAGCCAAAACCTACCCTGAAAGTCAAGATAAGGGAGAAAAGGAGGATAAATAGTCAAGGTCTTCCCAAAATAGGCATTGTTCAAAACTTGTATCATTACAGCTAAGGAAAATTTTAAATTTTAAGTCAATATTTTGCAATTGTTATTTGAGGTGGGAGGTGTATTTTTACTTTCATTTAAAATGTTTTCCATTCTTAAGTTACTTTCAAAGCCTTTTTCCTCAATTTTCTTCCATTTCCAAGCAAAATATTTTGTTATCTTGGAGTGGTGTTATTTTATTGAGAGAACCTTTTAAAGAAGTATTTTGATATTTTAAAAATTTTCCCATTTCCTCCAACTCCAGTTTCCTTTTCCACTTTCTCTGTCCCCTATGTCTTTTCCCCTTTTTCTTATTGTTGCTAAGGTGCAGAAAATAGGAGGATATTTTAACAAATCTATATATTTGGACTCAGTAGAATCTCCACGTTTGGAGAGATTTTACTATCTGTTTAAAAATATGTCTAGGCTAAATTACAAGAACAGAGAGCAGTAAAAAAAAAAATCAGAGGAATAGTCCATACACACACATATATAGACTTGATATTGTTGTCCTCATACAACTTTTTATTCTAATTTTTAATACGAAATGGAAAAATTGTGCAGATGAGTGTTGTTTTCCCTGAGAGCTCTGGCATGTTTAGAGGAAAGGACCCAGCCCTGGCATCCTTGTCCCGCAGCACAGGTCAATGCCTGCTGCTGTCACTTGAGCTAGATAATCTAGAGATTGTTATGGGGCCTCTATACTACATTTCTGTCCTTTATGAAGGCCTCTTTTAAAAGAGATTTATGCATGTGTGCATTGCAAGCACGTTTCCTAATTCAAAGCCTTTTTTTTTCCTCTAAGTTCCTTGGAAAAACTTGCCAGTTAAAGGAGTGTTTGTTAATTGCTTTATAAAGTATGTTTCCTGTTACCATCCTGCTCCTTCTGGAAAAAATATATTTAGTCCGTTTTTGTCAGTGCTGTATATATTGGGTCTTTTTAAAACCTGATAACCAGATTACTTGACAAACTGGAACGTTTCCAAGACAACCGTTTCAAGTTTCTTGGTAAATAGTCTGTACATTGTATGTATTTGTGAAATGTACATTATTTACTTTATAAAGTCTTCTGATCTTCCATAATCTCTCTTCACAGAGTACATTTTAATACACTGAGTCCCACTTTTTAGGAGCTGGCCTATTCATCTCTATAATACCACACATGTAGCCACACGAAAAAAGTTTAATGAGGGATGTCTTTGAAGTGTGGCCATTGGACATCAGATGGACATGCTTTTCAAAGTGAGAAATACAAATCATCACCGTTTATTTTCTCCATGAAAGAAATGCAGTGCTTTGTTTAGAGCCTATCCTGAGGTGAACACATGCTTGAGAGTCATCATTGAGAGACACTCTTTTGACAACAGAAAAAAATTAGTCAAATTCTACTCTTGTGTATGGTTTGAAGTTTCGAGGGGTGGATTTCTTTGCTGTTTTTTTAAATTATGCTACTTGACTGAAACACTGTAAAGAGAAATGGTACTGTATTTATGTCACCCTTGGTGCTCATTTAAAGCATGCTGGTAGTTGCAGACAAACCAAGCTAGCTCTGCCTGCCACAAGCCTGGGCAGAACAGGTAGATTGCAAGCCAGTTGTGTCTGAAAACTGCCTAGCTGCATAAGTGAGATGTTAGCCTGAGCTAGTAAGCTATTAAGCCCTGGGCATAAAGATTTGCCTGCTACCTTGCCTGATTTCCCAATGTAGACATGTTCAGGGTAGAGTCCTGTTCTGCAGCATATGTCTCTGCAGGCAAGGATCACTTTACCATGCAAATGTCCATCATCTCCACCAAACTGTAGGGAGCTATGTTAGGTTTACTCTTCTTTCACCATGAGACTAGACATCATGATGTAGCTTGACAGTGTCTCAGAGGAATCTGCGACAGGACCAGGACCTCTATCTCCCATAGAGCCCTTAACTCTTGTCAAAATATGGGGCATCAAGAGAAAGTTCACTGAAGTCAAAGAAATTGTTTTTCTTCAAAATATGTAGCACAGGCTGAAAAATGAGGTAAGAGACCCTAATATTTCCCACTGTTTAGCAGGCATTTGCCCACTGTGCAATGCCATTTCAACTTAAAAGCATAGCATCCTTTAAATAGGGCACCCCGGTTCTGGAAGAACCGCATTTTAAGCTTCTGATGCAAAACATCTAAAGACAGGCACAAATTCAAAATCACACTTAGATCCAGATCCAGATTTTGTACTATTCCTCAATAAGCTAAGCCAAAGACCCCTCAATGTCTGTGGGTATTGGGGTATTTGAAATCCAACTTCAAATTCCAGCTTAAGCCATGCTCTAATGTAAACAAAGTTAATGGCTTGTCAGCATGGGGCTATAAAACAATGTGGGTACTCTCATAATATTGATGTAAGGAAACTTTAAATATATAGCCATTTTTCTGAATAGAACAGTGGATTTTACTCTTAGGAAAAGTCATTAAATTAGTATGTCCAGGTTATCTAGCAGCCAGAGAAAATATACAATTGTGGCAGCGAAGAAATTACATGGAAAAGAAACTGTGCCTTGACGCATTGAGTTTGTGCAGTGCCAAACAGTGCCTGACATCTTATGTTGTAACACCTGGGTTGTATACCCACCTACTATAGCTAACAGGCTACTATGGTTGTACGGAAACAAGGAGAAACATGTGTTTGACCTGCAGCACTTCAGGGACTACTGGAGTAGGAGCCAGGTAGAGAGTTTGCTCTGTTTGACCAAAAGGATTGAAGAAAACAAAAAAGGGACACTATATCGGGATTTACCATCTATTCTGGTTTCTACCAATTAAAAGTTGTTCTTAGCTGTGTATCATTAGCTGTTGAATCAAGGTCGGTTTTAAAGACTCAGATAGAATTTGTTAGGTGGTAAGAAAATCACAGTGTAGTTATTGTTGCTCATCTAAAGTTTCTGCAAATTAATACAGGAATTCTTAAGAATTATCTTTTAGTAGAATATAGAATAATTTGTTTTATGCTGTTTTAATGATTTCCAAATGTTGGAAAGTAAGCCTAATTTACTTTGCAATGATGTGTACAAGCTGTGCATATTTAAGTATTTCAGCCCATCTCTGTAATCAATTCTTTTAGCTCCTGAGTTAATTTATATCAGTTGTCTTTTATTTTTCCTGAGTTTACCATCAATTTGTAATACTGATGTGCCAAAAATGTATTTTATATTTAATAATTCTTATGCATCTTAATTTTGTGTTTTTAATCTACAGGAATCACTACAACATATCTTTTTAGTGACACTGGCTAAAGAACTTTTGCCATGCACAGCCACAGCTACTCAGTGTAAAACTTGTGCTTGAACACATAATAATTTTGCTGATTTTTTGTGAGATGTGCTTTGAGACCATGTTCAGTCTGTACCACTTTCTTGATTTGTACCAGCAAATAATCTCATTATTCTTCTCCGTGTTACATTAAACTGTAAGATACACATGATAGTATGAGTTCAGATAAAGATTTGGACGGATTTTGGAGCTTCAGAGAGATAAAGCATTAATACTTTCCATAATTTTAGCAATGATTTGAATTTGGGTAAGGACCCACGTCTGATTATGTTTAAGTATTTTGATGTGCGTGGTATTCTGTTGTATGAGATAGATAGATCATATGAACTTCATTTGTGCTGTTAGTCTACACTACGGAAACAAATGACACGTTTCACCCATATTGAAGAAATGCAGGATGAATAGATCACAGCACAAGTCATGTTAATATAGAACACCTACACAGAAATTTCTGGATATCTGTGCTCAGTATGATAGTGTAGGATCCTGGATCATCACCAGTGCAACACCCATCTACAAGAAGGGCCAGAAGGAGGATCCTGGGAACTACAGGCTTGAGGGTAGGAAGGCTCTGCAGAGGGATCTGGACAGACTGGATTGATGGGCCAAGGCCAACAGTATGATATTCAACAGGCCAAATACTGGGTCCTGCACTTGGGTCACAACAACTCTGTGCAATGCTACAGGCTTGGGGAGGAGTGGATGAAAACCTTTCTGTTGGAAAAGGACCTGAGGGTGTTGGTCGACAGCCGGCTGAACATGAGCCAGCAGTGTGCCCAGGAGGCCAAGAAGGCCAACAGCATGCTGGCTTGTATCAGGAATGGCATGGCCAGCAGGAGTAGGGAGGTGATCATGCCCCTGTAATCGGTACTGGTGAGGCCGCACCTCGAGTACTGTGTTTAGCTTTGGGCCCCTCACTACAAGAAAGACGTTGAGTTGATGGAACATGTCCAGAGAAGGGCAACTAGGCTGGTGGAGGGTCTAGAGAACAAGTCTTACCAGGAGCGACTGAGGGAGCTGGGGCTGTTTAATCTGGAGAAGAGGAGGCTGAGGGGGGACCTTCTTGCTTTCTAAAACTACCTGAAAGGAGGCTGTAGTGAGGCAGGTGTTGGTCTCTTCTCCCGGATAACCAGCAATAGGACGAGAGGCAATGGCCTCAAGTTGCATCAGGGGAGGTTTAGATCAGATATTAGGAAAGAATTCTTTACTGAAAGAGTAGTCAGGCATTGGAACAGGCTGCCCAGGGAGGTGGTGGAGTCCCCATCCCTGGAGAGGTTCAAAAAACATGTAGATGTGGCTCTTCAGGGCATGGTTTAGCAGGCATGGTGGTGTTGGGTTGACAGTTGGACTTGATGATCTTAGAGGTCTTTTCCAACCTATGATTCTATGATTCTATGATCCTGACATTTTTTAAGTTATTACAATTAAGAATTTACAGCTGTGCCTCAAGGATAGGCACAATTTATGTGAGATGTAATTTTTATTAAACCCAAGATTCCAGCTTAGTCACTAAGATGAGTTGTCAGCTTTCTAGGCTGGGGTGAGCAAACATTGTGGTAGAGTATCACCATGGCAGAAAATTATGTTTTACGTAAGGTTAAAAGGAGTGGTGGTAAAAGTTGAACAGCTTCTCTCCAGCTCACAGATTTGATGCTGGACAGTCTGTACTGACTCTGTTCCCCATTCTGAACCAAAATCTCTGAAGCCTCTGAGCTTGTTCAGTGTCACCAGCTGTGATTCTCTCTGGATGCTTGTTTGTGACGTCTGCCCTAAAATGCATCTTGATTTGTGTCCTGACACTGATTCAGCAAAGCGGGTGAGTGTCTAACCTCCCTCTTCAGCTGCAGCTAGCTTTACAGAAACTTTACAAAATTTTAAGTCTCTTGCTAAATTGGCCTGGAATGCCCCAAACTAAGCAAGGTGAAGCTCTGCAAGGTGAGGGATGAAAAGAATTTAGCCAAAGCCTGTGATTTACCAACATGCCAGAGGACACCACAAGCAAAAGCTCACTTCCAGTATTTGCCATTTCTTTCTTCAAATAGTGTGACGTATTTTTAACCTGTTTGTGTATTGTTCTTTATAATTAGATAGAGGAGCATCTAGTCAAGAACTTGTGCAACAAGTGCATTGTCTAATGATGGCTGACTTTTGAAATATCAGACATCTGAAATATCAGACTACACTAGATCCATATTCTGCAACTCTCACTGCTGATTGTGTCCAATATTAGGAATCTTGAGAAGTATGAAGAATTCCTGGACAGGAAGACATTAGCTACTCTACTATCTTTCGTGCCCTTTCCCTGTATTGCCACTTTCTAACATTTAGAAACTGTCTTAAATCTGTATCACAAAAGTTCAGAAGTAACAGAGAGCCTTGAAAAAGTCATTACTTTGCTTTTATGTTGCAAAAATAAACACAAATCCCAGAGTCATGAGGTTAAATTCTAACACGAGCTGTTAAATTTGATTCTGCTTATATAAATTATTAGTTTGTTTAAACTTGGTTAATTGTCAGGTATTCTTAAGTGTCTTTACATCGTAACACATAAAGTTAGAGGACAGAATCATGTTTTATGTACTTGTCTTTAAAATTAATGAATTATGAATAAACTCCCTAATTGCTCTGAAGTACAGATGGAAGCAATCTTTCTGAAATTATAAATAATTACCATGCTGCTGATTGCAGCAAGTGGAATTTAAGCTTGCCAAGCAGTCTTAGAAGTTTAATTAAATGTACCAAAAAAGCAATTCGATGCTTTAAAAGTCAAGCTGCTGTATGGCACTGCAGAAAATCATAACTCCAGCCAGGTTTGCAAACCAATCATCGCTGCTGATCTCAGAAATACTAACATTCACATTTCATGTTTTGCAAGTTCAGTGCCTTCGATACATTTGAGACCTGACTTTTGGAAGTATTATTTAGGTGAAGACATACAGATAAGCAAGAATGATTCTCAGATATTACAGATTCACATGCTTAACAACACTAGTAATTTTATATAGTATTGAGAGAGCAGGCCCTCTGTATAGTAGGAAAGAGTAAGATGTGCCAGATGACATCAGGCAAGTTTAGAGTTTATGGAGTGTAGAGAAATACAAAGGAGCTTTAGTTTAAGGTTGTCCCTTGGCCCTTCGTGACCTTCTGGATCTGTGAATCTATGCTCAGGCTAACTAGAGCAAGAAGAAGAAAATTTTGGCAGAATCTTGGCTCCATCCCTCTCCAGTGAACTACCAGCCCTGTACAGACATATGTAATCTGGTACTTTTGTTGCTGATAGACAATTCCTTCCTTAGTGAGTTCTTCCAGCACCACAGCTGAGCAATGCAAGGCAAACGTAGTGATTGGCTTGGTAAGTAAAGCTCAGATCGCAAAAGAGATTTATCTTATATTCATTCCTAGATATCTGAGTTAGGACATCAGTGCAGATGAAGTACAAAAGTAGTAAACTGCACTACAAATAAACTTTATTCTGATGCCACCAAACCCCATGCTTCTGTGGTGAATCTCTATTTGACTTGTGGGGTCTGTTTCTGCATCAGGTTCAGTTGCAAACAACACTAACCTGAGAAATTCAGAGACTATTTCAGTTTTTTTAACATATGTGTCTGGACCCTTTTTTCAAGACTGGGTATCCTCTATATTTTTTTCTTCCAGTCTGGAAAGGGTGCAGACTTTAGGTAGGTATTTGTGTATGTCAAGCAACTTTGGGGCATCTCATATCAGAATATTTGAATCAGCCAGACAATTGAACTGATGTCTCGGTGTTTACTTTTTACCTAAACCTAACCAAGCTTGAGGCAAAAAGCTGCTTCCCTGTCTGAGCCTTTGACTGACTGCATATGGCCTGTTAAAGTACATTTAATGCACAGACAGATGATGACTCCTACAAAATCCATCAGAGACAAGCCCTAATGTGCAGACATAGGATGAGTAAGTAATTGCAGGGGTGGCTTTTAATATAATCATGTAGCACTTAGACAGCTTGCACAGGAACTGAGGAAACTGATTTCCCTTCCTTACTCAGACAGAGGGGATCAAACCCACATTTCCCCATTCCCAGAAGACTGGATGACAACCAGAATTTATGTCAGGAGGTTTAACTGGTAGAGGGCAGAGGCACCTCTTGCCTCTCCGATGGGGAAATAGATAAAAGATTTACTGTCCCCAAGAGTGAGTTAGAAGAAAAGAAGTAAGATGTAACTGTATAATTTAATGGTTAGGGCTTCTTAAGAAAAAGGGAGTCACAGGCTTTGTTTCCCCATTGAAAGACCTATTTTGTGTTTTCCAGTAAATATTAACTAGAGAAAATGAGACTAGATGTCAAAATTCCTTGTTTTAAATTTACTGTCCCTATTGACAATGTCAGAGACCATTTTTTGCCCTTGGTTTATACTCTCTGATCTGTTAAATTGTAATATTTTTGAAAGACAAAACATAACTTCAATAGGAAAAGCGCTGTACTGTTCTGTGTTTGTATTTGTTCACAGTAACACCCATTTTTGGAATAGCAAGAACTTAGAGTCGTAGAATCATAGAATGGTAAGTGTTGGAAGGGACCTTAAAGATCATATGGTTCCAACCCCCCTGCCATGAGCAGCGATATCTTCCACTAGACCAGGCTGGTTAGAGCTCCATCCAACCTGGCCTTGAACACCGCCAGGCAGGGGGCATAGCATGACACAGACTAGCAACATACTGAAAATCTCACCAGGCACCATCCCCAAAGTGAACACAGATTGTGTCTAATAGGCAAAATCCAGTGTTACACCTATGTGACAATGTATAGATGTGTAAATGACACAGCATTTAGCTTTGCATGGCCTAATAGCACCCAAGGCATGGCAGTGATGGACTTAATTGGACTCCACATGCCCATACTTCTTGTAGTTCTAAATGTGGGAAAACGTGAACTTACTGCGATAAGGTTTTGTGAGGTCTACCTCCTGAACTAATTACTAAGCAGAAGGTGTGAACTGTTTCACCCTAATTGCAGTTGAAATGTTGATAATTCACACAAATAAAATATCCCAAATGGGTGATATTTTTTCTTCTGAATAAAGAAGAAGAAATACCTGGATGGCTGAGTAGTTAAAAATGCAGATCAATACTTTTTCATGGAAATCGCAAGAATGAAATGTGTGTCCACAACTATGTCTTTAAAACTGCAGCATGTCTTTTTAGACAAACATGTGGAAATGCTTAAATACGTAATTAGAAAAAGTAACAATGTAGTTTGAAAAGTGCATGGCAAAGACTGTTACGGATTTTTGGTACCTCCCCAGTTAATTCCAATACAGTCATCTGCAATTGCATGGACAGCATCTGAAGCACCCCTCAGGCTTCTGTGTTGTACATTAGCCCTGTAGCTGGATGTACCATATCAGAAGAGTTTTTCAATGCAGTACAAAAAATAAACGGGAAAGCAAGAAACTCAGAATTTCTCTAGAAGTTCATATTTTCAGATCTGCCTTTGCAGGATATTTAGCAATTTCTTTTCTCTGTAGAAGTGGCTACATAATGAAAGTACAAAGTTCCTTTCATCTAAAAAATCTCTGTGGGAGTTAATAACTTATATCAGAATTTAACAGCACAGTGGAAACCCTTTTTATATATTGGAGTAATTTTCCTTCTCTTTCTCAGATCTGCTCTACTTGAAACAGAGCCTTGCTATTAATGGCACTGAACTATATTTCAATGGCTCAGACATTTTGGTGCATTTCATTCTGCCGTATTTCACTCTGGTCCCAGTTGTTCAGCAAAGATCTTAAACACACTCTTAAATCTGATAATTTCTATGGGACTGAAGCCCATGTGTAGATGTTTTAGAAAAACTGAGGCAGATTATTAAGTCTTCTTTACAATGTTTTTGACGACATGTGAGACAGATCCTTTCTCTTTCATTTTCTGTAGTACCTTACTCCACTGGACTGCATGTGAAATAAGGCACAATATGAGGGCTAGAAGCAGAAATCTTATAATCGTCATCTGCATAAGGCTATAGTAATAGGACTCATACGTATCTGACCCAACCTATGGAATAGATATCCTCATTTGAGATAGATGTCTATATTTTCTTCACTGTTGGTGGGCAGAAATATGTATGTTTGCAGCTCAATTCACTGCTCCCTAATACAGATGCCTGAAACAGTCCAATCTTCTGTACTCCGGAAGAGCCAGTTGCTCCTATCTGACTATGAAGAGGACTTGCATATAGACATTTACACTGTAGATATCTGAGGTTGATGGATGAGGTAACTTGCATCCTATGGGACATTAAGAGTAGAGGGAAGAAAACCTGTCAGACCAAGGTCCTCCATACCTACCATCCTGTCTCTGAGACTGGGCAGTAACAGACATGTAGGCAATGAGGAAAGAAACTAAGCCATGTACAAAAACATCTTGGTCTGGAAAATTCTCCAGTAATCAGTGGTTTCAGAACTTCCTGATCCAGAATTTCTTTCTGGTAAGTCATGTTTAACAACACCAGTTAATTTACCCTCCATTAATTTTTCTTTTTTACATCCATGTATATTTTTGACCTCCATGAAATCCTGTGGCCATGAGTTCTGTAATGTAATTATATGTTGTGTGGAAAAAAACACTCCACTTTGGTGTATAACTTACTTCTTAATGCTTGCATTATATGTCTGCTAGTTCTTGTGCTATGAGCTGGAGTCAATATTCACTCTCTGTTCACATTCTGCATACAGTTTACGACTTTTAGCCCTCTGTCTTTTCCCCCTATCAGTCATCTCTTTCTCAAGCTTAAGAATCCTAATGTATATGCTTTTTCCTCATATGGAAACCATTCTGATATAGGCATTACTAATATGAACAGGATTTGGAAAATCAGAATTCAACTGGGTTTGGGATAAAGAAAATCAACAATGGCAGGGGAACTAGATTTCATTAGAACAAATCCTCACCCTAACAGTGTGATATACAGCAAAACACACATAAATATTGAATGTTCATTAATCATTGTGGAGTCTATGATATCAAAATTATTTGGTTATTGTGCATGCATTTCATACACAATGAATTATTATTGTTACTGTTGCTGGTTATTGTTTTGTTTATTAGATAAATAAATTCCTTCTGAATAAAAAAAAAGAAAACATTAGGTTACTTCTTTTATCTTAATTTTTATATATGAGACCCTTCAAGTTGGAATGAAGGGTATGCTGAATCTTTATCTCTGTATTAACAAATACAAATCAGCCAATATCTGATGGTCATTTGGTCTTCTCCATCATTGCAAGGAGATTGTGTTATGACATCAATTGGTGGACTCGGTCCAATTCCTAATTGAAAGAGTCATTTTTATTAAGTCACAATAACAGGAGAGAGCACATAATTGAACATACATGAAGGTATTTCATCTCCCTTAAGGTATGATTGTGACTCTAAAACCAGTGGTGCAGCTAAGCTTGTGTACTGAGTTTGTTCCTGTTATTTATTACCAGTATTAATTCAGCCCCTAGAAGTTCCTATCAAAAACATAGTCCCATTGCGGAATAACGTGTGGGTTTCCAACATATTTTATGCACACATCATTCAGTGAGAAGTGTGTTCTTCCAAAGCAAAATAAAACAATGTGTTTTTACGTGATTCACTAAGCTTTCCTGCAAGAAACACAAAATTATTGAGCAAGACTGCAGTAACACTCCAGTACTTGTTATGTTTTTTAGCTGTATTCAGCAGAATAAAGTGACTCTGGGTCACAACCTACCAAATTGTAACTTGCAAAAGTGAAATTACACGTTGAAAGATTTCTGTAGAGGACATAACTCTGAAGACTGACATTTTAATTTGATAGAGTTCATGCAATGATATGATGATCTAAAAATGAATGCCCTTTTGTCCATGACGTGACAGGTTGAGGTCACTGCGATTTTACTCTCAAAGGTTATCTTGGAGAACAACATATTCACAAATTACCATCTGTATTCACCATTTGAATCTGTGTGGTGTTTATAACCCTGTGCTTGTCAACTATATAAGGAGGGTAAGAACATTATTCCCTGTCCTAAAGAGTTTGTGTTCAAATACTGAAAAGAGTTGGAAACAGTCAGATAGGGGTTGAGATCAACAGACTGGCGGACAGGCTGTGGTCTTGGTGCACTGGCAAGTGAATTCCTGTCAGGAAATACTTTAGCCTTACTTTAGTGCTCGTCACTTTAGCATTCAATACTTTAACAGAGCAGTATTCTGCTGAGCTGCTCTGCGTCACGTTGGAGCAACCTCCACCCACATCACGTCAGCAAGAGAGCAATTACCAGCTCCATGGCCATATAAAGGACAAGAGAGTAATCTATGACAGATTTGATGACAGCAGGGGAAATACTCCTGAGAATTGCAATTGTAAGGGCTAACTCCAGACCCAGATAGCTCTCAGCTGATGGGCAGAAACAGCCCAAGAGTCATTGGCTACTCAAGCTTCAAAGATAAGAACATGCTCTGATTTAAGAGCCTATTTCTGTGGGCAGGGCTGTAAACTCTTTACTGTTGTTGCAGACATCCGTCAGGCCTTTGACATTAGTGGGACTAATTCCTGGTTAGAGGGGCAGCAATCTGGCTCTGCGACATTGATAAATTTCTGTTTGTGTGTTGTCATTTTTCAAGTGTGTACAGAAAAAAAAAAGATATGAAATGGCTAGAATATCTCTGCTAGTTGCAAACAAATTCTGTATGCAAGGATGTATAAGAACCGAATATAGTTCTGAGGATTTATTTCTCTAAGATAATTTCCCCATTGTCAGCTTATTTCATCTTGGATGTATTTACATATCCTGGCTCTAGTGTCATTGTTGTCTGGTGTGGTTCACGTGTATCAGTCCATATTACAAATGAGAAACTGTCTGTTTCCTATTACACAGAAGAAGGGAAAACAAGTTAGTGTGTATTATAGAAAAGGTCACCTTTAGGCATGCTGCATCTTAATCTGTCAAGTTCTTTCAGACTGGATTTTTACATGATGTCTTAAGCTGGGTGTAATGCACAAGGCAACATCATTTCAACATAGTGAAACAGCTAACAAATTAATGGGCAGCGAATGTCCCTTTTCCACCTTAATTTTATGTGCTGTTAATTAATCACCTTGTAAAGGCCTACTTAATTTACTAAGATCATAAACCTGGTGAAAACTGAGTTCACTTTGCATAAAATGATGGACCAAATTTTTTTGTTTGTTAGGACAGAGAAATGTGAACTGCATTCCCAGGTGACTGGAATGCCACGGGGCATTGATTCTGTTGCCCTGTCAGCATGTTTAGATGTTCTGGAGATTTCTCCATCACCTTCAGCTGTGTCAGTGGACCTGTAGGTTTTATTCAGTTCAGTTCACATGGCAGGAGACGCTGAAACCTCGGTTCAGGGTCTCACACTCGCATGTGCTCAGGGTGGGACTTGACTTCCAAAAGATAGGTCTGTAGTGATATACAAGTCAGCTTTGGGTATCCAAGACTTGTGCAAGGGCTGGAAGATATGACATTGGGTGTATAAAGGAGCTGTGCCCTTCCAGAGGAACAGCTGAAGACCATGTGATTTATTACACAGTGCCTAAAACAACACTACATGCTAATACTTCCCAATTATTCTTCAGCAACCTAGCTTGCATGTAAACATCTAAATGTAGGTATCTTAGTCTGCAGCTGATTCTCACCATCTATGAATACTTAGTTAAGCTTATTTACATGATGGAGATGGCAGTACCATCTTGTTTCCTAGGGCAAGGAAAAGTAGATCAATCCCTCCATGTGACAGTTTATGATGGCAGAGCAAGTTCCAGCCTCAAGCTTGTGGGAGTGAGGTATCGGACACCAGGTGTTGCCTGTGCACAAGGTCTTCTTCTCTTCTCTTCTCTTCTCTTCTCTTCTCTTCTCTTCTCTTCTCTTCTCTTCTCTTCTCTTCTCTTCTCTTCTCTTCTCTTCTCTTCTCTTCTCTTCTCTTC